>Ga0114974_10001251_pt1 | contig 20110 bp, 17 predicted proteins | sample S_130206_EF_Meta_FD_87318 | JGI IMG/M metagenome (GOLD analysis project Ga0114974, IMG submission 87318) | Freshwater microbial communities from Lake Simoncouche, Canada to study carbon cycling - S_130206_EF_MetaG | ecosystem: Environmental > Aquatic > Freshwater > Lake | place: Lake... | reverse complement strand
TTTTTAGGCACAACAGACGTTTTTGGTATCCAAGAATTATCAGATAACATCTCTATAGCCAGCCCACGATCAGTTATTACAGTAAGTAGTACAGCATTTTGGATGGGTAAAGATAAGTTTTATATATACTCAGGCCGAGTAGATACGCTTCCTTGTACCTTGCGTAACCATGTATTTGAGAATCTAAACTATGCTCAATTAGACCAGATTGTCTGCGGGACAAACGAACAGTGGAATGAGGTATGGTGGCAGTATCCAACAGCAAACAGTCTTACTAATGATGCCTATGTAATATATAACCACTTTGACCAAATCTGGTATTACGGAACACTTAACCGCACGGCATGGAACGATAGTCCGTTACGCCAGTATCCACAATCTGTAGGTGGAGCAGACGGGGCACAGTATATATACAACCAAGAAATTGGTGTAGACAATGATGTACTACCTATGGAATCCTATATTACATCCTCAGACTTTGACATTGTAGATGGCGAACAGTTTTTGTTAATTAAGCGGATAATACCTGATGTATCCTTTACTGGCTCAAATACTCTGGTAAACCCTAACCCAAGTGTAACAATGATAATGAAGCCTAGGAATTTCCCCGGTGCGGATTACTCTACATCACCGTCTAGGAGTGTTATTCAAACCTCAGTTACTACTTATACAAACCAGATATTCTTACGGGCTAGAGCACGGGAGATGGGGTTTGGAATATCATCCGCAGATTTAGGCGTTCAATGGCAATTAGGTAGCCCACGACTAGACGGTAAGCAGGACGGTAAACGATAATGGCAAATTACCCAGTTCGTTCCCCTTCTTTACCTATTCAGCCAGAAGAATATAACCGCAGTCAGATGGATCAGTTTCAGAGTGTTTTGCGTCTGTATTTCAATCGTTTAGATCAATATAATATTAAATCATCTACCGAACAAAACTCCCAAAACGTACTTATGTGGTTAGGTAACTAATGGCATACTACGACATAACCCCAGCCCAGTTAGCCCAAGCTCCTATGGGCACAGCTTACTCTATAATCTATACTACTCCGGCTAATGCTCGGACTTTTGTTAAAGATATTATGGTGGCAAACACCACAAATGCTGCTATTGATATTTATATTCATTTAGTTCCTGCACCGTCTGGCGTGGGTACGGGTTCAATCGCTGGCACATTAATGACTCTTACTGCTTTAACATCTGGAAGGTTTGAGATTAATCAAACTATCAGCGGAACAGGTGTAACATCAGCAATTATTTCTGATCCGCAGACAGGTGTAGGCGGTGTAGGAACCTACCAAGTAAGTGTATCTCAGACTGTAGCTTCTACAACAATTACAGCAACAGCTGCGGTAGATACAACAAATGCTATTTATTACAAGTATGCTTTAGCCTCATATACTAGTTTACATTGGACAGGCGCACAGATTATGAGTGAATTTGGCACCATTCAAGTTAAAGCTTCAGCTACTGGATGCGCTATTAGTATTAGTGGCGGAGAGGCCATATAACATGATAAACTTACTAAAAAGTGACCAACCATGAAACCTACAGAAATTATTAATGCTGAGTATCAAAGACTTGGAAAAGATTCAAGTAAATTCTTGCGGGCATTAAACATTGCAATTAACAAAAAGATAGCATTAATTTTACAAGAAGGCGATACTATATTAATCTTAATTACTATAGGCGAAAAAGAAGTAGAACTGCATTTATTTACCGCAGAAGGCCCATTAAAAGTTGCTAAAGCATTATCTAGATTTATTAAAAAGATTCGTGACACAGACCTAAAAGTAGTTTATGGCTCAGAAGAACCAGTACAAACATTAAAAATGTTAGAGACTTTAGGCGTAAAAGTACAGCCTAGTGATAAACCAAATTACAAATGGATGGCTAAAGTATGAGATATAACCACGAATCGTATCTTCCTATAGGAGCTTTCCAACCGATTCTTGGTCGTATGACTTTGCACGGTGGTGGAGGCGGTGGTATTTTAAGCGATATTATAGATTCAGTATCAGACTTCATTGCACCTGTAACAGATACAATTAATGATTATCTTATTCAACCAGCGTCAGATATTCTTGCTGCCTCAGATGATTATATTACTCAACCAATTACAGCCCCTATAAGTCAATTAACTTCAGCACTAGATGATGCAGTTATTCAACCTATAACCGAACCTATTAGTGATGTAGGTGTTGCAATTGACGATGCTGTAGCAGATGCTATTCCGGGCGGGTGGGGAACTTTAGCGCAAGTAGCAGCAACAGTTATATCGGGAGGCAATCCATATGTGGTTGGAGCAACTTCGGCTGCTGTAAATTTTGCAAAAAATAAAGATATAAAAAAAGCTGCTGAAGCAGGGATTATATCTGGTGGTACGGCTGGAATAACTCAAGGCATTGGTGATGCATATGGATTAGGAGATTTAGGTAGGGCAGGGGTATCTGCTGGTGTAGGTGGAACAGCAAATTATTTACAAACTGGCGATGTAAACAGTGCATTAAAAGCTGGTGCAATGTCGGGTGGTCAATCGTTTATAGGATCTCAATTAGCACCATACGTTGATCCATATTTAGGTGAGCTAAAAGGAGACTTTGGTAAATACTTGCAAGAACAAGGTGTTAACCTTTCTAACCTTGCAAATCCAGCAACTGCCGTAGATACAAATTTATCAGAAGCTCCGCAAATGGCTACATATAATAAAGAGTTAGAGTATCAGAAGTTTGCAAATGAAATGATGAGACAAGGGTATGGCCCAGAAAAATTAACAACAGATACAGGAGAGGTTATACAGGGAGGATTTAATGATTTTGATTATTCAACAGTTCCTAATACTCTTGAGGAATCAGCATTAGGTCTTTCTGGACGACAAGATGTATCAGATGTTATAACCAATAAAGTTCCAAATGCAAAAATAGAAGAAAATAAGTTTGGCTCTGATGCAGTCCCATTCAATACAGACGTTCCTGTTTATTACAAGGGCGTAGAAATGACTCCGGCGCAGGTGGCGGCGGATAATCCAAATTTGTATTACCAAGGAAAAGCAGACGAACCCGGCGTATTTTTTAATTTGCCTAAGAAGTTAGCTGGATACAATGAGGTAGATTTAAATCAGTATTATGACTACAAACCTGATGTTGCTATTGCAAGGCAAGCAAACCTTGATGCCGCATATACACCACCTTATGATGTTAATGCTGCTATAAAAGATCAAGCTAATCTTGACAATAAATATACATTTGCTGGCGAAGATAAATTTAAAAATATATTAAAAGATCCAACAGGATATGCTACAGAAAAAGCTGGCGATGTAAAAGATTACTTAGCTAACAAAGCATTAGTAACGGAAAGGTATTTAACAAGCACTCCATTATCCGAAATGCCGGGCGATTTATATGATGCGGCTAAAGACTACTATAACAATGCAAGTAAAACAGATTTAGCAATGTTAGCAGCCGGAGCGTATGGGCTTTCTAATTTAGCTGGAAGTAAAAGTGCTGATCAACAAAAATCTCAGGCGCAGATAGATGCAGAGGCAGAGGCTAATAAAACATATACTTATGGCACAGCGAATCCATTAGGATCTAATTATTTATTAAAAAATAGAATAAATGCTGGCAATGTTTATAGTAATGCTACAGGATACCGCCCTTTAACTCGTTATGCAGAAGGTGGAGAAGTTGAGCATTTCGCTGATGGAGGTTTAAAAAAATTATCAAATCTTGCAACAAGAGTTACGCAACCATTTGAGAAAGCTATATTACGCCCTATAGGTGAAGCTGCGCCTTTCTTAAAAGACTTAGCCCCATACGCCGGTATTGCAGCAGGAGCTATGGTTGGCAATCCTATGGTAGCGGCAGGGATTGGTGGACTTGCATCTGGCTTTGGTAAGCCGGGCGGTTTTGATATGAAACGTGCATTGATGGGCGGTATTGCTGCTTATGGAATGTCTAACCTTGGGGCGGGAATAGAAGCCGCTGGACAGAATCCATTATTAGATTCAGCAGCAGCACCATTAGAAGCTTATCCAGATCCACAAAATCAAGCGGGAGGATTCTATGGACCATCTGGACAAACAAATCAATTGCCAGCTCCAACATTTAGAGAACCCAATGTAATGAAACAGGGCTTAGGTAACTTATTAGAAAATAGCAATACTCCGGCTTACAAAGATGCTATGTCCGCATTAACAAGCAAAGTTGGTGCATACAATACTGGCCTACCTTTAATTATGGGAACAACGGGCATAATGGGTGTAGATGAATCTAATGCCCTCAAAAAAGAATATGACGTTGCCACAGCTAAAAATCAATCAGACGAGGCGGAATTTAATGCTAGAGTTGCTGCCGGTAAAAAACGTGCGCAACAAGCAGTAAGTGAAAACCCTTACAGGTTTGCTATGGGTGGACAAATAAACCCGCCTGATGATCAAACAGGTATGCCAAATCAAACACCATTACAGAATTTTGAGCATGGCGGTATGTATAACTATGCTGATGGTGGTCCGGTAACGAATCAAGAAGATATAGATTATATGATTCAAATAGAAAATAATAGGAACGAAGTAGATCCTATGTCCGATGAAAGATATGCGGGCTTATTAAAACAAAACCAAGACTATTTATCTAACATATACGGCAATATTTATAACCAACCAGCATCTGAACAGCCTGATATTGAAACAGTTAGAGCAAATGCACAAAAAACATTGGAGATGTCGCAAAATGTTCAAAACGCTGTTGCCGAGGCTACAACTGCGGGTAATGCCGCACAAGATTTATTAGGAATGCTAACCACGCCTTCACCTGTGGTTACTACTCCTGATCCTGTAGCTCCAACACCACCGCCTGTGGTTACACCTCCACCTGTGGTTACTCCACCGCCTGTAATTACTGAACCTATAGCTCCGACTCCTTCACCTAGGTCTACACCTCCTACGGCTGCAAACCCAACTGGGCAGTATTTGGTAAGTAATCCAACATCTTCTTCACCGTTAAGTTCCGCCAATATTTACCAATATCAAAAGAAAAAACGTGGATATGCTGAAGGCGGTGATGTGCAAGGGTATTTCTTTGGTGGATCAATAATGGAACAACTTAGACCACAAATAGAAGAATACCTAGCAAAACAAGATGCTGAAAAAGCATCCGAAGCGGCAAAGATGGTAGCTAAAAATGAACCTTCACCAGTAATTGCTGCACCGCCATCTTCTGTTAGCAACGAGCCAACTTTACCGCCGCCAACATTTTCACCAAGAGCTACACCGTCAGGACAATACTTAGTTAGTAACCCATATGATCTAGAGCCGTTAAGTGCATCAAACATATATGATTACCAAAAGAAACGGCGTGGGTATGCTGAAGGTGGTCTTCCTAGGTTCTTGTCGGGTGGTGGTGACGGTATGTCAGACTCAATTCGCGCGAATATAGAAGGTTCACAAGAGGCTAGATTAGCTGATGGAGAGTTTGTAATACCGGCAGATGTAGTATCTCATTTAGGTAATGGTTCATCAAAAGCGGGTGCAAAACAGCTATACGACATGATGGATCGAGTTCGTAAAGCAAGAACGGGCAATGTTAAACAAGGAAGGCAAATTAAGCCCTCCAAACTAATGCCCGTATAAAGGATAAATTATGGCAACAACTACCGTAACATCAGGACAACAAACCACCCCCGCTATACTAGACCCGTATTTTACGGGCGTAGGTCAAACAGGAACGGGCGTTGCTGGTGGATTATTACCCGCAGCTCAACAATTATTTTCAAGAGATTATAAGTCTGCGTATGGGGATGCTTTAAGCACAGCTGGCTTAGAAGGTGCGGGCAGAATAGCTGGGTTATCACCTAATGAGGTAACTGCTGGTCAGCAAATAGCTGATCTTAAACAGCCCGGTCAATTTGGGCAAGGTCAAGCCGCATATCAAAGTGGATTAGGTTCTTTAGGGCAAGCACAAGGTTTATATCAAAATGGACCAAATGTAAACGCACCAAGCTTAACAAATTATCAAATGACTGCGCCCGGCAATGTAAATGCACAGGGGTTAACAACATTTGGTATGGCTGGAGCGGACAAGGTTAATGCTCCTCAAGGGCTTTCATCTTTTGATGTATCCGGTGCTAATAACGTAAATGCTCCACAAGGTTTACAGTCTTTTAATATAGCTGGTGCAGGAAATGTAAATGCACCGCAAGGGTTGTCATCTTTTGATATAGGTGGAGCTGGCAATGTAAACGCTCAAAATCTAAACACTTACCAAATGGGCGGTCCACAGTCATATACTGGACAAAATGTAACTCAATACATGAACCCATATCAACAGAATGTTGTTGATGTACAAAAGGCTGAAGCGTTACGAGACGCACAGAAGCAATTAACTGGGGCTAATTTAGGTTCTGCTAGACAAGGGACTTACGGTGGCGCAAGAAATGCATTAATGCAATCTGAAGCAGGGCGTAATCTTCAAACTCAGATGGGTAACATACAGGCTACAGGTTCTCAAAATGCGTTCCAAAATGCACAACAACAGTTTAATGCACAAAATCAGTTACAACAGTCTGCTAATGCACAAAATTTACAGGCAGCATTAGGTGTCCAACAGTTAGGATCCGGACAGAATTTACAAGCACAGTTAGCAAATCAACAGGCTAACCAACAGGCTCAACTAGCAAATCAACAAGCTAGACTTGGAGTACAACAATTTGGCGCTGGACAGTCTTTAGAAGCGCAGAAGTTTAATAGGGCAAATGAACAACAGGCTCAGTTAGCTAACCAACAAGCACAATTAGGGGTTCAGCAACTAGGTTCTGGACAAAGTATGCAGTCTCAGCTTGCTAATCAACAAGCTCAACAAGCCGCACAATTTGCTAATCAACAGGCCAGACTTGGGGTTCAGCAGTTTGGAGCGGGGCAAAACTTACAGTCACAACTTGCAAATCAACAAGCACAACAGGCTGCACAACAAGCAAACTTGCAATCTCAACAAGCTACACAACAGCTTGGCTCTAGTCAAAGTTTACAGGCTATGCTGGCTAATCAGGCTGCTCAACAGGCAACAGGGCAGACTAATCTTCAAGCTCAATTAGGTATCCAACAACTCGGAGCGGGTCAGTCTTTAGAAGCTCAACGGGCAAACCAAGCTGCTCAGCTACAAAGAGCTGCCGGCCTAGGTCAGTTAGGTCAGACATATGGCGCATTAGGTCAGGGTCTAGGACAGCAAGGTGCGCTACAACAACAAGCCGACATTGCAAGATCAGCAGCGTTAGGTGCTTATGGTGGTACAGAACGTCAAGTTGCACAACAACAGTTAGATGCGCAATATCAAGATCAGATGCGAGCTTTAGGGTTTGGAGAACAACAGTTAGGTAATATGTCTAATATTTTACGAGGTGTTCCATTAGGAGATGCTTTTGGTACACAAACAACTACAGCAACTCCTCCTAGCTTTGCAAGCCAATTAGCCGGTATTGGGCTTGGCGGGTTATCTTTAGCTAATATGATTAAATCTTAAGCGGAATAAAAAATGAGCATACTAAGCGCAATTAAACAGCAAAGCGGTTCTATTGAGGATTTAGCTAAATTACCTCAAACTATGATTATGCAGATGGCGCAAAGGAAAGAAATTGTTCCTGAGATGGTGCCGGCAATTCTTGCTAAAAAAGCTGAAATGATTGATCGTATTGCAAAAAATAAAGCTGCCCAAGGAGGTGTTCCGCAACAATCAGTAATGGATCAAATCATGGCATCAAACGCCCAAGCTGAGAATCCACAGGCTATGGGACAGATGCCTCCTCCTATGCCACAACAAAATCAAATGCAACAACCGCAACAAATGCAACAGCCTCAACAGCCACAAGGTGCGGCAGATGTAGGTATAGCTTCTAATCCAGTTCCACCTATGCAATTAGCTGGTGGAGGAATTATTGCGTTTGCTGCTGGGGACCAAGTAAAGGCTGACCCACGACAAGACTTTAAAGCAATGTTAGAGGAAAAGTTAAGGCAAGATTTAACCGGAGCAGAGGTGGATCCATACGCTGGATCAAAAGCATTAGCGGAGCAATACAAAGAAGAAATGAAAGCTCGAAAAGGGCAAGATATGAATATGGCTTTAGCTAATATAGGCGCAGGAATGGCGGCCAGCGAATCACCATTCTTCTTTACAAACGTAGGTAGAGGGGCGCAAGAAGGTATTAAATCTATTGCAGCATCTAACGCACAAAACCTTGGAGATAGAAGATTACTCCTGTCTCAAGCTGTTGAAGCTGAAAAATCTGCTGACGCTAGAAAGACAGCAAAAACAAATGCGCTTACAGGTGCGCTATCCGGACTATACAATAAAGACTTGGCAGCAGAAATTGCTAGAAGTAATGCATCAACAGGTAATGCGTTTAGAGAGCAAGCTTTACTTAACAATGCTTATGGAATGTTAGAAAGCGCAACCGACAGAAAAGCTAAAGAATTATTTAAAGCCAATGCAGCAAAATATAATTTTGAAGAAAATAGCGCTGAATTAATGGCTGAGGCTAGAGAAATAGCGCTTAAAAATATGATGGATATTCCCGGTATGAGGGATTTACTTAAAATACCATCTGCTGCGCCTAAAATAGACGCAAGTACAAAACCAGATGCTAAAATAGATAAAGTATTGGGTAGTTTTTCAAATCCATTGCCAATGACTAGTAAAGATCCAAAAGATTATGTAAAAGGAAAGTTTTATAAAACTCCACAAGGGACTTTAGAGTGGGTGGGTAACGGCTTTAAGCAATAGGTAAACATAATGGCAATATTATCTTTAGAAGATGCGTTCTTACCGCCCGCAAAATCTTCTGGGTCTTCTGGATTATTATCTTTAGCGGAAGCGTTTGCAAAACCAGAGCCAATCAATGCGGAAATAGATCCAGCTATATATGATTTAATGAGTGGTACTCCAATTGGATTAACATCATTACCTACACCTAAAAAAGTCGGCAGCGTATTCGAAAGGTTAACTCCTGAACAAATAAAAGAGTTACCATCTGCTAAACCACTACCACCACCAACATCACCGGAACGCCGTGCGTATGATTCAGCTACGCCAGAAGAAAGAAATCTATTAGTTAAGAAATTCCCTAAGATTAAATCGCTTGATGAGGCTTATAAAGAATTCGATGAGCAAGCCCTTGCTAAGAAGGGTCCAATAACAGATATCATTGGCGAGCAATATAACTTTGATACTAGGTTAGAGAACAGAGCTAGAGCTTTACGGGCGCAAGGATTAGATCCTGAGTTTGCTGAAGGCACAGCCAAGATGATGGCACAACAAGGCTATCAAGGTAATCAAAGCCCTTACGGAGTAGCAAAAGCTGCTGGCCCTGAATACGATATTGAAAGAGAATATAGAATTAGTCCGGAAATGGGTGATTTAGAAACCGCCTATATGATTGCCAAGCGAGGAATTACTAAGGCTGGAGTAGGTATTGTGCAGGGTGGTGGTGGTATAAACCGTTTCCTAGGAGATACTTTAGGTTTAGATACAAGCAGTACGCAGAAAACACTTGAAGGTCTTGATAGATATGTCCAATCTATGGGCGATACTACTAGCAACCCAGCACGTTTATTTGAGGCAGCAACAACATCTATCTTTCAAAACTTGCCAGCAATTGCGGGTAGTGTTGTAACAGGATCTACTGTTCCAGCATTAGCGTCCATGTTTACATCTTCATTTGGTCAGACTTATGATCAGAGTAGGCGTAACGGACTAGGCTACGGTGATGCTACAGCCCGTAGTACGGCATTTGCGTCATTAGAAGTTTTAGGCGAAAGTTTAGGACTTGGTACGCAGATAGACATTATTAAAAATGCATTAAAGAAAGTACCAACTAGAGATTTACCGGATGCAATATCTAAGACATTAACGGACTATGTAAAGAACACGGCAACAAGAGAAGTGCCGGGTGAGTTGTTTACATACACTGGACAGTTTGCAACTGATAAAGTATTTGCTCAGAACGAACAAGCGGGCTTTAAAGACTTTATTAAAGGTGCGATGGATACTGTTGCAGTAACAGCTATTCAAGGTGCTGTGATGGGTTCTGGTACGGCTGGTGCGCAGAAAATTATCAATCAGTTTAACCGTGTAACTCCGGACGCAGTTCCTACAGCAAAAGAATTGTTAGAACAAAATGGTTTCTCATTTGAAAAGAAACAACCAAAAGAAGTAGAGGTTATTCTTGATAAGATTCCGCCCGCAAGAATAGAGCCAACATTAAATCTAGACAACATTCCGCAGAGGATAGAGCCTACATTACGAGAGCCAACCTTACAGCCAACACCTGAATCAGTAGTACAACCTACACCTGAAATTGTTAGAGAAGAACCCGTGTCTGGCAACGTTGCCACTCAGCCAATTACCCCAACAAAAACATTAGGTTACGAGAGCGAATCGCAAGATTTAGAGTCAGCTTTAGCGGAATTACGAGGAGAAATTGTTCCCACTAAGGTGGATAAATTTGATACTCCATCAATAGTTGAAGGGTTACAGACATTTGAAGTGCCGGTTGCAGACCTATCATTATCTAAAGACGTTCCACAATTTAAATCTGGCGCATCTAAAGAAGGAGTTGTTGAAGCTTTAGGTGGTAAGTTTGATAGAACGGGCGTAGCTCCTATCCAAGTATGGGAGAGATTAGATGGCAACCTAGAAATCATCTCAGGAAGACACCGGTTTGATTTAGCTAAGCGTAGTGGTGAGCAGACTATCCCAGCACAGGTTCATAGAGAGGCTGACGGGTTTAATGTTGAACAGGCAGCGTCATTAGATGCATTACTTAATATCCGTGAAGGACAAGGAAAGGTAAAAGATTATGTACAATTCTTCCAAAGACCGGGCTACTCCAGAGAAGAAGCAGAGTCTAGCGGAGTTCTGGCAAGAGCGACAGGCAAAAGGGCGTTCTCCATCGCAACTAACGGAGTCAGTGACCTCGTTGCCTCGCATCGTGCCGATCTCATCAGCGATGAAGCGGCCACTCAAATAGCAGAAACCGCACCGCAAGATGCTGCACTGCAAAATCTAGGCATGAAGGCGGTGATGGATGGTAAGTCTATTACTAACTCCATTAACCTAATGCAAGCAGTTAAGTCTATGACTGGTGATCGTGAATCTACAGGGGACTTGTTTGGGTTTGACGATTCGGCTATGCGTGAAGCTGAGCAAATGGCGGATTATGCATCTAAGATACAGCGTGAATTGGGGCAAAGACTAAGTGCAATAACTGGCGCAGCAAGGAAGCCGGAGATAGCTAGAGCTGAAGGTATTGATGTTAAGGATGAAGTAGCAGTACGAAACCGCATAGATGAGCTAAGACAAGCAAAGGCTAAGTGGGATAGATGGTCAAGCTTTCCTGAGTTAATTGGTGAGATTAGAGCCGGCTTAAAGCTGGGTGTTAATAAACCTATTGAGCAAGTTGCCCCTAAAGAATTTCCAGAAATAATTGAATCTTTTCCAATGGGAGAGAACGCTGAGTTTCGGGTTATGCAAAATGACCAAGGATTTATAGCTAATTTGTATGATAAAGATGCTGAAAAGTATCTTGATACATCAAGAGTTTTTCCAACTAAAACGTTTGGAGATGGTGCAAAAGATAAAGCTATTAAGTTTGCTAAAGAAGAATCAGAAAAGGCGGCTAAATATAATGCTCCAGAAGAAGTTAAAACACAGGCAGATATTAATAAAGAACGACAAGCTGCTAAAAGAGAAAAAGCTCCTAAGAAAGAAGTTGCGCCTAAAAATTTAAACGCAGAAACACGGGAAAGAATTGTAACCGGTATGCGCAATATAGTAACTACTCAATTAATGCGGGATACATGGGCTGATGAATTACAAAATAAGTTAAATAAAAATGATGAATTATCTTTAAATGATATTCCAGAAAATTTAAGAAAACTATTAGATTCTATTGCAATAGTGGGAGTTACTGATGGGTTTAAATCGGATCCACAAACAACTATAGATTTAATTCGTAGAAAAAAAGAAAAGTTTGAGTTAAAGACTACTACTCCAGAAGAGTTAAAAAAAGAAGAAGACGTTAAAGCGGAAAAACAAAAAGAAGAAGATAAGAAAACTAAAGAAGCTGAGTCCAAGGTTAAGAAGGAAGTAGAGAAGAAAGAGATTGCAGACCGCAGCGTTGGTGCGGCAGAAGATTTTAAACTTGGACAAACTGCTGAAGAGAATCTAACGGGCCAAAAGGATATTTTTGGTGAGGATTTATTTGGAGGAGATCAGCCAGCCAAGAAAGAACAAAAACTATCTAAGAAAGAACAGGCTAGGAAAGATTTACTAGAGGATCATTTTGGTGTTGGTAACATTATTAAAAGTGATTACTGGGGAACTTATGACCGAGTAATAGATTTTGATTGGAATAATGGCGCTTGGACTGTAAACGTTATACAAGTTAAAGAAAAAGACGGCAAGTGGGTTGATGCGGGACGTATACGAGATCATTCAACATTTCCAGATAGAAGGGATGTTATTGTTCAGCGTGGACAAAATGAACCAATCATTAATAAAGATGAAGATGAGGGCGTACCCGGATCATTTGTTGATACTACAGTAAAAGATTTTGCACAAAAAGCGCTGGATGATTTCTTAGTTGGTGATGAAGTTAAGTTTGGAACCGTGTCCGGTGTGGTTGTTGGGCTTGAAGGTGACTACGTTAAGTTTAGACCTTTTACTTCAAAAAATCCTAAAGCTTATCAAAAGATACCAAAGAAGAGTATTGTGCTGGTTGCTAGATATGAGAATGGTATAAACGTTTCCACCACTAAAAATGAAAGTACAAAGTTTGGATCTGAAGCTGGCCAGTTAAATGCAGATATGGCTGGACTTGTACAACTGCTTGGCGCAAATATGTACTCTGAAAAATTGGTTGACGTAACCATTAAAGAGCTTTTACAAAATGCGTTTGATGCGGTAAAAGGTGCAATTTCAAATAAGAAATCTAAATCTCTTTACAAGTCTGGTCAAATAACAATTGATTTAAATCCAGAAGAAAGAACTATAAAGATAACTGATAACGCTAGAGGTATGTCAATTGATACAGTAAAAAATGCTTTGTTTACTGTAGCCGGATCAGATAAGTCAGATTTAGATCCTAGTGAAAGAAGCGGTGGTTTAGGGCTGGCCAAGATGGGCTTTATGATGGGCGCTCAAGAACTTAGGTTAGATACCGTAAAAGACGGTGTGAGAATTAAAGTTAATACAACCGGCGAAGATATTGCAAGAAGTAATTTTAAAATAGAAAAATCTCCCGCCCCTAAAGATGAACATGGAACCAGTATTGAAATAAAAATACCTGAGAACTATATTGATCCTAAAAATGGCGATAAGCGGCCAATTTACTTTTGGCGAGACATAGAGAGTATCCCGCCTTTAAATCAACCATTAATTGGACCTGTTGAAGTTAGAGTAAATTTAACATCATATGGCGATACAGAAACTAAAGTATTACCAGTAGGTATTAACTATGATGAAAAAGCTACACCGCTTTTAACAAAAGCTGATTTTGATTGGGGAACTGCTGATATTTATTTTGGCGTTAGTAGAAAAGATAATCCTAAACACCAAGTATTGTCTAGCGGAGTTTATCAGTTTAACGGGCCGGGTAAATACGCCAGTTTCTTTAAATTAAGCCCACAAGAAAAAATACCGTTTGATATTGTTGTTAATGTTAAACCAAACGTAGATGCTAAACATCCTGACTATCCGTTTGAAAATAGCCGTGAAGCATTTAAATCAAGGATTAGTAAAGACATTGAATCATTAGAACAATTCTTAGCCCGTGTTGCTAGGGGTGAAGAAGCTAAAGATTTAAAAGAAAGTTTTGAAGGTATTGTATCTATGCCTCGTGTTGAGGTAGGAGAAGATATAGCTGACGTAAGTAAGAAGCTTAGAAAGATATTTGACCAAAGAGGCGCAACACAAGAGCAAACAAAAATACCAGAAATGCCAAAAGAAATCTCTATTCGTGGAGATGTTATTACCGACATGAAAGGTACTGTACTTTACGATAAAGCTAAAGAAGAAGAGAAGAATAAAGAAAGCTCATTTAAAGCGGAGAAAGAAGCTCCAAAGATGAGTGAGTTTATGATTGACATGAAGCAAGATCCTAAGTTGCCAATCTTCCACAATAATACCAATGTTGACTTTATTGAAGTAGGACGGCAGTACGGAGATCCAGAAAAGTTTTTTGCAGAGCTTGGCACTTTAATGGTGGAAATGAAAGAAGAGCTTGGCAAATCTGATATGTATGGCTATGAAATATTAAATCCAGAAAATTTATTCTTTGGAGGTATATCTGTAGACAAGGGTTACGGTGGTGTACATATTAAAGTTCCGTATAAAGCAATACTTCTTAACCCGTTTTATGAGTGGGGCGCACAGTCTCTGTTTGGAGTAAGGCAGAATTTCTTAAACACAATGATTCACGAAGTTGCGCATACAGGCAATATGGATCACGGCGTTGGGCATAACAATCAAATGATAAGGGTTGAGCAATACCTTGCCGACCAAGGTTTGCTTGACTACTACCGAGATGCAATACTAGATATTTTATCTAGACATGAATCAACCTTTACAGCAATGAAAGAAGAATATGCAAAATCAACTACCAAAAATACTGCAAAGTCTCTTGAGGATTACGGAAAAAAGTCCGCATCAGATGGAGGAGATAGAGGCGGCAGCGCAGACCAGATATCAGCAGTATCAGCAAGAACAGGACAAGGTGGGAGTGGAGCTGTACCGCCCAATGCTGGAGGCAATAAAGCAAGCAAAGTCGGTGGAGGATCTAATAAACAACCCAAAACTACAGGGGTAAGTGGATCTACTATAGTCATATCTGGCCGCAGAAATTATGCTGGTGGAACGCCTCCTTTAGCCAGTTGGAGCGCACCTACAGGAAGTAAGTTAGATAGTATTATCTATACCTTACAGAATAAGCTTATAGATACAAAACGTGTTCAAGAAGAGATAACTAAGGCCGGCAATGATATAGAGCAAGATTGGGATGCGTACCTCAAAGAAGAGTTATACCACGGGCGTACAGCAAAACAGTCTATGGACTTTATTGATAAGGAGCTGTTGCCGGTTATTAAAGAGTTAAGAAAAAACGGTTTAACTGTTGAAGACTTTGAAGAGTATCTACAGAATAGACACGCAGAAGAACGTAATGCACAAGTAGCTAAAGTAAACCCTAACTTACCTGATGGCGGTTCTGGAATTACTAATGCGGACGCAAGAAACTATATTAACCAAATGTTAATATCAAATCTTCCAAAATTTTCAGCGTTAACAAGATTAGCTAATAAAGTAGATTCTATTATTAATAAGACTCAAGACTTATTGGTTAGTTCCGGCTTAGAAGAACAGGCTACGATTGATAAGTGGAGAGATACATACAAGTATTATGTTCCGTTAAACCGTGAAGACCTAGACTTCTCACAAAAACTTACTGGTACGGGTTCTGGATTTTCTACTAAAGGAGGATCCTCTAAGCGGGCGATGGGTTCTACCAAAGGCGTTGTAGATATTTTTGCAAATATTGCAATGCAACGAGAGCGGGCAATCATACGGGCAGAAAAGTCCAAGGTTGGACGGGCTTTATACGGCTTGGCAATAACTAATCCTAATCCTGATTTTTGGCTACCGGTAAATCCGGATGCGGTTAAGAACAAATCTAAATTAATTGCCGAGTTAGTTTCTTTAGGCGTTGATCCAGCAGATGCAGCAAACATAATTGCAGAGCCAAAGACTCCGTACATTGATCCTCTTACCGGATTAGTATCCTATCGAGTTAATCCAATACTACGCAATAGTGATAACGTATTCCCTATTCGTGTAAATGGTAAAGATAGATATATATTCTTTAATCCAAATGATCCACGGGCTTTGAGGATGGTATCTTCATTAAAGAACTTGGACGCTGATCAGTTAGGTATTACCTTATCTGCCGTAGCTGCGGCAACAAGATGGTTAGCCTCGGTTAATACGCAATATAACCCAGTGTTTGGCGCATGGAACTTTCTCCGTGATACTGGAGCTGCGCAAGCTAACTTAACTACAACACCTATTGCCGGCAAGCAAATACAGGTCAATGCTGGAATTTTACCCGCCCTACACGGGATATACTCCGCCCTAAGAACTGGAACGCCTAAAGGTAAGTGGGGTAATTTGTGGGAAGAGTTTCAACAACAAGGTGGACAAACAGGATACCGTAATCAGTTTGCCAAGGATAGAGAACAGCGCAATATTGTTGAAAGAGAATTAAACAAGATTAATTATGGCATACCTAGAAAGGTAGCCAATTCTGTATTCCAGTGGTTATCTGACTATAACGATTCAATGGAAAATGCAGTGCGTCTAGCGGCTTATAAAGTTGGTTTAGACAATGGCATGACCAAGGAAAGATCCGCAAGTATGGCCAAGAATCTAACGGTTAACTTTAATCGTAAAGGTCAAGCCGGACAAGTTGTTGGTTCTTTGTATGCGTTCTTTAATGCTTCTGCTCAAGGTACTGCAAGATTAGCACAAACTTTAGCTGGGCCAGCCGGTAGAAAGATTGCTGCGGGCGGTATTATGATTGGGGTTATTCAAGCTTTAGCCCTATCTGTAAGAGGATTTAAAGAAGACGAGCCAGAGGATTATGTAAAGGATAAGAACATTGTTATTCCGTTTGCGGATGGAACATATGTAATGATCCCAATGCCACTAGGACTTCATGTATTCCCCGCATTTGGTAGGATTATTACTGAAGGTGTTTTAGCCTACAGAAGAACTGGAAACGCAGACGCTGGTAAGCGTGGTATTCAGTTACTAGGTGTAATGGCTGACGCATTTAACCCGCTCGGTTCAGGATTTAGTACGCTTGCGCTATCTCCAACATTAGCAGATCCTATCTTTGCGCTTTCGGGCAATAAAGATCCCTTTGGAAGACCTATAGCTAAAGAGGATAGAGGAACTAATCCTACACCCGGCTATACACGATCTAGAGATACTGCTACATCTGTTAGTAAGTGGGTATCTGAATTTCTAAATAAGGCATCTGGTGGAACTAAATACCAAAAAGGTGCGATTAGTCCAACGCCCGATCAATTAGACTTCTTAGCCGGACAATTAACCGGCGGAGTTGGTCGTGAGATTATGAAAGTTGAACAGGTTATTGAATCTAAGTTTACCGGTGAAAAAGTTCCGGAATACAAGAAGCCTATCATTGGTAAGATTTACGGGGATACTAAATCAGATCCCGCTATTTCTAATAAGTTTTACAGAAACATTACCAAGATGGCTGATTTTGAACATGAAATTGTTGGCCGCGCTAAGAATAAAGAGGATGTTCAAGCTTTTATCAAGGAACATCCAGAATCTGTTCTGTGGAAAGGTGCAAACAACGTAGAGAATGATATCTCTGAGCTAAACAGAATGAGACGAGAAATGCGTGAGCGTAAACGTCCGAAAGAAGATATAGAAAAGTTAGACAGAAAGCGTTATGAAATTATGCAAATGTTTAACAACCGTGTTGAGGAGTTAGAAGAAGGTCGTTCTCGAACAGCCAAGCGATAGTCTTCCTGTGGGCTTCATCCCACATTTCTACACGCTCTTGTTTCGACATTTTTGTGCCTTGATCTAACTCCATGTGGCAACCGTAGCAGAGCGCTGCAATGCGATAATCGTGGGCTTTGATACCACGCCCTTTCCCGTCACGGAGCTGGTTACTGTGCGCCGCTACTACCGTCCCATCCTGAGTCCCGCAGTGTTGGCAGGGGGACTTCCTTACTATCTCTAATAGCTTCGTGTTTCTGTACATATATAGCCCCGTTTATTTCGGTTAAGACATACCCCATCGAGGCATACTCTTTTTCAACATCTACCATCGTCATCTTCATAAATGATCCGTTTAGCAGTTGGGTAAAGTTTCATTATTAATTTAGCATTAATGGATATAGGTGTTCCATTTTCATCGTGAAACCGAACATACTCATTATGGTCTACAATACCGGTGCCATCTTCAATATACACTCCATCATCTAAAACAATCATCATTTCTCCTTAAGGTTAGGTGGCCGGATATGTAGATTACTTGCCGGCCTCAAGCTATTGAAGTTTAGATAGCACAACATTATTCAAGGGGGGCGCTATCTAAAGTATATGCGGATCATATCTACAAGACTACCCGCCAATACTACATATGAATCCCCCTGTTTAATTGCTTACACCTCTTTTACTTTTTACTAATTCATTAACTAATTTTGTAATATCGGCATTAAGTACTGTAAAGCTATTTACTTTTAGGTAACTAGATGATAGACACTGCCCGCTAGGTAGGTACATAGTGCCGGTAATGATATCCATAAAGCGTAATCCAAATGTTGATAATTCAGGCGTAAAGTGCCTTTTACCAAGCGGAGTATCGCCAACATAAATTTTCTTATCTTTTAGCCAACTCTTCATTACAATTTTCCGTGGACTAAATAAAGGAAAACACCTGTTTGTTAAAGCATAAGTAGAATCACTCACGGAGCGCCCTTTCTAGCATAGCTATTTGATATTTTAAATCTGTAATTAAATATTGCAATTCATGAATTACTTTATCTTTAATTAAACACTCGGCCTGTAGTTCGGAAACAGCTTTATAGTATTCAAGTTCTGTCATATGCCATCGCCAATTCTTGAATAGCACTCTCAATCTTTTGTGCGGAAATTAATATGGATGTTGTACGCAAATCGTAAGCCATTACTTGTGCTAATGCAATTACATCCGCAGCAGAATATTTTATATCTTCTTTGTCCAACAAATTTCTAGCATAGAAAAAATAATCTTCTGCTGTAGATTTTGATTGTGAATATAACGTATCCCATCCGGCTTGTATATGCTCACTCATTTAGTTCTCTCTTTCTTTAGGGTTTTACTTCGAATTAAGTGCTTTTGATGCTACGGAAATGACAAGGTTTAAATGTTCAATCTCTTCCTCATCCTTTTGTCGTTGTTTCTTAATGGCAATATTCCAAGCACGTTGCCAAGCAGACCAAGCAACCTGTGCGCTTATGTTGGCATAAGACTTACCTTGATGGGCTAGTGAAATCTTACCATGTGCCCATTCTTCAAAATCTTTTTTCATTCATATTCCTTATTTACGGCAATACGGACACTTGACCAGTATGGTTAGTATCTTTGATTTACAGTGTACGCAAATGTAGTTGGTCATTTTTCTATATCAACCCATTCCCAACCAAACATTTCTTCGGTGTTTTTAATCTGCTCATCCGTAGGTTTTTTGGTAACATTAATAAAACAATTACCGCCAATACACCATGAGCCAACATAAATTGGATTAAGAGGTGCAAATTTTAATTCTGTTTCACTCATTTCTCACTACCTTTAACCATCTTACAAATTAGTCGCCATTCCTCAAACGTTGGCAAGATGTCAGGATTCATTACAATTTCTTTATTCATTTCTCACTCGCTTTCTCTAATGCAGAGTTAATAAACCGCTCAAGCCTTCCATATAGGTATGCTTTGTTTAGTTGCCCCACAGTAAGTCCTTCAATGGTTAATTCTTTGTTAGTAATCCACCCTTCAAAATCTTCGCCAATGGTAACCTTAAATTCAGTAGATGATGTACTAACTGTACAAGTTACACCGCCATAAGATATACCAGACTCTTCACTCATTTTTTACTCCAATAAAATAATTTAACTACTAACCTAAACCATAAAGGTACATTAGGTTTATCTTCCTCAACCTTAACCATTTCAGGTTCTCCATACAAACTTCTTGGGTCATGCCAACCAAATGTGTATCTCTCTTTCATTTTTCAAGAGCCTCCTTTAAAACTGCTTTTGCAAAAGCTATTGGATCCTTACGAAACTCATCCGTTCTGTTTGCATAAGCTAAGTCAAATACTAAATCAAGAATTTTTATATCTTGCTCTTCAACCAATTTACGCAACGCTTCTATTTCAATCTTTTGTTGACTGATAATGTAATCCTTGATGTGTTTGTCTACCTCTAAACTGCTTGGAGTAACCTCTAAACTTTTTGGATCTGTCTTTAAATATAGGCCATGTTTGGCAAG
>Ga0114974_10001250_pt1 | contig 20136 bp, 17 predicted proteins | sample S_130206_EF_Meta_FD_87318 | JGI IMG/M metagenome (GOLD analysis project Ga0114974, IMG submission 87318) | Freshwater microbial communities from Lake Simoncouche, Canada to study carbon cycling - S_130206_EF_MetaG | ecosystem: Environmental > Aquatic > Freshwater > Lake | place: Lake... | reverse complement strand
GTGTCGCTGCCAGTAACTGCTGGTTTAATGAACCTCGGCGAGCGTGTTGCGTTAAACAACATCCTTGGTAAAACCGCTGCACAAATTGCAGAGGGTGAAGCTAAGAACGTCGCAGCGAATGTAACCATTGACCCCGTTACTGAGAGTCTCAAAATGTTTCTAGGCCAAAACGTCGGTGCGTTTGCGGCTGATGTTGGCACGGCTGGAGCTACTAGCATGGCTGAAGGTAATGGGCTTGATGCACTTAAAGACCCGAATACCTACCTTGCCAGTGCAGTAGGTAACCTCGCCGAGTTGCCTGCAATGGGCATGAACATTATTAACAAGCGCACGAATGTGGATGTTCGTGAAGCGCGCAATAAGCTTATTGGTGACTACATCCAACGGAATGAGCAACGGTATAACACCGCAAATAACGCCAACGCCGCGATTGATGCTGCGCTTGGTGAGACTACAGCTGCGCAAACTACAGGTGACCTAGCTAAAGCGGCTGTGGCAAAGACTACTGTGGGTGATACTAGTATCGCCAGCCCTGTGCTTGACCTGCAAAAGGCTGAGGAGGTTGCTAAGATTTTTGCTGATGCTGTTAAAGAGCAGCCAAAGACTGATATCTCACTTGAAGGCCATCCGTATGCCCCTAAAGGTACTGTAGATTACATTCCAACTACTGACGTTGTTAAAACAGCACAAAAACTTTTGGGCAAAGATGTTGTTCGTGAAATTGGTACACTCTATAAAGATTTAAGTCCTGAGCAGGCGTCCGTAGCGTTGGAAGAGAATCTTCGTGCACAGTTGGCAAAACGTGGTGGGTATGGGGAGTATGATATGGCCCGAGAAGGTCAACCACAAGGGAAGAAGACGGTGTTTCAACAACCGTTTATTGACAACGTACTTAGCAAGTCTCCAAACGCTACTTACACTTTTGAAGACCTTGGTATTGATGCGCTTGATAAAAAACCACTTGTAGAAGGTGCGCGCGGTCGTTATTTGGTTTACGCTGATGGAGAAGTGAGTACTTATAAAACGCGCAAACAGCTTGATAAAGCTTTGAGCAGTATATATGGACCAAAACCACGCGTGTTTGTAAACGCGGATAATGGTGTCACAATTGACTTTGATAATCCAACTACCAATAAAAACACTGGTATTGAATTTGCTCGTCAAGCAATGGAAGCCAGTGACATGTCCCCACCCGTTGACCCTAAGACGGTTAACACTCCGGATGCGTTAGCTAAACTGGTGCTAGATGTTAACACCGCCACGGAAAAACTCTGGCAGGCACAATGGCAGATTGATTCCCTCGCGTTCGAACCGACGCCATTCAGACTTGCCACGACAAAAAACGGCAAGCCAGTTAATGCACAAGGTTTGACGCTTCAAGAGCATCGTGCGGAGCAGGCCGCGGCACAAGCTGGTTCGAAGCCGAAGTTCAAAGACGCTGGCGTGCTCTCTACTACGGTGCTTTACAAACTCGAAGAAGCGGGCGTCATGCCTAAGATCACTCCCGAGTGGCTCAAGGAGAGGTTGGGTGAGCAGGCGGAGCGTGCCCTGACAGATAGCTTTGACGAACCCTACTCAAAGGTTGTTCAAACTATTGTCAACCTTCGTCAGCAAATGGCGCGGGATATTAAAGAGAAGTATGCTGCTGCGATGCAACAAAAGAGTGCTTCAAGCACTGGTGGTAACACTCTTGAAACCATTCGCAAAACAGACAAGTATTTTATTGAAACCCTAGACCGCTTAAAGAGCCTATCACCCACACTCTACGAATCCGTTCTTGACAAAAGTGTCGACCGCATTAGCCGTTCACAAAACGGTGAAGAGGTCCGTCGCGCGGGTTATATGGCAGTGTCTTCACATCCTAAAACGGGTAATCAAACCTCTCGCTGGGAAAGTTACAAAGAGATTGTTACTGAGGCTGTTAATAACTACGACAGCACTACTGGTAACACTACGATTGGCGGCAAAACCCGTACTCTCGACGAAGCCTTGGGTCTCGAACCAGACTGGCGTCGCATGAGCACCGCCGAAGGTGGTAAACAAGCTGAAGTCTCTTTTGATGTCGCTGGTCGTGATCAACAGTTTGGTGAAGATGATACTATCACCGTCCGCAAAGAAGATCTAGACACTGTCGACACCGAAGTTGAAGCACCAAAGGCGGAGCTTGTTCAAGACGATGATGGTAATATCGTTGACAGTGTTACCGCCTTTGAAAAGATCGAGCAAGAGTTGGGTTCAGATTCTGAATCCGTCAATAAAGAAGGGAGCGGAGCTAACAGGCAGGGGAAGGTGTTAGATTCGTTATTGGGTGTTTACAAACAGTCTGACGCTGAGAGCAAGACCATGATGGAGAGTATTTTTGGTCAGCGGCGTGGGGTGGTTACAAATGACCCAGCGCTGTTTAAGCTGGCGGTTGAAGCGGAGTTTGGTAGCGGGTATGTTATGCGAGACGGGCAGTTGGTTAAGTCACCTAGTGGGAGGGATACCCGCATGGAGTTTGCTAAGAAGCGGTGGGAGTTGTCGACACCGGAATCGGTGCGTAAAGAAAAGCCGTTTCACGGTGATCCGCGGCAAGCTAGTCGTGACCTTGCCAATTATTGGACTAAGAGTGATAAGGAAAGGTTTGTTGCGCAACTGGCGCAGAAAGCGGGGTTGAAGGTTAAGGGTGAGGTAGAGGGTGCGCAGTTATCTGGTGGTATTGGGTATAACCAGCCGGCGGATTATGTTAAGGTCATGCCTGGGACTAAGCCTGAGAGTGTGAGCACGGGATTGCCAAAGGGCTTTCGTGAGCACTTTGAGAGCCTTGGGTATTCGCCGATGAGTGTGCAGTTCTTTGAGAATGTGGGGAGGAATGTTACGAAGGTGTTGGGTAACATGGATGATGTTAAGTTGGTTAACCTTTTCCAGCGCAATGTGGATGGTACGTATCGCATGGAAAAGTTGAGTGAACAGATTCGGTTTGCTGGGCTAGCGGGTATGGATGGGCGGATTGAAGGTGCACAGAGTTGGATTGCATTGGCGCTTTACCATAAGAGTGCGGATAACCCAGAGTTTTATAACTTTGTAACGGTGACTACGAGTGTGCATGAGCTGTTGCATCAAGTGCAGTTTAGGGCGCAGGAGTATATGAACAGCGGTGACCCCGATTTGCAGCGTCGTGGCCTTGCGTATACTGCGATGTTCAAGGCTATGGAGTCACGGAGTTTTGAAGAGCGCAAGAGTTTGTTAAAAGCACTAGGGCAGACTGTGATACCTCCGCAGATTTGGGCACGCAATGAAAAGACGATTGACTCGTGGTTGAATTATGGTGCCAGCAAGCCGCAAGAGACTGTGGCGTTTTATGCGCAGTTTGGTTTAGCGGGAACGGTAACGGGTGGGCGGAAACTTACGAATGACAAGCTGGTAGATCTGTTCCGCCACTCAGAGCCAGATGTGCAGAACTTCATGCGTGGGATGTATCGAGATGTGCTGGATGTTGACCAAGCGTTTAGGTTAGGGATTAAGTATGATGAGAGTTTGCTTGAGGCTGACCGGCCGAGTGAGTATAAAAAGCAGGTTAGTGATGCTGCGACTGTTATGCACGATCAGCTTAAGCGCATGGTGCCGAAGGATGTTATGGTGGCACGAGCGGAGAATACGATGCTTGGGTTGGTGTCGAAGCTGGATAGCGGTTTTGGCACAGCGATGAATGTTGAACCCACCGATCACGGTGAGGATTTTGGTAACCAGCTTGAAGCTTCCGAAGGTGCGTGGAGTGCTATTGCTGACGCTAAAAAGTTTATCTTTGGCGAGAGTGGTGGGACGAATGCACGGGATATTAACACTTGGACGGATTGGTTTGGACAGTTTGTACAAGCGGCTAGTGTTGTACGCACAGGGTTGAGCATGGCTATGAGCAGTACGCTGCTTGATCATACAGGTAATAAGCTCAAGGCTGCGACGTTTATTAGTTCACCAATGATTGGACGGAATAAACGTGGTAATCTTGTGTTTGATAAGAATAGTGCTGTGGCACGGATACAGCTTGCGGAGAATGTGGTGGCGCGGGAGACGCTTAATAAGGTGTTTGTCAACCTTCAGGCTGATAATGACCTTGGGAATCTTCCGGGCAGTGTGCCGGCACAAAAAGCGTTTAGTACACTTATCAGCACTAAGGCAGGTCAGCAGTATGCGGGAATGCTCGAGCGGTTGTCGCCGGAGAAGCGGCAGTTGGTGGTGCAAACGGCTGACCAGCTGTTGGAAACTATGGCGAACAGCCGCGCGCATTTGGTACGGTCGCAGATTGAGCATCAAGGACTGCGTACTGCCCGTATTATGCAAACCATTCAGCCCGGTATTGCAGCGACAGAGGCGGTGAAGCTGGGTCGTGCGTTGTTTCAAGCGGTGCAGATGCGGGATACGGCTGGTATTCAGCAGGTTTTGGGTAACTTCGACCCTAAGAGTCATAACGGTTTGCTAACCTTTAGCGAGGCTTTGAGCACGGCGATGACAAACCTCGAAAGTATGCTGGCTAGTAAGCCGTATTACATGTCCGAACAGCGTGTGGGCAAGTGGATGGTGGTGATGAAGGATAGTGATGGGTTGAGTACTTATCACGGCGCGGATAGTGAAGCACATGCGAAGAAGGTTATTGCTGGGTTGGAAAAGGAGGGGTATAGCTTTGTTGAAACCTTTGATAAGCAGAAAAGGTATGGTGAGTTCAGCAGTGATCTACCTGTGAATGTTGTTGAGGCGTACACGGAGATGGAGACTAATGCGTGGAACCAAGCGGTGGAGAAGATTCGAGGGCAGTATGGGAATGAGGTGGCTAATGCACTGTCCGCGGAGTTCAATCCGGCTATGAAGGTGCAGGAAGCTGCGACGACGCGTGGTGTGGGTCAGCTGTTGGCGAACAGAAAGCTTAAGGGAGGGCGTGATAAGTTAGATTACATCCAAACCACACAAGCGTATATTGAAACTTTGGCGACGAGTACGACAAATCGCACCACGCGGGAGACTATGACCGTGTTGCTGCGTGATTTGAGCCTTAAAGAAACGCCAAAGTTCAAAACACGCGCTGAGGAACAGCTCCAGCATGTGCTTAGTCCAGGTAATGAGAATGTGAATAAGCTCCGTGCTGTGATTAGTGGTTACTTCCTCGCGGGGAACATATCCTCTATGGCTATGGAGGGTTTACAGACGTTTACTACGACGGTGCCAGAGTTGATTGCGCAGGGTGATAGTGTTGCTGGGGCATACAACCGCTTAAAGAAAGCAATGGTCCGGAAGTTCACGCTGGATAAAGTCTCACAGAGTGATTTGAACCGGGCTGGTGCAGCACTTAAAGCTGGGGATATTAGCACTACAAATAAAGAACACCTCGAAGCGTATTTCTTCCAACGCTTTAAGGATGAGAACCCAGATGGTATCAACGCCTTCGATGAGTTACGGCTTGAAGAAGATCAGAGTAGTATTCTTGCGAAGAGAAACATTCGCGGGAATTATGAGGCGTTGCCGCTGGGTAAGTTGGCACTTAACGGACTGTATCAGACTACTAAGAAACTAATGGGCGGGTATGGTTTGGTAAGTGGGTTTAACTCTAAAGCTGGGTTCCTTGCTGCGTTCGAGCGCGGGTTGGACAACGGTATGAAGCACGAAGAGGCGTATGTGTTTGCAAAAACACTTGTGTATAAAACCCTCTATGGTGGTGGTAAAGCGAATCAGAGTGGGTGGTTGCCGAAGCTGAGTAGGAATGAGTATACTGCACCTGTGGTAGCTATTGCTAGTACGCTTCAACAGTATGGTGCTTCAATGATCACGGATTTGATAACCCGTGGAGCCCTCGCCTTCGGTGCTGATACGCGGCTGACCCCTCCGCAGCGTATGCAAGCGCGCAAGGCGTTTTTGGTACAAACCACAACGCAAATGGCTCTGGCCGGCGCACTTGGTGCCCCATTCGCGGGAGCGGTGCTGGCTATCCTCGAAAAGCAGTTTAACATAGATGCTACGAATGCTGTTCGTCAAGGGCTCGCGCAGATGTTTACGGATGACGAAGAGCTGGGTGCAACAATCAGTGACTTTGCGCTCAATGGTGTATTTAACCAGATGACTGGGTTGGACGTCGCCAGCCGTTCAGGGCTTAGTAGCTTCATGGGGACGAGTTCGTACCAAGGGTTTAACCTTATGGATGTGCTCGGGCCCGCGCCGTCGCTGATTGAGAATATGGTTAGTGCTGGACGGGCGTTGAAGGAAGGGGAGGTTGGTGCAGCGGTGCATAGCTTAGTACCACAAGCGTTAAAGAACACGGTGACTATGGCTACAAGCGCGTCGAAGTATGGTCAAGTGCAGTTCATGGACAACGGGAATAATAAAGTCATGGACCCAACAATGGCGCAGGCGATTGCATACAGTATTGGCTTTAAGCCAGCCGAGCTTAGTAGGTATCAGCAAGCCAACCGCGCGTTTCAAACCAACAATGAAATCAGCCGCAGAGTGAAAGGTAAGGACAGTGACAAAGCAGCGGCGCAGCTGTTGCAAGGTAATAGGATAGTGCTTGACGAGGTAATTGCACAGCGAATTGAGCAAGGGTTGGACCCACGGACGGAGGTTCGGGACATTGTCGACCGCGCGATAGATATGGCCACACCGAAAGACTTACTTGCTCAGAGTGCTACGGATAAGAAAGCGCAACAACTGATTGCGAAGACTTATCCAGGTGCGCTGAATAGGCAATCGGAGGTGCAACGGTTAACCCTCCGCGAGAATGCGTTTAAGATGCTGGGGTATCCGTACGGTATCAAGCCCGCAACGCGCAAGGAGTTTCAGGAAGCGCAGATGGTTGACCAGCTGGTGGCAACCGATAAAACGCTTTCCCGAGCAGACGCAAAAAAACGCATAGCGGAAACTATGCGTTTGAGAAACTCGTTAGGGTTTTAAATAGGTGGGGACGGGTATACCTTCCTTTACCATCGCGGTACGTTCATCGCACCAACCTTGTTCCCACTCGTAACATAACCCATACTTTTTACCGTATGGGTTTGGTACGGGTGGTTCAAGGCGGCGAGAAGCACGTTGACCTGCAAGGTAGGCTTGTCTACGCATGTCCCATAACTCCCAACTATCTTCGAAACTTGTCATGGCTTTAAATCATCCCGCCAGCGGACGAAATTAGGGTGGCGTAAGCTGCCACTTTCGAACTCCGCCTTGGCTTCGACGTCCATGAGGCGGCCTACATACTGCGTTGGGTTGTTCCAAACGGCTTGGCGCAGGGCGTCGTCAAAGCCGCCTCCAACGGTGCAGAGTTCAACCTCTGGGTTTTTTAAGTCAGCACACCCTACACTCCCCATGCGTCCTGCATGTTTGCCCTCACCTTCATACACCTTTACCAAAAGGAGTGTGCGGGTGAGGGTTTTTTTCGTCCTAAAAACTTTGTCAAAACCCGTGTCCGTTTTGTTACGGAAAACGAGACCCTCAAAGTTCGCATTGCCGACGTATTGGTCCCAGAGACTTTGCCAAAGTTTACCCGGATAGGAGTCTACCACCTTCCAATGCTCCGGAAACAAATGCTTTATCGTACCAAAAAGCGATACCCGATCACGGTACCCAAAACCAAAAGTGTTAACACCATTAAGCTCCCAACAATCAAAGAAGTATATCCTCCCCGCATACTCCGTCGCCTGCGCCCATTGGGTTCCAAACATGTACTCACCAATAAAAACGCCGTTAATACTACCATCACAAACGCCACTAGTAACCATTCTTTCAGTGCGGCTATAGAGCGTCCACTCACCGTTTTTAACCACGACCCGAGCCCACCAACCATCATACTTAAGCTGGACAATATCGAATTGTTTTTTATCAACGTAGGCGTGTGGAAGATCAACATAATCTTGACGGGTTGTTTGAAGTGTAGGATTCATTTTATGAATATGTTAGCTGAGAAGTTTCTTGGGTTTGCGGAAAAGGAAGGTGCGGAGCACACCGCCTTGGGAGAGTTGGCCACGGCCGATGAGGTCGGTGTCGATGAGGTGGGTGAGAACTTTGTCTAGTTCTTGTTGGTCAACGGTTTTGAACATCACGGCGCGGAGGTCTTTTTCTGGGATTGTGGGACAAGTAACTTCTTCAGTTCCGAGTCTAAACGTTTTTGTTGGTAGGCGGTCGAAGAGGTCAAGGACTTTTTGCGCGGCTGCGTTGAGTTCGTTGCGGCCGATGCCTTGGAAGACTCTAAGTAGATTTTCCTCGGCGAGTTTAAGGAGTTCGAGACCGGCTTGGAGGTGGTGGGTACGGAGGATGCGATCGGTTTCTTCACTAAGGGCGAGGAGCATACTGATTTTGAGCAACTGCATGTGCTTGGTTTCATAGTAGCCGATGATGGTTTCGTCTTTCGGCATTTCGAGGTTTTTGTACCAGTCGCTGTAGAACGCTTTCGCTGCTGGGTCCCAGATAAACGGGCCGGCGACTTGGGCGAGGCGTTGGGCGTGCTCGACGACACGCTGCCATGCGGCTTTGGCTTGGGGCGTGACTTCTGGAAAGGGGATGCGACCAGCCTTGTCCGTTTCGAGTACAAAAATAGCTCGTCTTGAAAAACCGCCGGATATAACGTCAGTTCGGAGATACGTAGTGATCCATTCCGGAGTCGTGCACGCCAAGAGATTGAGATAAGGCCCCGTGATAAGTACGTCACCTTTATTCTTTGTGCGACATTCGTAAAAGTCTTGGTCATATATGGTTGTTAAGAAGTTAATCATTCCAATGCTGGAGGGTCCAAGGAACTCGGAGAGTTCGGTGACCATAATGGTCATAGGACTGTATGTGTTTTGTGCTTTGTGCTGTTCTGGGAGCGTGCCGATGATGCGCTCTTGCTCGAACATGTCCATGACGAGCTTTTCTTTGGTGACACTCTCCGCGCTGAAAGGAACGCTTTTTAACTCTCGCAGGAGTTGCTTGGCAATGGACATTGCGGAGGTTTTGCGGTTACCAGCGGGGCCGACGAGGACGCAGTAAAGGTTGGGGAATACTTTGAAGTATCCTTGCTCAATCCACACTCTTCGTGAGATAATAGATGACAACGCAACGAGTGCGCTAAATGTATGGTAAGTTGGATGTGCCTCCGTACCCTTTGTAAATTCACGGTAATCAGATAGGAATGACATTAGTAAGTGAGCCACATTTGTGGCAGTTTTTATGTGTGGTAGGTTCGCCGTCACGGAATGCGATAAGCACACTGCCGTGACAGGTCGGGCATTTGTGCGTGGGTGACTTTTTCCAATCTAAAAGGGTGTAATACATCAAGTCTCGGGGGTAGATACTGTGCCGCGAGGGAGGGTTTTTGTGCTGATCGCTGCTACGTGACTCAGGAGTTGTTGACATGGGAGGTGGTCTTTTGAAGGGACTTTGTACATGAGATTGAGGGTGTGTGAAGCGTATAGGTTTTGGCTGCCAACCCACCAAGTGCGGGAGTTTTCTACAAGCCTTGCGCCGGTGTAGGACAGGGTTTGGTAGGTGTAGAGTTTGGTGTGGACGTTTGGCGCGAAGCGGAAGTCGATACGGGGGTAGGCGCGGCGGTGACTAAGGATACTACGGTTGAGTGCGGCTCGGTTGCATCTGTGCGTATAGCCGATAAACACCACCCCGCGAAGCTCATTGAGGCGGGTGAAGAACGTTGACAAGTACTGCTGAGGTTCATCTGGGAGAAGGTAGGTTACTATGCGGGGTTCGCAGGTTGTAACGCGCATGAGTTCGCGCGTTAGGTGGTGCAGGAAGTTGCCACCGTCCATAAGGTCTTCGGACCATGTGACTTTGGCAGCGAGCGGTTGGTCGAGAATGTCAAGTTTTAAACTCGACTGTTTTGCTGTTGACCCAGTCGGTGCCAAAGCCACCTTCAAAGGGGATGTTGATTTCGATGCCGTGGATTGTGATTGGATTGTGGAACCAAGTACGTAATCTTTCGATAGCAAAGTCACTATAGGCCGTACGGAACTGACCCGCAAGGGCGTCGTGGATTTGGATGAGGGGTTCGATGTGGAGGGTACCGCGGGAGGTGCGGTTCTTTGGGTCGAACCAGAGGTTTTGCAAGGCTTTGTTTGTGACATAAGTTGTGTTAGCTTGGGGTTCAAAACTGAGGGCTGCGCGGACGATACCGGGTTCGGGGTCGCGTGGGTTACGCAGGCCGTAGAACTTTTTGTAAATACCGCAGGCGGTCTGAAGACCTTGTGGGAGTTGGGTGACTAGCCACTGCGCACGTGCGTCTACGTTGTAACGCATACGATAAAGGCTTTGGTAAAGTGCAGCCTGTCCGATGGTAAGGTCGATGGTACCCTCGGAGTCTTTGAAGATGGTGGCACTTAGAAGTTCTGGCTGCATACCATAGTTGGTCCCGTGCTGCACCCGTTTCATACATAAGTATTCCCAATCACCGGGGCGGCCTTGAGCGTCACGTTCGTCGGGGAATTTTATCGCTTTCGTTAAACGCAGTAGTTCAGCACGTGTGAGGTTATTAATACCCGCTGGTGGGCGTCCCGCATTGTGCTCCCACAACATGAGAAGTAACACCTTGGCCGGTTTGATTCCAAATAGGTAGTCATCGAGCATTGTGCTGTGCCCAAGGGCAGCAAGGTCTGCTGCGACTGTCCAACCATCAGCACCTGAAAGGTCGCATTGGAAGAAGCTGTGGTTAACGGAGTCAGGCTCGAAGCAAACTCTAAGTTCCTTTGTAACATTTTGTAGGTTCGTACCTGTGTTTTCCCATTTGAGGATACCTGTTTTGCTAAAGGTAGGCACCATAGCGTTAGACTCGGATGAGGACAGGCGGCCCGTATTCGTTCCCACGATGTTATAACCGGAGCGAATCCGTGAGTCTGCGTCGGTGGTGAGTTTGTTGATATCGCTGACGCGGGTGCGAAGGGAGATCGCTTCAATGACCACCTTGAGTAAAGGCTCGCGATGTTTTGCGTAGAAGCGTAGGAGAAACTCTTCTGCGGTAGTGCGGCCATAACGTGTGGAAGGTTTGTATCCGAAATGTTCATAGAGTAGCCATTGTTTATCAGGAACGCTTTTGACATTAAACTCCCGCCCGAGGGTTTGCTCAATGCGGAACATCAGTTCGTTGCATTTGTTTTGAGTGTCTGTGCGAAGCTGCGCTGCCTTTTCTAGGTTGAACTTGCAACCTCGAAGCTGGAGGTAGGAGTATGCTGGGAGGATGGAGACGTTGAATTGGTAATGCTGATTGGAACGTGGGAGTTTTTGTATCGCAACTTCTTGCATACGTTCACACTCTTCAGTGCAGCAAGAGTCTTTGCCGTTGTACAGGAGCTTTGTGCTGGTGTTATCACTGGTGCGCTCGTCTTTGTAGTACGGTTCCTCGGTCCATAAACTAACCTGTGTAGCCAAGCCCTTCTTATGGTCCGGAAACAGCTCCCACTGCTTGAGCATAGTGTCTTCGGTGATACCAGCGATGATGCACTTGTGTTTCCAAAGCATGATAAAGGTTTCATACATTGCGTTGGTGACTTTTTTATGGCAGCGTGGGTTAGCCAACCAGCGTGCGAGTGCCTGCCAGACCATAAGTTCTTCGTCCTCGGACCAGTAGTGCTTGCCTTCGAACCAGAAAGGGATGACGATGCAGTCGACGGGGGACTTGGCAATCGAAAGCATTGTCACACCTACGTTGTCATTATACCCTTCAACGTCGAAGCTGGCTGGTAGTTGGCGGGAGACGATCTCATCAAGGTAGGTAAGAACGTGTGTTAAGCACGGCCGCGTGTTGATGCTACGCACTGGGAGTGTTACACCCTCAATAGCCGCAGCGCGGTACGCCTTGCCAATATCCACGCGCCAGAAGAGGATATTGGTGTAGTCAGCCCATACGGTTGCGCCATCTAGTGTGGGGTAGACCTTACAAGCTGGGAAGGTTTGCCCATCCGTACGCATCTGACCACCCCTGTAATTCTCCACCTCTTTAAGTCCAACCTCCCAGCCGCAGAAGGTTTGAAACGGCAAAGTGCCTACTGCCAGAATTGCGTTCGGGCGGTAGGCGTTGATGACTTCTACAAGGTCAGAGTAATCCTCTCGCAATACGGCACCGCTCTTTTCCTTTGGCAGTACGTAAGCTAGAAGAACTTGCTGTTCACTAAGCCCGTGACCCGCGAGAATACGGAGAATGGTTGAGCCGGTGGTGCCAGTGAATGGCGTGCCGGTATACTCCTCTTCCTTTGAAGGATACGGTAACACTATTGCCAGCTTGCGGCCATAGGTTGGAACGGTTGGTAAGCGATTGAGATTACTCATTCAGATTATGAATCCTACAGATCGGAGTCGTTTATTTTAGCGTGGTTGAATTCGTATTCACCTCTAACAATGTATGGGACATTGTGCAGTGGGATTACGTATCCGTGGATGGTGCCGTGCGGGATGTGCAGGACGTGGTTGAGGCGGCCTGTGTAGTGGTGGACGAAGATAAAAAGGTCGCTGTTTGCTGGGTTGTAAATGACAACGCAGGTCTCAGGCAAAGACTGCGGAAGGGTGGAGGGTGCGGTAGGCATTTGCGGTGTGAAGGACTAGGCGGTTGTAGTGTTCTGCGTTTAGTTCGCTAGCGATTGGTTGTAAGCCGTGGTTGACGGCTGCGATGGTGCTGCTGCCTACGCCGGCGAATGGGTCATAGACGGTCTGGCCGCGCATGGCTATGGCTGTGAAAAGCCATGACCAGAGCTTGAAGGGTTTGACGAATGGGTGACCAAGGGCGGCGCGTGTGTCGTCGTTACCGCCGAGGAAGTAGTTGATGGGTTGGGGGTTTAACAATGTGGCGTTACCTTTGCGGAGGACCATGCAAACTTCGGTGGCTTTGGTGAAGTTGTATTGTGCTGATTGGTTCAGGCAAGTGTGGGTTTTGACCCAGACCAGAGGCCAACGCTGGACGGTGAAGCCAACTTTTACTGCCATCTGTTGGAGCTTTTCGTGGTGGTCAAGGTCGTACCAGAATACGCAGAAGCCGCCGGTTTTGAGGACGCGGAAAGCGGCAGGGATGAAGCTGAACATGAGGCTGATGTTTTGCTCGACATCGTGCTCAGCAGCGGTAGCTGACACGTCCATGCCGGTGTTTTGCTGTTGGAGATTTGACATTTCAATACCGTAGGGTATATCGGTGATGATGTGGTCAATACTTTCGGGTGGCATTCCGGCCATGTGCTCGATACAGTCACCTTGGAGAAGAAATTTACTGAGTGGGATGGTGATAGCCGGGGCGGAAGGTTCACCAGCACCGCCGAGTTGTGGTGCTTCATCGTATTCGGACGGTGATGCAAGGGTGTTTGTGGGTATGTTAGCGTAGAACGCAGCATCGTCAGCTTCGTTTTTCTTTATCATCGCCTCGATGTTACGGCGCGCAGCAGCCATGTCAAGGTTGACGTTGAGTGCGTCTATCTGGGCGGTGGGTTGGGTGGTTAGTGCGCTGAGGCGTTTGGTTAGTTCGTTTTCTTTACGCTCAAGGAGGAGTTTAAGGGCTTCACTGAAGTTACCACAAGCAACGATGTCTTTGTCTTTAGCCCTTATACACTTTGCCACGACAAGACAGTTGTTGACATTTCCTACTGCAATGTTAAGGAGTTCTGCCGTCTGCTTTTGTGTCCAGCGGTCGTCACCAGTGAGCGCTGCGGTTGCGGCTTTGAGTTCGTGAACTCGCGCCACTGCGATAATACGCTCTTGCCACGAGAAGTCTTTGCGTCGAACGTTAGCTTCAACCTCAAGTATTCGTAGCTCCGCTTCGGACATGTTTTCCATATAGACCACATCCACTTCGGTGTAACCCAGAATGTCTCTACATGCACGAAGCCGAGAGCCACCATCGATGACGGTGTTATCGACGGTAATGACAATGGGCTGAATGAGACCTCGTTCTTTGATGCTTTCTGCCAAGTCTTTAACATGCGAGTAGTCTTCTCGGATGCGGTTGCTGTCGTTGAGGAGTTTGACATTGATTTTGATGCGGGAGGCGTGGGAGGTCATTTGACTAGTAGGATGAAGTAGGTGTTAGCTGCGTTGACGGTGATACTGGAGCCACTGGGAATGCGGTACCCCTCCGCCATGCGGTTGTTGATTTCCATTTCGAGAGTGTTGAGGTCACTGCTGCGGACGATCTTGCACTTCAGCATGGAGGGTTGCGAGGCCGTTGTGGATAGGTGCAACGAGTGCGAAGGCGGTGCTGCTGAGATCAAAGTGTCTGCCGGGGTATGTTGGCCCGCGGTCGTTAACGCGACAGGTGACGCTGAGGCGGTTGGCTGGGTTGGTAAATTTGACATAGGTGTTGAAAGGAAGGGTTGGATGTGCACAGGTTAGTTTGCGGTGATCAAAGCGTTCACCATTAGCGGTTGTGCGTCCGCTGCGTTCGAGGCCGTAGTAGCTAACGCGTACTACTTCAACCTCCTTGTTTGTTAAAGAGAGTTTTGATTGCGTCGCTGAGGGTGCTGACGATGCCGCGGTATTCACGCGCAATGTTCTCTGCCATTTTAAAGTTCGGCGTGCAGTATGGTTTGTTTGTGCCAGGGTCGACGAGGCAGGTGGTGCGGTCTTTGTTAAGGATGACGAAGAGTTCGCTGGCTTTTCGGTCGTAGATACGGGTGAGAGCTGCGGCGTCGAGAGGGCCGCTATCGTCAGGGCGGACAGTGATTTGAGGGGTGGCATCTTGTGGCATGGTGTGTGGTGGGTTAAAACCAAAATAGGCCAGCGAGAGGTTAGTCCCGCTGGCCTAGGTGGTTAAAAGGTGTTAGCCTTTTTTGATGTAACGCTGGATGCGGTTCTTGTCACCGTACTCAGCATCACGTTCGACCTTGAGTTTGACCGTGACCGTCAGGCCGAGATACTGCTCAAGGGGGTTGAAGCTACCGGCTTTGCTACCGGTGACTGCTTCTTTGAACTCGGCGAGTTTAGGTATTGGGTCGTACTTCTCGCTCTTGACCAACGAGATGAGGTCGTATACAGGGAAGCCGGGGTTAACCGGATTGCCCTTGATGTCGACGCATGGCTCGGTGGTTACGAACTTGAAGTTGAGATTAGAACCGGTGCCTTTCTTATTGGCTTTGGTGCTAAGCTCAGCGACTTGCAGGACATATAAGCCGTCAGCCAGCAGTGGGATGCCGGTTTCGACGTTAGATAGGTCCATGCTGTCGAGGTCGTTAGTGATATCAATTTCTTGGGACATGATGTTGTGTTGGGTTTGTTGTTTATGTTGTTTTGTACCAAAGCATGGTGCTAAGGTAAAGTGTGTTAAGTACCGAGTACTTTAGGACCAATTACTGCCCAGATTTGATCGGGCATTTTGTTGGTGCAATCGACAATGGGTGGTAGCTCCACGCTCGTGCCGAGGTTGATGTGGAAGCCAGTGGGCTTGGTGTGCATTTCGTACTTGACTTCTCCGGGTTTGCCTGCGACGGGGCCAGAGGTGGTGGCCCATACGTCACTGAAAAAGCCGCCGAAGTTTTCGCTAAGTGACCCGGGCATGTTGATGGTGTAACGCATCCGGCCGGTCATTTCGTCCTTGTCACCTTTTTGGTGGCTGGTAAAAACTAGCAGCTTACCAGAACTGCGAAGGCCCATGACTAGGTTTGTCATAAGGGTCTTTAAGGGTTGGTAGTCTTGTATCCGCAAGCGGTCGATGGTCTTGCCTTCGCTGGTTTTAACCTCCTGAATGATGTGCGCTACTAGCATGTCAGCGAGAGCAGCTAGGCCGTCGATAACGAGAGTTTTAACTTCTGGTGACTTAGCAGCGGCCTTAAGCTGTGCCACCGCGTTGTTCCAGCGTTTTTCAGTAGGAAGTTCAGCACCCTTATCATCCACGTATGGGTCGTCGAAGAACCATGTTTTGTTTTTAACCACGCGTGCTGCGCGGGCGATGTTGCGGTCACAGTCAAGGAACCACGGGTCGGGGAAGGACATGGCAAGGTTTGTCTTGCCTGTCTTTTGCTCGCCCACGAGGAGGACGGCAAAGTTTTGTTTAGCTTGGTAGGTTGAGCCAGTTTTCATTTTAAGGAAAGGTTAGCCACGTTGAAGAAGTGGGTCCCATGTTACGGTTTTGTATTGGTTTGTCGCAAGCATCATGTCTTGCTGGTTGGTTGGCAGGGTGCAAACGTCGAAGAATTGACAAGCACCATACTTCCCTTGACACCACTTGGTACCCTTTGGAAAACGCTGTTCGATGAGGTAATGGATAAGGGTGCTGAGGATTTGCAGGGTGTCATCCACGAAACTGTGAATACGGTCTGCGGTAATGTTGACCGTGTACCGTTGATTTTCAAAACCCTTACCAGTTTTAGTTGGTTTACGTATCCCAAGACCGTTGATGATAAAACCGGTGGGCATGATGCCGAGCAGTTTCCATACGGCCCAGGAATAACCACTGACTTGATGTGAGAGTTCAAAGTCTTTGAAATACGATGGTCCCATCATTGAGGTTGTTTTGTGGTCGAGGGGGTAGATGTTACCGTCACGACGGGTTAGCATGTCCATACGGCCTTTCCAGATGACTGTTACCGTACCCACTTGTTGGAAAGAAACATTACCCCCAGCGTCACGTACAGGGATAGTTGAATCGATTGCCAACTCGCCGATAGGTACAGCAAAAGGAAGTTCAATAGCGGGAGTACCGTTAGAAAGATTGACCACTTCAAAACCCTCGACGGGGTAGGAGCGATTATATTCCGTGATAAACTGCGTTGCAAGTGTGATAGTACGGTAGTCATCTTCGGGGGGAGTGTAGGTGGCAAAAACTTCGTGGCATTTTGCTGACATTGCTGCTTCGACGGTAGGAGTGAGCGTGGTGCCTAAGCGGTAACGTGCTTCGAGGATTTCGTGTATTTTACTCCCAAACTCAAGAGCGGCACGCTCGACATTTGATTCACGCTTTTTTAGCGCGTAAAACTCGAAGCTACGGGGACAGGTAACTGCGTATTCGAAGGTTGAGTTGTCGATAAAGAGGCAGTTATCTATGATGGTTAGCGCGGTTGGTATCATGGGGTTAATAATCGCTAAGTATTTGCTCAGTTGACTTCGTAGGTTTTCCTTTGTCGGACTTCTTTTTTACCGTCTTTGGTTCCTCCGCTCTTAGGTGTTTTAGGAACGTTGGCGGGGAGGTTCGGGCTGCTCTTAGTATCTTTAGATGCTCCCGCAGTTCCTCCGCATTCATTTGGTCCACTGCTTTGGTCAGTAGTCCGTAAAGCGGTTCTGTTGTTGATGAGTTTGACAAGTCTGGTTGCATTTTCTGGTGTATAGTGAGTGATGTTTTCTTTCTTAAGGTCGTCTACAAGGGCGTGGACGAGGCGTTCGACTGCGTATAAAAGCAAGCCACGCTCAGGGTGGATACTTTGAAGGAAGAGTTTGTCAGTGGTTTTTACCAGAGCCTGAACTTTTGATTTTTCAACCTCCGGTAGGTTTCTATACGGGCTAGAGTATGACATGTGTGTTTTCGAAATCAGGGTGTGGAATGATTGCGACGTCAAACGCTTCAAGGAGTTTTAGCTTTGAAGCGTTGAATTCATTTTCTGAATCCGTCCAGCGGAAGGTGAAGGAGACTCCGGGCCAGGTGGAGGCGGAGATTAACACGCAGAGGGCGTGAAGGGTACGGTAGGTGAGGTTGAGGGTGCCTTCTGGTGGTTTGGGAAGGGTTGGAGTGGCTGGGGTGAGACCTTCGCGGGGAATGGTGCCGCCGATGTAAAGGCCGTTGCCTTGTTGGAAGACTTTAAGCCGTTTGAGAGTGGCGGTGTCGATAGTCCACTCCGTGTGCCAGTTGAAGGTTTGAACACTCTGGATTGCATCCCTACAGCGCGCAAGGATAGTTGAAGGTGCAAGGTTTTCGACATGGAGGATGACTGGTTCGGGAAACTTTTCAATGGCGAGTTTTATGGCTGGTTCGAAACGCCGGAATTGCATTTCGGAGAGCCGTGATGGTGCGCGGGTTGGGAGGGACATGTTAGGTAGTAGCAAATGAACGCATTGCTTGGTCAAGTGGGTGAGCTTCGCCAGTGCGGAGGCGTTGCTTGGCACGCTGCTTGGCGCCAAGGTGGGGTTTGTATTTACTGCGAAGGTGGCGTGGGGTACCGGTTGGTATTTTTGGCGCAAAGTTACTAGGATTAAACCCAGCTGATAATGAGGCGACAGTTGCTAGCAAGGAGGAAGGTTTCATAGTTTTGTTTTATTTTTGTGTTGGTTAGTTGATCAACGGTTATGCGTTGAAAAGTTTCGGATAAAGTGGTGAGGATGCTGTGTTCAGCTGTGTCGTGAGTGGTGCTGAGGAGTACAACGCTGAGAAGTATCTCGTTGCTGTAGTAGCAAAGGTATACGTGTGCAGCGGGTTCGTATTCGTTTAGTATGCCGAGAACGGTGGTTATTCTGGGCTCTGTGTTGTCGAAAACACTGAGGAAGGTTGAACGGAGACTGTCGGCGGTGTGCATTGGTGTGGGTCGAATAGGTTGAGGGCGGAAAGTTTTTTGGCTAGGTCGTAGGAAAGCAACGCGGTGTAGGGTTCAAAACTACATAAGCTACGGTGCCCGAATTGCTTAGGGTGTAGGATGTTGCAGGACCATAAAGGTGGTTGGCCGTGGGCGAGGTGCTGAGTCCATACGAGGGTGCATGGTGCGGTGAGGTCTGGTTGTGTGTTAGGCATAAAACAAAAGAGGTAGGACAGCCGTGAAGCCATCCTACCAATGCTTTGAACAGGGCTAACGCGCCCGGCGTTGTAATAGTTACAAGTTACTCACCAAAGCGGGTGAGGAAATGAATTACTCAACTGGCCACTCTTCTGCCGCCAAGCTTTCCGCGTGGCTACGGAGCTTTAGGCCTTACGCATGTTAGTTCAGCTGAGTAAAATGGTTACTACAAAAGGTACAAGGAGGTGTTTTACCAGAACCAACCGCGATGCAGAGCTTTTGTAGTAAAAGTGGTGAGCAGTTTTACAGCTTGCTCAGGCTGGGCAGTCGGAGGCACCACCTCGCGGCTTTAGATGTTACGTCGATCATAGCCTGCTGGACAGCGACGTAGGAAACTCGCATTCCTATGGTGGTTTGTTGTAGCCACCTCTACCTGTTCCAGCAGCTTTGCCAGCAGGGTTCAGCACTGCCAAAACCCTAGCCGGTGAAAGCTAGGGTTAAGACTTAGAACCTTTCACCGCTGTTATGCGCGGTCATAAAGGTAGCTGCTTAGTATTCGCTCTTGATAGCCAAACGCTTGCGGCGTTGGTCCTCGGCGATGGCGCGACCAAGAGATTGCACCTCGGCGGCGACGGTGATGCCCAGGAGTTCCGACAACTTGGCAGCGACGGTCTCCGCACGGCCTTCCGCGATGAGTTTTTCCGCAACCTCGATGTAGGTCTTTGCAACCTTTTTGGGGCCGGCAGAGGAACGCTCGGTGGCGGAGGGGTCGAATGGGAGCTTGTTGAGAACGGCTTGAGCTGCACCGGCCAACTCTGCTACGGTGCTATCACGGTCAAGGCCTTTGCTAGCCATGAGGTGAGCAACGGCACGGTCGAAGTAGTCGTTTTCGGTCTCGGTGTAGCGGCTGAGTTCATTCTTGTCTTCATCAAGTTTGGGGGTGACGCCATCCTTGCCCATGATGACCTCGGAGTAGCGTTCCAAACCAGAGATGGTCTGAAGCTCTTCGGTGAACAAATCGCGGAAGCTGGCGAGGGTGGAGCGGTAGAGGACGTTCTTAACGGCTTCGTCCAGAGCTGCACCGGCGCGCTTGGCCAGACGGTCAAACTCCTCGTAAGAGTCTGGCACCAAGACGGTGAGTTGGCTGAACCCTAAAGAACGGATGTTGGTTTGTTTCATGTTGGAGGTTTTGAGAGTTTTCAGCACTCTCAGGCTGTGTTGCATAGTGTTAAAGGTGGTCGCTATGCTGAACCACATCGGGAGTGTAGGGCATATCGCCCGCTCCCGATAATAGAGCAAAAGGGGCTCTAACAAGGGTGGTGGCTTGTAGTTTATAGAGCACTTACTTTTGAAAGGTGCGTTCGTATATTGGTAGGTTTGCCTTAGCCCACGACTAGAAAGGTTTGGTGATGTTTAGGTTTAGTGCGCTGCTATAAGCAGGAACGTGGATTTGCTGCTTCCACGCTGCGTTGGTGGTTTTGTAGTCGGCGGGGGGGGGTCATGAAGTTTTTAGGCCCCCGAATTGGTG
>Ga0114974_10001249_pt1 | contig 20136 bp, 20 predicted proteins | sample S_130206_EF_Meta_FD_87318 | JGI IMG/M metagenome (GOLD analysis project Ga0114974, IMG submission 87318) | Freshwater microbial communities from Lake Simoncouche, Canada to study carbon cycling - S_130206_EF_MetaG | ecosystem: Environmental > Aquatic > Freshwater > Lake | place: Lake... | reverse complement strand
GTTGCCGGTGACGGCTAAGGCCTTGAGTCGTGCGCCCTTAACTTGCGCAATGGCTTCGGGTAAGTTTGCAAACATCAACTGGATTTGCCCACCCACAAGGTCGTTGGTGGCGAGCGTGCCGCCTTTGTAGGCAACGTGGGTCATTTGCGCCCCGAGTTCTGAGTTAAACAGTTCACCGGCAAGATGTGCCGCGGTTCCTACGCCGCCCGACCCGTAGTTCAATTGTTGAGGATTCTGGCGCACGTAGTCGGCAAACTCTTTGACGTTATTTGGTTTTAAAGAAGGATTCACCACAAGCAGCAAAGGTGCAAAGGCAAGATTGGACAAGGGCGTGAAGTCTTTGGCGAAAATAAAGGACAACCCTTTGTATAGCGACGCGTTGATCGCGTGACTCGACGTCGCCATCAATAGCGTGTAGCCATCGGGGGTTGCTTTCGCGGCCTCTGCGGTGCCGATATTGCCATTGCCGCCAGGCCGATTTTCGACGATGACAGGCTGCCCCCACTTGATTGATAACTGTTGCGCGACCGTGCGTGCCACCATATCGGTTGCACCGCCAGGCGCGTAGGGCAAGATGATACGAACCAATTTATTGGGATAGTCGGCCTGCGCAAGGCAATTGTTACCAAGGACTAGAAGTAATCCGGTTACCGCGATGTGACTGAGTGCAGCTAAGACTTTCATGAAATTCCTTTTATGTTTAACAACAGAGGGTATGTTGTAAAAACACCTATTTAATATACGGGTAAACCCTTAATTTCTTTTTATTCGACTTTGTTTTGCGAACATTAAGTTGATCTTGGTCATATTTGTTGCTTAACTGACTCAACCTTAGTCTTTCTCAGACAAGGGCTGTGTTCTTGAGTTGCGAGCACGCTTCATTAGTAGAAAACCTTTTAATTATCATTCAAAAGATGGAGATTTCTATGAGTGGACTAAACGCAGTGAAAGGTTGGGTTGGTGCGGTGACAGACTTAGGCTTGATGTTGTTGGGTCTCGCAATCGTGGCATCCATTTTGGTGGGCAATTCGCTACCGTTTTTTGGTGGTGTGGTTGCAAACCTCACAGACTTGGTTAAGGGGCTCGGTGGTAATGGGCTTGTCGGGCTAATCGTGTTAGGTATCGTGATGTGGCTGTTGTCAAAACGCTCACTTTCATAACCAGCAAGTAGCACGGAGGGGTTAATCCGTTAACCCCTCTGGAGACCGCATCATGTTAAAAAAAATAATCCAAATGGGTTGGAACATCGTTGAACTGGTGTTCATGCTGATTTTGTTGTGCCTGGCCGTTGGCATTGTTCTTGGTCCAGAGCAAAGCGGGTCTTTTATTAGCGGAGTCAGCAATAACGCCTTGGCGTTTTTTCGCGAGATTCCAGCTGGCGTCATACTGGCGCTTAGTATTTCCGTTGGCCTGTATTGGCTGATCAAAAAACGCGTCTAGCAACCGCATCAGCGATCAATAGGCCCAAGAGGCTATAGATTGCTTAAATACCCTGCAATCCAAACGTACAATTTTTAGACGAGGGCGGTCGATCGCTTGTTCGTTTGTCGTTTATCGCTAAAATGATTACCTGTTTCACGCGCGAGCGTTGAACTTCGTTTTTGCCTGATTAAATTGATGCAGGCTGTCCAATCTCAATGGCGTCGCCTTGATCATCCATCTCCTCTTAGGAGTCGTATTGTGAGTTCAAGATTTTTGCCCGCTTTCTTTGTGATTTTTGCAATGCTCTTTGGGTTGGCAGGTTGCAAAGATTCTGCCGATACTAGTCAGTCTCTTGACGCGTTCAAGCTGTCGACTGCGAAAGAGTTGGCCGACAATAAAAAGACCCTGTTGGCATTGCAAGAGATTTTAGGTAAGGACGTGACGGTCTTAAATCAAAACGTCCAGAGCATTGCCGATATCCAAAAAACGCTCGACAGCTATAAGCAGTCGACTGAGAGTGTGCTGATTGAATACAAAAAGGCGCTGACGGCAACACAAGAGGTGTTAGGTAAAGAGATTATCTCTTTAAATCAAAAGGTCACTGAGCTTGAAGCCGAGCTCGACGCCGTAAGCACAAACACAGCCTCTTATCATTCAGCGGTATTTGATCCTAGACGCCCTCGGGTTTACAAACGGCTCGATACAAATCTGGGTACGTTGCTGGTGTCGCTTGACAGCATCGTTGCGACGAATAATGATCTAAGAGTCACCTTGAGTATTGGCAATCCCTCGAACATGGCTTTTCATGGTTTTAAAGTGAATGCAACATGGGGCGCAGATTTACAAAAAGAATTTAGCCTGACTGAGACATTAAGGCCGGCGAGCTGGAGTAAAGCCACCTTCACGATTCCAAAGACCTCGGTAAAAGATATTGAGCAACTCGAGTTTGTTATTGTGGCTGACCGTATCCACATGAGGTAAGGCAGCAGCCTTAAGTGAATACGGTCATATTTTTGCTTACTCGATTTTGACGAATTTCTGAAGACATCGAATGTAGTCAGGTTTTGGGGTGGTGGGATACGAGGCCGGCCAAGAGGTGTAGGCAACTTCGCCGACGTACATGTCGCCATGGCTATCGACGGCCATGCCATGAGGCGCAATAAATTGACCCACGCCGGTGCCGTGAGGCTCTTCGGCGGCGACACGTGCTTGTAAATTTCCTGACAAGTCGTAAATGCTCACGCGAGGTCCGGTGTTGGGCATGTTTCTGTTTACGGGCAGATGTGGACCGAGTTCACCTACATAACATAGCGGGCACTTGCCACCGGTTAGGAATAGTCCGCAAGGCCGATGCATGTTGCCCCATTGTCCTTCGTACTTTCCTTTTCCATTAAAAATCTGGATGCGGTGATTTTCGCGATCGGCAACATAGACCAAACCGTTGGTGTCACACAAAATATTATGCGCAATGTTGAACTGACCAGGATCTGTGCCAGGCGAGCCCCACGAGAATAATAATTTTCCGTCCGGACTGTACTTGTGCACGCGCGAATTGCCATAGCCGTCCGACACATAAATATCGCCTTCGGGTGACAGGGCGGTGTGTGTGCAGCGGTTAAACGGTTTGCCGCTCATGTAGGGCGAGGCCTGGCCGGGCAAACCGATCTCAAGCAAGATTTTTCCGTCGAGGGTGCACTTGCGAACCGTGTGATCACCGTCATCGGTGAGGTAAATCGTATCGTCAGGGCCCATTTGTACGCCATGAGCGCGCTTGAATACGCCTTCGCCCCACGAGTTTAAAAAGTTGCCTTCACGATCAAACACCACCATGGGGTGCTCTCCGCGATTAAAGGCGTACACGCGATCCTGACGATCAATCCCGACCGCAGCGACGTCGCCAAATTTCCAACCTTCAGGAAGTTTGCCCCAGCCCTCGGCGACGCGATATTTAAAATTGCCTTGTCCAATGATAGTCGTCATGTTCTGTCTCTCAGGTCGATGTTGGTTTGGTTGTTGTTATTGTCTGTTTATCATAAGGCACCCTAGCCTAGATCGCCATCAATTTGTTGACGGGGTACCAGTTAGAGCCTTTTGGTGTTAGGCTCTTTTTGCAGTCTTAAAAAAACTAACAGGCAATGTTCCTGTGCGGAGACAAATCATGTTGCGTAACATCTGGCTAGGTGTTGTTCTTATTTGTTGGTCGGTCTTGAGTCAGGCTCAACCCTATCCCTCGCAAGCTTTGAGGTTTACTGTTCCCTGGCCCCCAGGAGGTGGCGTTGACTCGACTGCACGTATGATCGCCCAACCGCTCGCGAATGCACTAGGTCAGTCTGTTGTCATTGAAAATAAGCCTGGTGCAGGAGGCAATATTGGAACGGAACAGTTTGCCCGCGCAAAACCCGATGGCTATTCGATTTTGATGGGATCGTTAAGCCCTAATGCTGTGAACGTGCACCTATATAAGAAGTTGGGCTTCGATCCAGTCGCCGATTTTGCGCCCGTGATCTACGTGTCGGCTGTACCCAATATTCTTGTTGTGCCAACGAATTCGCCAGTCCAAAATGTCGCAGAGCTCATCGCGCTTGCCAAGGCAAATCCCGGAAAGTTGAACTACGGCTCGGCCGGCGTGGGCTCCTCACAGCATCTGGCGGGTATTGTGTTCGTGCAGTCGACCGGCGTTGATGTTGTTCACGTTCCCTACAAAGGGACTGCCCCTGCCGAAGCAGACCTCATGGCGGGACATATCTCATTCATGCTGGACACGACAGCTTGCTTATCCTTGATCGCGGGCGGCAAGCTTCGCGCTTTGGCAGTTGCTTCAAAGGCGCGTAATCCCGCTTTGCCCGATACGCCAACGTTTGATGAATTAGGCATACCCGGCGTGCACGCAGTATCTTGGTACGGAGTGATGGTTCCAGCCGGCACGCCCAAACCTATTATTGATCGGCTGAACACTGAGCTCAATCAGATCTTGAAGTCGCCAGAACTTAAAAAGCGGATGGCGGATTTTGGTGCAGAAATTGGTGGCGGCACGCCTGAAGAATTTGGTGCATTTATTGCCTCTGAAACGCTGCGTTACGAAAAAATCGTTCGGTTGGCGGGTGCCAAAGCAGAGTAACTCCCTAAGCTAATTTAAAAACTGTTGAATGGAAGCAAAGTATGCGTTCAGAAGCACATCCTAAAACGCTCTTCGAAAAAATTTGGTCGCGACACCGCATCCTTGAGCGTGAAGATGGTCAAGAGCTGATGTTTGTGGATACACACATGATTCAGGATGGCTCAGCGCCGGCGTTTGAGATGCTCAGACAGCGCAAGCTAACTGCGCGCACGCCTGAGCGTGCGTTCGGTACGCCTGATCATTACATCCCGACCAATAGCAGAGATTTAATGGATTTGGCCGATCCCGAAAGTCGTGCGATGGCTGAGTCGCTTGACCGAGATACGAAAGCGGCAGGCATTCAATTCGTTGGTTTGCAAGACCAACGTCAGGGTATCGTGCACGTGATCGGGCCAGAGCAAGGGTGGACGCAACCCGGCTTGTTGATGGTGTGCGGAGATAGTCACACTTCGACACATGGTGCCCTAGGCGCGCTTGCGTTTGGCATAGGTACAAGCGAAGTCGCGCACGTGGTGGCGACGCAGGCGATCTGGCAGCGGCGGCCTAAAACGATGCGCATTACAGTAGATGGCGCGCTCGCACCAGGCGTGTCTGGCAAAGATATCATTCTTGCCATCATTGCAAAAATTGGTGCCGCAGGCGCAGTGGGCCATGTGATCGAGTATGCGGGATCGGCTATTCGAAATCTGTCGATTGAAGGACGCTTAACGATTTGCAACATGTCGATTGAAGCGGGTGCACGTGCGGGGATGATTGCGCCCGATGAGACCACCTTTGCATATTTAGCAGGCCGGCCGTTTTCTCCGAAGGGTGTGCAATGGGATCAGGCCTTAGCGTATTGGCGCACCTTGCCCTCAGATCCTAGGGCAACGTTTGATCGTGAAGTCAGTTTGAAGGCGCAAGATATTGAGCCAATGTTGACCTGGGGTAATAGCCCTGAAGACGCGATGTCGGTGACCTCACGCATCCCCGATCCATCGACGATTGCCGATCCGCAAAGACGCGCTGTCGTTGAGCGCATGCTGGACTACATGGGGTTAAAACCCGGAATGGCGCTGACCGATGTGTCTGTTGATCGAGTGTTTATCGGTTCTTGCACCAATAGTCGCATCGAAGATCTTCGAAGTGCGGCCGCCGTCGCAAAAGGGCGCAAGGTGGCTGCAGGCGTTGAGGCCTGGGTCGTACCAGGTTCGGGGCTCGTCAAGGCGCAAGCTGAGGCTGAGGGACTCGATAAGATTTTTGTTGAGGCTGGCTTTCAATGGCGTTTTGCAGGCTGTTCGATGTGCATTGGCGTGAACGGGGATTTAGTGGCTGCGGGCAAGCGTTGCGCGGCAACCTCGAATCGTAATTTTGTCGGTCGGCAAGGGCCTGGTTCTCGGACTCACCTCATGAGCCCCGCTACGGCAGCGGCCAGCGCAATTGCGGGACATCTTGCGGATGCACGCGCGCTGCGCAGCACTTCGCTCTAACAATCCAGGATTGAACATGCAACCATTCGAACACCTTGAGGCTGTGGCGCTGCCTTTAACGCGCGCCAACATCGATACCGATCAGATTATCCCAGCGCGCTTTTTGCAGAAACCGCGCATCAATGATTTTGGCGCTTATCTTTTTCGTGATCTGCGGTTTCACAAGGACGATTCAACGCGGCCCGAGTTTGTATTAAATCAGCCAGAGTATGTGGCGGCACAGATCGTGGTGGCGCAACGTAACTTCGGCTGCGGCTCGTCGCGCGAGCAGGCTGTATGGGCGTTGTATGACTATGGTGTGCGTGCCGTGCTTGCGCCAAGTTTTGGCGATATTTTTTATTCAAACTCGCTTAAGAATGGCTTGCTGCCGATTGTGCTGCCTGCCGAAGTCATTGATGCAATTCTAGTAACGCTCACAAATCAACCCGGTACAAAAATGACCGTCGATCTTGAGCGGCAAGTCGTACATGCGCCAGGGATGGCAGAACAGTCGTTTGAGATCGCACCTTTTTCAAAGCATTGTTTGCTGACTGGAATGGATGAACTTGATTACACGTTGACCCACGCTGACAAGATTGCTGCCTTCGTGCGCAAGTATGAGGCAAACCCGTATGCGTAACGTGTGGCACGCTTACAAAACGTTATTTAATGGCTTTATATAAAAGGATAAATTTTATGAAGATTGCAGTCTTAGCTGGCGATGGCGTAGGCCCTGAAGTGACCGCCCAGGCAGTGAAAGTCTTGCGCGCGACGATCGGTGACGCGAAGCTGCAGTTGACTGAAGCGCCGGTTGGTGGGGCGGGCATCGCGGCGGCGGGCGACCCCTTGCCAGCAGCGACGATGGCAATTGCTAAAGGCGCAGATGCCATTTTGTTTGGTTCAGCTGGGTTGCCGGGTGATGAAGGGGTGCCCTACGCGAAGCGCGCAGGCGCAAGCTTATTGCGACTGCGCAAAGAGCTTGATTTGTTTGCCAATTACCGCCCAATTTTTATGTTTCCTGAGTTAATTGGTGCCTCATCACTCAAGCCGCACTTGGTCGAGGGACTGGACTTACTGATTTTGCGCGAACTGAGTAGCGATATTTATTTTGGTGAACCGCGCGGGGTGAGTACCAATGCACAAGGGGTACGTGTCGGGATCAACACGATGTATTACACCGAACCTGAGATCGAGCGCATTATTCACGTGGCATTTAAAGCTGCCCGGCAGCGCAAAGGCAAGGTCTGTTCGGTGGATAAGGCGAATGTTCTGGATACGATGCAACTCTGGCGCGAGGTCGCCGAGCGAGTGAGTAAACAATACCCAGACGTTGAATATTCAAACGCGTTGGTTGATGCCTTTGTGATGATGATGATGCGTCAACCTAAACAGTTTGATGTGGTTGTGACGGGCAATATGTTTGGCGACATCGTGTCAGATGCTGCAGCAATGTTGACGGGCTCAATTGGTATGCTGCCGTCTGCGTCGCTGAGCCCGGATGGCCGTGGCTTGTACGAACCAGTACACGGCACCGCGCCAGATATCGCCGGAAAAAACATCGCGAATCCTTTGGCTTCGATTTTATCGGCCGCCATGATGTTGGATTACTCATTTAATCAACCCGAGCAAAGCGCACGTATTAAACGTGCGGTTGCGGCGGTGCTGGCGCAGGGATACCGCACCGCGGATATTTTTGAGCAGGGGACTCAAGCGATTGGCACAGCAGAGATGGGTGATGCGGTTGTGGCTGCGCTGCGACCCTAGCTTGGTTATTTTGGTAGAGGGTAGTCAAAGAGTAGGTGGGGTAGCATCAAAGGAATGATGGGAAACATGGCCATGATGGCCAAGTCGACCGCCATGATGATGATGAAGGGCACTGCCGCTTTGACGACTGCTTCGTAGCGCGCGTCAGCAATACGGGTGGATACGAAAAGATTCAAGGCGACAGGGGGAAGAATGCAGCCAAGTCCCATATTGGTGCAAAAAAGCACGCCCCAATGAATGACGTCAACTTCAGCCTTGAGTAAGAGCGGCATGAAGGAAGGTAAAAAGCCAAAAATCATCGCTGGTGGCTCGAGAATCATCCCTAAAATAACAAATGCCATGCTGACTAGAAAAATAATCACATACTTGTTTGTACTAAGCTGAGTTACAAACTCAACCATATCGATGGCGACTAAATCGCGCGCGAGAACAAAGCCGAGAAATGAAGAGGTCGCTGCCATAAAGAGTGTCATACCACTGATGTGACCGGCTTCGACCACCGCCTCGTAGAGCGTCGAGCGATTTGCCTTCTTGTACCAGAGCAAGAGTAGGAGCACATAACCCAATAGCACTGCACCAACCTCGGCTGGTGTAAAGATTCCTCCTAGAATCCCACCGACGACGAGTACGAGCGCGAATAAGCCAGGCGTGGCATTGAGTAGGCGCGGCATAATCGACGATGCTGGCACTATTTCTCTGGGGTAATTGTGCCGCCAGCCGTGCACGAGCGCTACAAGCACGAAGCTCGCGGCCAGCAATATGGAGGGTACAACCGTCGCGGCGGCCAGGCGACTGATAGAGGTGTTAGTCGCGGCAGCGTAGAGAAGAATAGTGATCGCCAAAGGCGCCATCATCCCGAGCGTTCCAGAGGTGCCCTGCAGTGCGGCACAAAACTCGGCGCGATAGCCACGGGCCTTCATTTGAGGGATCATCACAGAGCCGATTGCTGCCGTATCCGAAACAGCCGAACCAGAAATATCACCAAAGATGAAGCTGGCGACGACGTTCGCAGCACCAAGTCCTCCGCGTAGGCGACCCACCAACACTTGTGCAAGATCGACGATGTATTGAGCGACACCCGCCTCATGCATGAGTTTTCCAGCAAGCATGAGTAATGGAATTGCCATGAGAGCGAGCAGACTAATGCCATTGGAGATTTGCTCGGCACCAATATTGAAGGGGATGCCCCCAACACTGCCCGCGTAAAAGGTCGCGACAAACCCCAGCGAAAGTGCGACAGGCACGCCTAGCAGCATCGGTATGAAGAGTGCGCAGAGAATGCTGATTGCTTTGATACCACCCGTGAACTGCACGTGGTCACCAATGGGCAGCATAAAGACAAATAGAAAGAGTCCAGCGACGAGCAGTTTTATGAGGAACCCCCAAGAGAGCCCCAGACTAAGATTGCGGCGTAGCCAATGCAGATCCATGATGACGCAGGCAACCGGAATTGCCAGAAATGATACCGTCATCGGCAGTCGAAGGGCGTCAGAACGAACGCCTGCAGCGAGCGGGATGTTTTGCATACTTGAGACGGTTAGTGCGGCTAGAAAGCTAAGCGCTAACCCTTCGGCGAGCACGGTTGCGCGCGCTTGCCAAAGAGGGGACAACTTGTTGACTAATACGTCTAAATTAACGTGTTTGTCGTGTAGGTACCCCGACGCGATCGATAAAAAGGTAGCCCAGATAAAGATCATCAGGCCGACTTCGTCAGCCCACGTTAGTGAATTGTTTAAGGCATACCGAAAAAACACACCTAAGGCCATCACAAGCGCGAAAGCAATGGTGGCCGTGACAAAGGCAAGCGTGCACAGGCGATCAACGCCATCGCTTAGGCTGACAAGGGGTCGAAGCCAGGCGGCGCGTGGTCGCGTGGGCGGCGAGGTCTGATAAACAGGTTGAGTATTCATGCGCGCCTTTGTTCACCAAAGCGTTAAAAGCACAGCCCCTTTGCTGTGTCGCGAGCAAAGGGGCTGTGTTTGAGCGAGGACTTCAAATGGTCGAAAACCTATTGCGGTCTGAGTTTGTACATCTCATTGGCAATATTGAGATCAATTTTCCCTTTGAAGTCATTAGCAATTTGCGTCCACAGGGCTTCGCGAACGGCTAGCCATTTGGTCATTTCCTCTTTATTGGGGTAGTAGATCTGCACACCCGCTTTAGAAAAATCGGCGAGGGCAGACTGGACCTTTTCTCGAGCCCACTGACCGGCTAGTGGCTTGACTTGCTCAGCTGCATCGAGGATGGCCTTCTGTTGAGAGGGGGTGAGAGAGTCAAATTTCTTTTGATTCATGTAAATCGGCAAAATGTTGATGCGAAAGCCGATGGCGGTATAAGTTTTTGCAACCTCATAGAGCTTGATCGAGGCCGCTGGCACGATGGGTGTTGCTGCGTTGCCGTCCACCACGCCTTGCTGTAGCGCGGTGTACAGCTGACCGTAGGGGATAGGGGTTGGGTTGGCACCATAGGACTTCATGATTGCGATCTCGACGGGTGTACTGGCCGTGCGAATTTTCAAGCCCTTGAGGTCGTCAGGCACTTTAATTTGTTTACTGCGCATGATGATATCCGTGCCGCTTACAGGGGCATCGTAGGTATGGCTAGTCAAGAGTAAGACTTTGACCCCCATATCTTTTTCCATTTGAGCGATGGCTTTTTTTCCAGCAGGATGGGTCTCAAGTGCATCGATCGCTGCTTTCGCATTTTTGAATAAAAAAGGCAGGTCGAACTGAAGAAAGGCCTCAGTAAAGGGCGCCAGGTTTGACGTCGCGGTAAAACCAATGTCGACACTACCGGATTTCACCGCGGTGGCTAATTGCTGTTCGATGCCAAGCGATTGATAAAAGGGCTTTGCTTCGAGTTCACCTTTGCTGAGTTGGGTAATGAGCTCTGTGAGTTTTCCAATCGCCATCGAGGGTGCGGTCGAGCCCTCCGGATCCGAGGCGCCAGCGCGCAGAACGAGGGGAGCGGCATTGAGAGCGGTGCTTGCCGAAACGGCTGCGATAGAGATCAGTCCGTACGAAATTATTTTTTTGAAATGGAAGGGCATCTTTGGCATGTTTATGTCTCTTTTATCTTTTATATGATCGTTCGATCTAGGTGCATTTCTGAAGGTAGGTTAAACCCTCAGACCACTTAATCTAGCGCAACTCGCGAAGTCGCACTATATCGTTTACCCTAGGATCTGTTTGATAAGTACAGCATTTACCTTTGGATGACGCAGGGATTGAGGGCGGACAGCGGTCATGCCTTAAGCTTTACAACAACCATGCAGAGTCTATTTAAGCTACACAAAATAATGCAGAATCTATTGAGACAATTTATATGCGAGTGCCGGCCACGATCGAAGACCTCCGCCTTTTAGCCCGTCATCGCGTTCCCCGCATGTTTTATGAGTATGCCGATGCGGGCAGTTGGACAGAAAGTACTTATCGCGCAAACGAGAGTGATTTTCAGCAGCTTAAATTTCGGCAGCGTGTTGCGATTGATATCGAGCAGCGCAGTACGGCCAGCCAAATGATCGGGCATGAGGTCACTATGCCGGTGGCGATTGCTCCGACCGGAATGGCCGGTATGCACCATCCTGATGGAGAAATTCTCGCAGCGCGTGCGGCAAAAAAATTTGGCATCCCATACACACTTTCAACCATGAGCATCTGCTCAATCGAAGATATCGCTGAACAGACAGGAGGACATCCCTTTTGGTTTCAACTGTATGTACTGCGGGATCGAAATTTTGTGGAGCAATTAATTGCGCGTGCACAAGCAGCCGGTTGTTCTGCACTTGTAATCACCCTTGATTTACAGGTGATGGGGCAGCGCCATAAAGATTTAAAAAACGGAATGTCGGTTCCGCCCAAGTTAACGCTCGCCAATATGATCAATTTTTTGAGCAAACCGACTTGGTGTCTGGGGATGCTGGGCACGAATAGACGAACCTTTGGCAATATCGCCGGACACGTTAAAGGCGTTGAGGATATGGGAGCGATCGCTGCTTGGACTGCAGAGCAATTTGATCCTTGCCTGAACTGGCGTGACATTGAGTGGATCAAGAAGCGTTGGGGCGGGAAAATTATTCTCAAAGGGATTATGGATCCAGAGGATGCGCGTCTGGCCGTTGATTCAGGCGCTGATGCGCTGATTGTTTCTAATCATGGAGGGCGCCAGCTTGATGGGGCGGAGTCGAGTATCAAGGCCTTGCCCGCGATTGTGGCGGCGGTGGGGCGCCAAATAGAAGTGCACTTGGACAGCGGGGTTCGTAGTGGGCAAGATGTCTTAAGGGCGATCGCGCTAGGCGCCAAGGGGACGTATATTGGTCGTCCGATGCTCTACGGTTTGGGGGCGATGGGCGAGGCTGGCGTCACGCGGGCTTTAGAAATTATTCAGAACGAGTTGGTGTTAACGATGGCCTTTTGCGGGAAAACGAGTATTGAGAGTATCGATGAATCGATACTTATAGGCGAGCATTTTTAAAATTAGGGTTCTCGTCGTTTCGTAAATAAACCCATTCCCCACACTTAAACTTATCTTGCTGTTTTTGCGATGATCAAGGCTTAACAAAAATGTTTAAGCATTGCCATTCTCCAAAGGCCGGCGCTTCGACGGGCCATTGATTCGCGGCTGCGATCAACGTTGAGTGATTGGTTTGTAAATAGTGCACCGCCCGAATGACTCCCGCATGCGTGATCCAAACAGCGTCTCGATTAACCGGTAGCTCGTCAAGGGCTTGGCGAATACGAATCAACAGGTCTTGCGTACTTTCGACGTCCCCAAAACGATGGAGACCGAAGTCGGCTGTCCATGCATCAAAGGCAGATTTTGGGATCGCGTTCCACGCCACCCCCTCCCAAGCGCCAAAATTTATTTCATTTAAACGCGAATCGATTTGATGTGAGAGATCGTCGCGTTCTGACTGAATGGCTTGCGCAAGTTGTCGAGCCCGTTGCAGACCAGAACTGTAGAGCATGGCATTCTTAGGCAAGAGCGGTGCAATTTTTGTTGCCGCTTGCTGAGTTGCACTCGGTTCGGCTGCGATGTCGAGCTGACCATAACAGAGCCCCTCTGCGATCAGAGGTTTCGCATGGCGCACGAGCCAAAGTTTCATTGAGCTAGGGCCAATAGTACGCCTAGATAAAAGGCGAGTTCGCATACTTGTTGAGTGGCGCCGAGCGTATCACCTGTAAAGCCGTTTAAGCGACGGCTCAGTAAGTGCAGCATCAGCGCCAACGCAAAAAGGCTACAGCCTGTTCCCCAAAGTAAAAGGGTGGGTGAATGCTGTGACGCAAAGGCGAAGTCGGCGAGCAGTAGCCAGACCGATGCAATGAGTAACGTCTGCAGGGGAATTTTGTTGGCGAGAGGTTTGGTTTTGGTCGTGACATCGTCGCCAACGTTGGGTAGGCGTGCTGCAATGATTAGAGGCATGACTCTTGAGCAAACGTGTGCCGCAAACAAGCTCCATGCAGCAAGTGAAAGATTGATTTGCCCCAGCATTGTGAGTAGCGCGAGTTTGGTGGAGAGGGCCAGGACGAGTGCTGTTGCGCCATAGCTACCAATGCGCGAGTCTTTCATGATCTCAAGGGCACGATCCCGCGTGACCATGCCGCCCAAGCCATCTGACGTATCGGCTAAGCCGTCTTCGTGAAAGGCGCCGGTGAGCATCACGCTGAGGACTGTGCTGAGGCAGGCCGCGAGCCAAGGTGTTGTACTGACAGCGGGAAGCAGCGTGACAAATAAATAGAATGCCGTACCGGTTAACGCACCCACGATACACCCTACACCTGGAAAATGCGCCAAGCTGGCCCGTTGCATCGTGGCGTTAAAGCCTACCCATTGCGCTACGCTTTCAGGCAAAGGGATACGCGTAAAGTATTGCAACGCCAGTAAAAAGTGCCGCACGAACTGCATAAAGTGTCTTCCTTTTTATGAATCAGCGAGCGAGACGCCCGCTGATTCGAAGCTGGCCATCTGAGTCAGTACGTTGCAGGCGGACACGAGTAAGGGCCACGCCAGCGCAGCACCCGAGCCTTCTCCTAAGCGTAACTGTAGATCAAGCAAAGATTTGGCGTGTAGTTGCTCGAGCAGCAGCGCGTGACCACGTTCGTCAGAGCTGTGCGCAAAGACACAACGTTGTAATACTAGTAGCTCTATTTTGCTGGCGACCAATACAGCCGCACTGGTGATAAAGCCATCCACGACGATGACACGATTGCTGGCGGCGGCCTCAAAGATAGCGCCAACCATGGTTGCAATTTCAAAGCCGCCAAAAGCCGCGAGCGCTTGCAACGGTTCATGCGCGTGCGCGTGTAAAGCTAATACTTGCTGCAAAATTTTGGTTTTGCGGGCGATACCTTGTTGATCTAAGCCGGCACCCGCACCGACGCATTGTTCAATGGGTAGGTCGGCGAGTCGTGCAAGCAGCAGCGAGGCGGCTGACGTATTGCCGATCCCCATTTCACCCAACAACAGTGCATTGCCGGATAGGGATTTGACCAAATCTTGCCCGTTTGAGATGGCCCGCGCGCATTGTTCGGCAGACATGGCGGCTTGTTGGGATGAGTCAGCGGTGCCGTAAGCGACCTTGCAGTCGTGCAAGCCCTGTTGTGGCGTGAAGGTGTGCATTACCCCACAGTCGGCAATAGTGAGTGTTAAGCCATGTTGGCGGGCAAGCACACTGACTGCCGCACCGCCGGCTAAAAAGTTGTTCACCATCTGCCAGGTGACATCACTGGGGTAGGCCGATACGCCATGTTTTGCCAAGCCGTGATCGGCGGCAAAGACGATAAGTTGAGGTGCTTGCAGTACAGGCGACTCTGTTTGAAAGATCAGGCCAAGTTGTTGAGCAAGTGTTTCTAACTGCCCCAGCGAACCCACTGGTTTGGTTTTATTGTTGAGTTTTTGTTGCAGCTGTGCGAATAGTGCAGGCTGGTGTAAGTCTTGAATTTTCGGTTGCTTAAAATTCATACGTTAAACCTGTGCTTCATTAAGCAATTAATTGTTTCAGAAAGCCTGCGTCGCTATTGCGATCGAGGTGGTCCGCCAAGCCCTCAAAGACATGATCTAAGGTGGGTGCCTGTACACCGAACAACGCAGCCAGTACAACTGGGTCTTCAAACAAACCGTGAAGATAAAGGCCTAACACTGCCCCCGAGATGCTTTGCCAAGCGAGATCTTTGATGACTTCGCGCGCTTGACCGGCCGCTGATTGTGTATGCCCTTGATGAATTTCATAACCTCGGCACTTGATGTTCGAAAGTGCGGCCCAAGGCCCAGAGACTGAAGCAAACCGCACTTCACTGTGTCGAACGGCTTTAATCTTAGAAAATTCAGTCACGACAGGCAGTAGCCCAAGCCCCTCGGCGGTACCATCAACGCCATGCGGATCGAGCATACGTTGACCTAACATTTGAAGTCCTCCGCAAATGCCCAGTACGCCACCCCCTTGCTGGACGTGGGTGTGTATAGCCGGTGCGAAGCCCTGCGCGTTTAACCAACTGAGATCAGCGCTGGTCTGCTTAGAGCCTGGCAAGATTAACCAGTCATTTATTGTGAGTGTAGATAACTGATTTAGATGACGCACCCATACCAGTCGTAGATTAGGTATTTTTTTGAGAGGTTCAAATTCATCAAGATTGCTGGCACAAGGGTAGGCAATAATTGCAACCGTTCGAGCGCCTTGAGCAAAGGGCAGACTGCGATCGTCAAACAAACCGTCCTCTTCGGGTAGGCCATGTTCGCGCCAGAAAGGCAGCGTTGCCACAGTTGGCACTCCGGTTAACTTTAAAAGCTGTTCTGGAGCAGGGCTTAATAAACTGACGTCTCCGCGAAACTTGTTTAATACGAAGCCGTGAATCAGTGCTTGATTTGCTTTAGATAGCAAACTCCACGTGCCATACAAGTGCGCGAAAGCGCCGCCTCGATCAATGTCTGTGATGAGTAAACAACGCGCCTGGGCGTGCTGCGCGACCCGTAGATTGACGATGTCACGATCCATTAAATTGATTTCAGCCGGAGAACCCGCACCCTCAATGATGATGACATCATTCTCTGCGCGTAAAGCATTAAGTGCTTCAGTAATGTAAGGCCAAAGTTTTTCGCTGCGCTCGCGCCAAGGTGTTTGGGTCAGCTCAGTGTTGACTTGACCGAGCAGTACCACTTGACTCGTTGCGTTGGCCTCAGGCTTTAAGAGTACGGGGTTCATCCGTACTTCGGGTATGCACCTTGCTGCCAAGGCTTGAAAATACTGAGCAGAACCGATTTCGCCCCAGCCGTGTGCGTTTGCGACGACACGCGCATGATTGCTCATGTTCTGCGCTTTAAAGGGCGCGACTTTGAAGCCCCGTTGCGTATACCAACGGCACAGCGCCGTTGCAAGCCAGCTTTTGCCAGCGCCGCTTGTGGTGCCAAGCACCATGACGCAGCGCGCGGTCATTTGTTTTCAGCTTCGAACGATGCGGGCATTAATCTTCTATCCCGCGTTGCGCAGGGATGCCCGCATCGAAGGCGTGCTTGACCATGGTCATCTCGGTGACGGTATCGGCGATCTCAATGATTTCTGCCGGACAACGGCGGCCCGTTATGACAACGTGTACTTCAGGGGGACGTGTGCGTAAGGTCTGCAGCACATCTTCGAGAGGAACCCAGCCAAAGGTAATCGGATAGGTCAGTTCATCTAGTGTCACCATAAAGAAATCGCCGCTTAAGATCGCTGCGCTTGCCTTGGCCCAGCCGTCGCGTGCAAGTTGTGCCGAATGTTCAAGGTCTTGACTCTTCCAACTAAAGCCATCGCCCAAGCCTTCGATCGGTACATTTAATTGTTCAAAGACGCGGTGTTCGCCAAAGCGTGCGCTTGGCACTTTCATAAATTGAAAAATCTTCACTGCTTTGCCGCGCCCGTGTGCGCGCATGGCTAAACCGAAGGCAGCGGTGCTTTTGCCTTTGCCGTCACCGGCGTTGATGATCAACAAGCCTCTGCGTTCGCCGGTTGATTTATCGTAAGGTTTTTCGGTTGGGGGTGAAACAATTTCCATATCAAAGTATCCAGTGTTAAACGAGTTTTGGTAAGGCCACCCAGCCGCTGCCGAGAGGTTGTATCGCAATGCGTTGTTCAAAGACGTTTTCTATGTTGCTGTGTAAGCTAGTGTCGTCGCGCTTGCCCGTATATTGAACTTGTCCGTTAGACATCACGACCACATCATCGGCATATAGTGCGAGCGTCACGTCGTGCAAAACGCTGACTACAGTTTTGCCCTGGGCGACTAAGCCGTGCACGAGCTGTATCCAGTCGGCCTGATGGGGAGGGTCAAGATTTGCTAATGGCTCATCCATCAATAAGACATCTGCTTCAACAGCGAGTAGTCGGGCCAGCAACACGCGCTGTTTTTCGCCACCAGACAGCGTGCCAAGCGCTCGGTTGCGCCAGTCCCAGGCGTGCGTGAGTTTTAAGGCGTGCTCGACGGCGGCATGATCCGCCTGACTTTGTCCGTTCAGCCAAGATTGATACGGGATTCGACCCAGCATTACAACATCATAGGCAGTTAGATCGTCAGCGCTTTGCACCGAGCTCTGTGCAAGCCACGCGACGCGACGCGCGCGCTGTTGTGCAGCGTATTGTTTTAAGGGTTGATTGAACAGAAGTATCTCGCCTTGAAAAGGCAGAACTCCCGCCAACGCTAAAAGCAATGAAGACTTACCGGCGCCGTTGGGCCCGACAATGGCGTACCAGCGGCCCATCGATATTTTTAGGTTCAGGCCCTTGATCACGCTGCGTTGACCGCGCTTGATCTCTAAGCTTCGTGTTTCGAAGGCGATGGGCACGGCCTTGAGCGTTGCGCTTGAATCAGTCATGCGTTGGCCCTTGATGATTCATGAGCCACATCAAATAGCCACCCCCTAGAATCGCGGTGAGCACGCCCACAGCGAGTTCTTGGGGTGCGATTAAGCCGCGCGCCAAGAGATCTGCAAGGGACAAGAGTAAGGCGCCCATCAGGCTCGCGAGCGGCAGTAGCCAAGCGTAGCGGACGCGTACAATTGCACGGACAAGATGTGGAGCCGCCAAACCAACAAAAGCAATCAGGCCTGTTTGAGCCACTGCGGTCCCGGTTGCCAAGGCGAGAATACCAATTAAGACTACACGAAGCTGGTTTAAGGGTAGGCCTAAGCTGAGTGCAGTGGCTTCGCCCAAGGCTAACGCGTCTAAGACCCTAGATAGTGCAATGCCAGAAGCATTGCAGACTAACCAGACGACGCCCATGATTGCGCATGCCGATCCGCTGACAAAGGCTGTTGAACCGAGCATAAAGGCTTGCATGGATTGCAAAATATCAGGGTGCGTTAACGAGAGTAATGAGGTGAGCGCCCCGAGCACCACTCCGACGATCACGCCCGCTAATAAAAGTCGCAGGGTGTGTTGAACACCGCGGGCCAAACTTAAGGTTAAAAATACAGCGAGTATTGCGCCAAGAAAGGCTGCACCGGTGAGTCCGAGTTTGATAAACCATTGCGTCGCGACGGGCGACAGCCCAAAACTCACCAAGACCAGTGCGACGCCCACTGAAGCGCCTGAGGCGCTGCCGAGTAAAAACGGATCAGCGAGCGGATTTCGAAAGAGCCCTTGAGCCAGAGCGCCCGCCAGACCCAGTAGTCCGCCGGCAAGTAGCGCGCCAAGCGTGCGTGGTACACGAATCTCAAAGATAATTTGCGCAGCAACCGGATCCGTCAAGAGTGTCCAGAACGGCTCAATTCCCGCACTGCCAACACTTAAGCCCGCCAGCAAGGCGGTGACGCACAGCGTGACTAAAAGACAGGCTAAAGTCGGGGCGCGTAGTGAGCGTCTTGGAAGCTTGGTCGATGATCCGCTCATGAAGCGAACCTCTTCAGGCAATCAGCCATGAGCTGCGCGGCTTCAGCTAAGCGCGGTCCTGGCCGAACCAGAACGTCTTGCTCGGTCGTTGGAAACGCACAAATGTGGTTTTCTTTGACGGCCTTCAGGTTGGCCCATCCAGGGCGCTTGCGCATGTCTGCTAAGTCACGTTCGCTGATCATAATGAGATCAGGTTGTACGCGCACGACGAATTCAGGATTGATGCGCGGAAACGCTTCGGGCCGAGCCTGCAAAATGTTTTGCGCTCCAAGGCGGCTGAGCGTTTCGCCGATAAAAGACGATGGGCCCGCGCCAAAAGGAGCTTGATTTACTTCGATATACACGCGAAGCCGTTGTGTGCTTGCCGGCAGACTGCGTGCCGTTGCAGTTACACCGTGATCGATATTTTGCCAAAGCTGCTGAGCGTGTTCGGGTGCAACGCCAAGCGTTTGCGCGACCTTGTCCAACAGCCGCTTGGCATCGGCGTGGTTTTTAGTTTCTAGCGCTACAACCTTTAAACCCAGGGCTTCTAGTCGTTCGGCATTGCGCGACGACTGTGCAGTGAACACCACATCCGGTTTTAAGGAAATAATCGCTTCAATATTCGGATCCATACCTCCGCCCAGAGTAGGCAAGGTCGTGACTCGCGCGGGCCAGTTTGAATAACGGTCAGTGCCAACTAAACGTGCGCATTGTTCGAGCGCACAGACGGTTTCAGTTAACGAGGGCAGCAAGGTGATGACGCGTTGGGGCGCTGTGGCCCAGTGATGTGTGACACCACGATCATCCGTTACAAACGATTGCGCGCGCGTCGTCATGGCGCCGAGGGTCAGCAGGATGAGTAGGGCACAAATTGCGTAATGTCTGGCCGTATGCCTGAAGCGGATGGGGGTATTCAAGTTGCCCCCTTCAGCATCAAAGGCAGTCCAGCGGTCATGAGTGTGACGCGCTCGCAGGTTGCTGCGACCATTTGATTCAGCAAGCCCAGCGCATCCACAAAGTCACGCACCTCTTTACCCAAAGGGATCACGCCCAGCCCAATTTCATTACTCACGACAACAACGGGCCCAGGTGCTTGCGCGATCGCAGTGCATAACTCAGTTGCATTGGTATGCCATGCGCTTAAAGTATTGGCGATCGATGCCCGAGGCGTTTGTTTGCTTCCTGAGGGCATGGGCATCAGTTGTGTGGTGAGCCAAAGGGTCAGGCAATCCACCACAATCAGTTTGTTGGCGTGGCTATGCGCACCGACGGTCTGCGCCAGGGCCAACGGCTCTTCAATCGTGATCATGCCTGGTACGCGCGATAGGCGATCGCGCTGATGTTGTTCAATGCGCGCACGCATCTCACCATCTAGCGCCTGCGCTGTCGCGATCAATACAGCCGAACGTGTTGGGTCGCTGCTCAGCCAGTTTTGGGCGAGCGCTTCTGCGCGGCGAGATTTGCCGCTTTTTTGACCGCCTAATATCAATTCACTGCGCACGACTTGAGTCATGTGGCGCGACCTACAACAACGGCAGAGCTCG
>Ga0114974_10001248_pt1 | contig 20138 bp, 13 predicted proteins | sample S_130206_EF_Meta_FD_87318 | JGI IMG/M metagenome (GOLD analysis project Ga0114974, IMG submission 87318) | Freshwater microbial communities from Lake Simoncouche, Canada to study carbon cycling - S_130206_EF_MetaG | ecosystem: Environmental > Aquatic > Freshwater > Lake | place: Lake... | reverse complement strand
GTCGAGCGTGGCTGGGGTGAGGAGCAGGCGGTCGACCTCGGGCTCGACCTCCTCGTCCGTAATCCACGGCGCGTCTTCTACGACTCCGATCCGAGCTGAAGCCCGGCGGCAAACAGCCAGCCCCAGCCAGCGATGAGGAGCACGCCACCGATCGGCACCACCGCGCCGAGGATCTTCAGGCCGGTGAAGGCGAGGATCGCCAGCAGCCCGCTGAAGATCAGCGTGCCTGACAGGAAGCAGGCCCCTGAGGCCCACAGCCGGCGACGACAGACGGCGGTCGCGGGGAGGGCGGAGGCGATCGCCACGACGAGCAGGACCAACGCGTGGAAGAGGCCGTAGCGGACGGCTGTTTCCCAGTTGGCAGCCTGGCCGTTGGTCTCGAAGTGGGCCTTGAGACCATGGGCCCCGAAAGCGCCGGCGGCGACGCCGATGCCGCCGAGGAGGGAGCCGGCGAGAAACCAGATGCGAGCCATGAAGGGGAGCCTGTAGACAGCGTGCAGGAGAGGCCGTCGGCCTTGGGGCGGCGAGCCGTCACAAGGCTCCCGCCGCGGTTACGGTCAGGGGCGGTTGACCCCGAGGAGTTTGTCTTCCTCCTCCTCCTGGATGATGATCCGCGGCGTGACCATGAGCATCAGACTGTCGGTCGTTCGCCCCATGCCGACGTTCTTGAAGAGCCGGTTGATGTAGGGGATCTTCGACAGGATCGGCACGCCGAACTCGTTGCGCCCTTCGCGGAGACGCTTGATGCCGCCGAGGAGCACCGTGCCGCCGTCGGGCACGCTCACCGTCGTCGTCACCGACGTCGTGATGTATTCCGGCTGCTGGATCGTCGTGCCGCTGGAGCGGACGGTCTGTTCGTTTGATGTCTTGGCGTTGAGGCCGAGCGAGGCCCCGAGCGGGTTTTGCCCCTGCTGGCCGACGCCGCCGTCGAGCCCCGACTTCTCGTCGGCACTCTTCGTCGAGGTCGAGCGGGAGCCCTCGAACTGGAACTCTTGAACCTTCCCGATCTGTGAGAACCGCGGGATGAGGGTGAGACGGACGAACCGCCGGTCGTTGGAGACGACGGCCTGAACGTTGACACTCGTTCCCTCGTTGAGGACCGTGATCACCGGTTGCTGGGCGGCGGCGAAGTCGCCGACGACCGGGATCACCGAGGTCACGAACGGCCTCGATACCGAGTCGTTGATGAAGGCGTTTTGGCCGTTGAAGAGCGTCACCTTCGGGGCCTGCATGACGTTCGAGCGGGTATTGCCCTGGGCGGCCTGGATGAGGAAGTAGGCCTCGATGTCGGAGAGGATCGCGAACCCGAACGTCGCCGCCGACGTCGTCGGATCGGGGAGGCCAGGCATCGAGGGCACCTGACCGCCTCCGAAGCTGTTCTGCCGGAAGGGGATCGAGTAGAAGTTCGAGACCGGCGCGCCGTTGAGCGTCTGGTTTTGGCCGACGTTCCCGATCCGGGCCACGCCCGGGTTTCCGGCGTTGTCGAGGCCGATCGTTTGCGACGGGCCGCCGGGGCTGGCGGGGATCCCGAGGGAGAAGGGCGATGTCGAACCACCGCCCGAGGTCGGGACGGCGGTCATGTTGAGCGGATCACGGACGTTTGACTGGATGTTGAAGTCGAAGTCGACGCCGATTCGCTCGAAGAACGTGTCGTTGAGACGGATGAAACGGACCTCGATCGCCACCTGGAGATCCTGGAGGCGACGGAGTTGCTGGAGGAGGTCGGCGATCTCGTCGTGCACCTCCTGCGTCTGGCTGACGACGATGCTGAGATTCGTCGGGAAGGGCTGGATCGCCCCTTGACCGCCGACCGTGTTCCATGTCTGCGGGGCGACGGTGTTTTGGATCAGGTCGATGAGCGACTGGAAGTCGGCCTGGGAACCACCGACCGCGGGACCACCGAGGAGGGGCACTCCCCCGGAGCTGCCGACCTGCGGGGCGTTGCCGCCGACGCCGGGGATCTGGGCGAGATTGTTGCCGTCGAGCGGGGTGTCGGTGCCGGCCCGGGCGAGCGCCCCGGGGGCGGGGCCGGTCTGGACGGAAAGGTTGGAGAGCGTCGAGAGCCGCGAGTAGCCGCCGTTGATCGCGCCGTCGAGTCCGGTGTCGTCGGAGACGAAGTTCGGAATCGGGATGACGAGATCCGCGACTTGATAGGAGACGCTGAAGACCTGCCCTTTCATGAGCCGCGGGCTCGTGACTTTGAGCACTTCGTCCCTGACGCAGTAGTCGAGGTGGAGAGGCTCCAAGAGGAGCTTGAGAGCGCTCTTGAGCGTGATCTTTTGTTCCAGCGAGATGGTGACGGGCGTGTCGCTCCTCACTCCCTCCGACTCCATCCCGACCATGTCGAGATGGATCGGCACCTCAGCCTGCTTGGCGAGAGAATCGAGGACGGCCGCGAGGGGCTCTCCACGGTGGACGGCGACGACCTGGGCGGAGAGCTTCTTGTGGATCGCGGCCTCGGCCGGCGAAGCGCGTCCGCGTCCCTCACCCTCGAGGCGGTTGCGGTTTTTGGTCAGATCCTCCCAATCCTTCGTGGCTGGAAACTCGATCGGCCCGACGAACGGAGTGCTCGAGCGGTCGACGTCGACCATCGCCTCGATGAAGCCGTCCTCCTTGTCGCCGGCGATCGACTTTTGCGTGTCGAGGCGGCGGATCATCCGGCTCTGGGAGAGGAGTTGGCGGACGACAGGATTGTCGGGGGAGAGCTGGGCGGCTTTCTTTGCCAGTGCCTCGGCCTCGGCGTAGCGGCGCTCGTCGATCATCGTGTTGTATTCGTCCACGATCATCGCCAGACGCTGGTCGACCTCGACCTTCTTGGCCCGCTCGCGATTGATCTTCGACTCGATCTCGGCGTTCTTCTTGTCGAGGGCGATCTCGGAGGAACGCTTGCCGGTCATCTCCTCGATCTCGCGACGGGCGCGATCGATGCGCTTCGTGAGTTGGGTGCGGGTCTCGGTGGGGATGTCGGCGGCAGCCACATCGGCGGCAGCGGTATCGAGGAGCTCGAGGGCCTCCGCAGCCGATCGCTGGGCCGCCCGGCGGGCTTCGAGTTGGCGGGCTGCGACCTCGGCCGAGAGGCGGGCGACGATCAGATCGCGGGGGAGGTTGGCCTGACCAGCGGGAGCAGCCTGAGCCTCAACGGGTGTCGGAGTTTGACGCTGAGCCGCCGAACGACTCAGCGCTTCTTCGATGACGCGGCGGGCATCGGCGGCGCTGGCGCTGCCAGTCTGCTCCTCGGCAGCGGCGACGTCTGCGGCGGGAACGGGAAGCGCTTCCACGGCATCGTCGGCGACGAGAGCCCCGGGGGCGGCAAGGACCGTCAGGGACACCCCCGCCAGCCAGGCCCAGCCGGAGGCCGGGGCTTGGGTACGGACCGACTGCGAGCTCGACGTTGGCCGACCGGTGCCGGCTGCAGCGTGGATGTGGCGAAAGCGTGCCATGGACATGATCCCCGTGGATGGGAGAACCGTGAGGGCGGGATAGGTACCGGCCCCGGGGGGAACGGGTCAAGGGCATCCATCGCCGCGAAAACCGAGGTTTTCGGCCCCTGAGCCCCGGCCCATGCCGCGATCACGGCGGGAATTCGTGGGATTCGTGCGCCTGCGAGCCCTCGCCTGCCGCCCTCGAGGAGGGGGCGATTTCTTTCGGATTCCCAGCCGGGATCGTCAGCCGGTGCCGGTTTTCGGTCGTTCGAGGGCCCGCTCGAGCGTGTCGAGGAGCTGGTCGACGCGGAACGGCTTGAAGAGGACGAGGTTGATCCCCGCCTGCCGGGCTTTGACGATCGAATGCCCCGGGTCGTAGCCGAAGCCGGTCATGAGGACCAGCGGCACGTCGACGAGGATCTCGCTGAGGCGGAGAAAGAGCTGGTAGCCCGACATGTCGGGGAGCCGGATGTCGGAGAGGATCACGTCGTAATCCTCGTCTCCGGCGGCCCGCACCATCGAGGCGGCTTCGGCGCCGTCGCGGGCTGTCTCCACGATGCTACCGTTGCGCTCGAGGAGGCAGTGGGCGGCCGCGCGGACCTGTTCGTCGGCGTCGACGACGAGGATCCGCTTGCCGGTCAACGCCCGCCGCCGCTCGCCGCGGCGATGCTGGGCGTGGGCCGTGCTCGGCGTCATCTTTTCTCCCACCTTTTGGATCGCCTGCTTGATGTCACGGGCGTTGCGGAGGATCCGCTGGAGCCGCTCCACGACATCAGCATCGTGGCCGATGTAGCGTTCCATGACGTTGACAGCGTCATTGAGAATGTCGTCGATCGGCAGGGCGACTGCCCCGTGGATCGCCTCGACGCTCTCGGCCGTGGTGGAGGCCTTTTCGGCGACGAGGAGCTCGAGGGTGTTGAGGGCGGCAGCGACGTCCCGGGAGAAGATCTCGAGAAACTGCATGTCCGTGTGGGAGAAGCCCCCCGGCTCGGGGCTTTCGACGTTGAACGTCCCGATCACGTGCTCATGGAGCATGAGCGGCACGGTGAGCGAGCTTTTTGCCCCCTTGCACCCTTCGAGATAGCGGGGGTCTTTCGTCGTGTCGTTGCAGAAATAGCTTCGTCCCGTGGCGGCGACATACCCGGTCACCCCGTTGTGCTCCGTGCGGGCGAAGAGGATCCGGGCCTCTGCCTCCGGTTGCATTCCCTCGGCAAGGAGCGGTTCGAGCCGGCCGGTCTTGCGATCGAGGAGGCGGATTTCGACCACGTCAAACAGGAGAAGATCCCGCGAATAATGGAGAATGTTGCTCTTGAGGAGGTCGATCCGCTCCTCGATCGTCATGTCGGCAAGTTCGGCCGGCGACAGATCGGCCAGTTTCTGGCCGGCCTGATGGATGGCGGCCCGCTTTTGCTGCTCGAGGATCGTGTGGGTGACGTCTCGGATGCTGACGACGACATGGTCGGCGGCCGGCCAGTCGGTCGCGGCGGAGGACTCGGTGGCGAGGAGCGGAGCGGCATTGAGGTGGAGGTAGCGGTTGTCGGCGGTCCGCAGCGTCGCGCCGGAGATCCGCCCCGACGCGAGGGCGGCGTGGAATGGGCTGAACTCCGGGCCGAGTATCTCCGGATGGCCGAGGGCGGTAAGGAAGCCGACCCCGCAGACTTCCTCCCGGCCGCACCACTGCCGGAAGCGGGCATTGGCCCAACGGATCGTGTCGCCGGCATCGAGGAGGACGACGCCATCGGGAACGTTTTCGAGGATCCGTTGCGCCCGCACCGACGCCACGAGCGGCCCGTCCGCTGACACGAGCCCCCCGGTGAGGATCACGCCGGCGACCCGGGGGCCGCGGCCGATGCGGGCGACGGCCGCCGCCAAGCCGTCGATCGCTTCGAGCGGGGCTCCGGCCACGAGGGGCTGGGCTTCCGGGAAATCGTGAGGCGTCTGGGCCGCATCGCCTAGGGCGGGGCGCCCACCGGGGTCGCTTGGGGCGGGGGGGATCGGGGCCCCTTCCGCATCGCGGACGACGAGATAGCTGGGTGAGTCAGGCACCAACGGCCCTCCCTGGGGGCGATCCCGATCCGCACGAGAAGTATAAAATTCGTCGTGGCGGCCGCCAAATCACATTGAGCGTTGCCGCCCAACTCCACAAATCTATACTCCCAACGGCATCCCTTCCTCCGTTTGGAGAAGCCGCGCGTGACCCTGCCGTCGTTTGTTTCCCGCCATCAGTTCCTCATCTACCGGCTGTTCTCCCTCTCGGGTCTGATCCCGGTCGGTGCCTTCCTGGTCGTCCATCTGCTCACCAATGCCTCGGTGCTGGGGGGGGCTGCGTCCTTCCAGTCGCGGGTCGACATGATCCATTCCCTCGGGCCGCTCCTGATCCCGGTGGAGTTTGCGTTCATCTTCCTGCCGATGCTGTTCCACGCCGCGGTCGGATTCGCGATCATCGCCGGTGGGCTCCCCAACGTCGGCTCCTATCCCTACATGGGGAACGTCCGCTACACGCTCCAGCGGGCGACGGGGATGATCGCCTTCGCCTTCATCCTCTGGCACATCATCCAACTCCACTGGTTGGGGGCCCCGCTCGGCGGCGGCCGCTTTGATCCCCACCATGCCACGAGTTCGGCGGCGACCGTCATTGCCCCGCTCGGGGTGTCGTTGCTCTACGCGATCGGCGTTCTTTCGGCGGTCTTCCACCTCTCCAACGGTCTGTGGACGATCGGCATCACCTGGGGCCTGTGGACCAGCCCCGCAGCGATGCAGCGGGCGAATGTCATCAGCATCATCGTGGGGGTCGTGCTTGCCGCGGCCGGGCTCGGGGCCATCGGTGGCCTCCGGTCGACCGATGTGGCCGCGGCCCGGCAGGTCGAGACCCGCATGGAAGACTTCAAGCGGATGATGGAGGGGCAGGCCCCTGACGCCGCCGCCGGTGGGCAGGGGGCCGCCGGATCAACGGCCACCGTGCCCGCCGCCGACGCCATCGATCTCCGCGGTCCCTCCGAACCTTCGGCCCTCGTCATCCCCACCCCGACCACGTCCTCCAGCCCACCAGGAAACTGACACACCATGGCACAGCCCCGCGTCCTCGTCGTCGGCGGCGGTCTTGCCGGGCTCGCGGCCTCGATGCGCTTGGCCGAGCTCGGAGTCGATGTCGACCTCATGAGCCTCGTGCCGGTTAAGCGGTCGCACAGCGTTTGTGCCCAGGGGGGCATCAACAGCGTCAACGCACTCACCCGCCAGCAGGGGGACAACGAGTGGAAGCACCTTGACGACACCGTTTACGGCGGTGACTTCCTTCAGCACCAGCCGCCGGTCAAGGAGATGGCCGACTGGGGCCCACGGATCATCGATCTCATGGATCGGCTCGGCGTGCCGTTCAATCGCACGCCGGAGGGATTCCGCGATCAGCGTCGCTTCGGCGGAACGCTCTACAAGCGGACGGCCTTTGCCGGCGCCACGACCGGCCAGCAACTCCTCTACGCCCTCGATGAGCAGGTGCGGCGGTTTGAGGTCGAGGGAAAGATCCGCAAGTACGAGTTCTGGGACTTCCTCTCCCCCGTCGTCGACGACTCCGGTCGGTGCCGCGGGGCGGTCTGTCAGGACATGGTTTCGATGCAGTTTCGCTCGTTTGCCGCCGACGCGGTGATCCTCGCCACGGGCGGCTGCGGGCTCGTCTACGGTCGCTCGACGATGTCGATGGTCTGCACCGGCAGCGCGGTCAGCCGCGTCTATCAGGCCGGGGCGGCCTACGGAAACGGCGAGTTCATCCAGGTGCATCCCACGGCCATCCCCGGCGCCGACAAGCTGCGGCTGATGAGCGAGAGTGCCCGCGGTGAGGGGGGCAGAGTGTGGGTGCCAAGGACCCCGCAGGACACTCGCGATCCGCGGACGATCCCCGAGGCGGAGCGCTTCTACTTCCTCGAGGAACGCTACCCGAAGTACATGAACCTCGTTCCCCGCGACATTGCCACGCGGGAGATTTTCGACATCTGCACCACCGATGGCCTGTCGGTCGAGAAGGATCGACTCTGCGTCTATCTCGACCTGACGCACATCCCCAAGGAGACGCTCGACCGCAAGCTGGGCGGGATCCTCGACATCTACGAGAAGTTCCAGGGGGTCGATCCGCGGACGGCCCCGATGAAGATCTTCCCGGCGGTCCACTACTCGATGGGAGGGCTGTGGGTCGATTACGAGAGGAGCCCCACAGGGGGAATGCTCGAGGGCTCGCCGCGGAACCAGCAGACGAGTCTCCCCGGCCTCTACGCCATCGGCGAATGCGACTACCAGTACCACGGCGCCAACCGGCTCGGGGCCAACTCGCTCCTCTCCTGCATCTTCAGCGGGCTGTTTTGTGCCGCCGGGGTCCAAGCGTCGGCCGGGGCGAAGCGGGCCCCAGCTGCCGAGTCGCTTTACGCGGCGGCCCTGCGGCGCGAGGAGGAGCGGCACGAGGCCCTGATCCAGCGTCGCGGCGGGGGTGAAAACCCCTACGGCATCCATCACGAACTCGGCGATCTGATGACTCGCGTCGCGACGGTCGTGCGCCGCAACGACCAACTCGCCCCCGCCTATGAAGAGGTGTGTGCCCTCGAGGAGCGGTGGCGGCGGTGTTCACTCTCCGACACCGGCAACTGGACCAACCAAAACGTCGTGTTTACGAAGTCGCTCGGCGACATGTTTCCGCTGGCCAAGCTCATCATCAAGGGAGCCCTCCTCCGCGACGAGTGTCGGGGAGCCCACTACAAGCCCGATTTCGAGATGCCGGGGATTGCCGCGACCGACCCTGAGGGGAAGCGTCGCGAGGCCGAGGAATGGTGCGACCGCTTCGAGGCCAATACGAACAAGTGGCTCAAGTCGACGATCGCAAACCACGGTGCCGACGGACATCCGCAGATCACCTACGAGGATATCGACACCTCACTCATTCCTCCCCGTCCGCGGCTCTATGGCCTGGTTGGCGGCGAGGTGATCGAGGAGGTGTGGAGGGAACGCCTGCGTGCCCGAGAAGTCAACGGCGGGCAGGCGGCGACGCGGGAAGTTGGGGTCGGGGCCCAGTCCTGACTGTTGGCCGGTAGGTGGACGTGACAAACCACACACGGAGTCAAGCGACATGATCATGAAGACCGACGACCATGGCGGTTCGACCGCCGCCCGCACGATCCCGGTCCGGGTGCTCCGTCAGGACGCCCCCGGCCAGGAGAGCTACTGGGAGCGTCATGACGTTCCCTGGGAGCCGAACATGAACGTGATCAGCGTCCTCCAAAAGGTTGCCGCGATAGCGCGTTCGCAGGATGGTCGCCCGGTGGCCCCCGTGGCCTGGGATTGCAATTGCCTCGAGGAGGTGTGCGGTTCCTGCACGATGCTCATCAACGGGCGGACACGGATGGCCTGTTCGGCCCTTGTCGATCGGCTCCTCGAAGAGCATCCCGACGGCATTGAATTGCGCCCGATGTCGAAGTTCCCGGTCGTTCGAGACCTCGTCGTCGACCGTCGGCGTCTCTTCCACTCGCTCCAGCGTGTCAAGGCGTGGGTGCCTGTCGATGACTCCTTCGACCACGGCCCCGGGCCGCGGATCTCTCCGGAGGAGCAGGAAGAGGCCTACCCGCTCGCGGAGTGCATGAGCTGCGGGTGCTGTCTCGAGGCCTGTCCCCAATTCACGCGGATCGAGACCCCCAAACGCGAAGGGGAGACCGACGAGCAACTCGCGGCCCGACGGACCGCCGCGTTCGACCAGGGCTTTATCGGCGCTCACGCCGTCAGTCAGGCTGTGCTGTTCAACAAGCATCCCACCGGCAAGATGATCGCCGACGAGCGGATGGCCGCGCTGACGGGCCCTGGGGGCATCCAGATGTGCGGCAACGCCCAGAATTGCGTCGCCGTCTGCCCGAAGCACATTCCGCTGACGCGTTCGATCGCCCGGGCCGGACGGTCGGCGACCCTGTGGGCCCTGAAGAAACTCTTTGATCGTTGAACAGATCGTGGAACGGGGCCTGAAGAGCGGAAGAAACCGCGAAACAAGGCCTCTGGCGAGGACGTCAGACAACGCCTCAGCCGGAGCGACGATTGCCTGACCCCGCCAATCGTGGTAGTTTCCACGGACGGATGATCCCTCCGGGGCCGGTTCGGCTGTGGGGAGGGGCGCCGTGAGCGGTTCAGGACAGAACCAGGAAGGACTACGAGTGGCTTTGGAATCCGGCCGCGGGGCCCGTGACGACCGGCGTTCCAGGGATTGGTCGCCCGAAGAGTGGGCTGCCCAAAGCTGCGGAAGCCCGGCTACCGCCAATTCCGACGGGATCAATCCTGTCGCCTCGCAGGCCGCAGCCATTGCGGGTGACTTCGCGAAACTCGGCCTTGCACCGGCCACGCTCGCTGCCGTCGATCGCGCCGGCTATACGGTTCCTACTCCTGTCCAGGCGGGGCTCATCCCGCGGGCCCTGAAGGGGATCGACGTCCTTGGACAGGCCCGCACCGGAACCGGCAAGACGTGTGCGTTCGTCCTCCCGATTCTCGAGCGGGTGTCGCTGCCTTCGGAGCGCGGGGGCATCGGGCCGCGGGCCCTGGTCCTCGTCCCGACGCGCGAGCTTGCCGTTCAGGTTCGGGATGAGTTCGAGAAACTCGCCCACGGTTCGAAGATTCACTGCGTGGCCGTCTACGGCGGCAAGCCGATCCGCGCGCAGATCGACAAGCTCGCCAAAAATCCGGCTGTTGTTGTCGGCACCCCCGGGCGCGTCCTCGACCACATGAGTCGGGGGACGATCGAGTTCTCCGGCTTGGAGATCGTGACGCTCGACGAAGCCGACCGGATGCTCGACATCGGATTCCGCCCGGACATCGAGAAGATTCTCCGCCGCTGTCCTGACAGCCGTCAGACGCTTCTCCTCTCGGCGACCGTTCCGCCGCCGGTGGCCAAACTCGCCACCCGCTACATGCGCGATCCGGAGATCCTCGATTTCTCCACCGGGGAGATCGCGGTCGAGACGATCGAGCAGTTTTATTTCACCGTCGATCCGACGCGGAAGTTCGACCTCCTCGAGCGGCTCCTCGAGCGCGAACAGCCGCGCCAGGCGATCATTTTCTGTCGCACGAAGCGCGGCACCGACAAGGTGTTTGAGCGGCTCTCCCGGCACCGAGCCCGGAAGGGCGGCGAGGAAGAGGTCGGCTGTATCCACGGTGACCTCGCCCAAAATGTCCGCGATCGCGTCATGAAGCAGTTTCGCGAGGGGGCGGTGAAGGTCCTCGTCGCCACCGACGTCGTCGGCCGCGGCATCGACGTCACCGCCCTGTCGCACATCATCAACTACGACATCCCCGAGTTCTGCGACGATTACGTTCACCGTGTCGGACGCACCGGGCGGATGGGACGTGAGGGTTTGGCCTACACGTTTGTTGCCCCGGACGAGGGGCCGCAGTTGACCCGCATCGAGATGCGGATTGAGAAGCTCCTCCACCGCGACGAGATCCCAGGTTTCGAGGCTTTCGACCGGCGTGCCAAGGCGGCCCCGATCCAGCAGACGGGTCCCGGTGGCGCTTTTATCGCCGCCGAGGGGCAGCCAGCCGCCCCGCCGCCCGAGCCCGAGGCGCCCAAAAAGCCGTCGTCTGCAGCGCTCCTCGGCAAGGGTCGCGGTCCGAAGCGTCATCGTCGGGCCCTCTGAGCCCTCCGCACCGTCGCCCAAGACCGACCGGAGTTGCCAACAATGGCCCGCTCGACTGCAGGTGAACCACCGGGGGGCGGTCGGAAACGTGTTGTCCCCCGCTCTCCTCGTGCGGTGAAGCAGCGTCTCGAGAGCCTCGCCGATGCCGGGGTGCTCGATCTCCCCCGCGCGAAGCCCGGCCTCGATGACCCCGAGGAGATGCCGACGGCTGACGCGGCGGTGCTGCCTGCCCAAGCGATGCCCCCAGCCTCCGTGGCACCGAAAGCCCCGGCGAAGCGAGGGGCAAAAGTGTCGGACGCCGCCAACCGGCTCTCATCGCTCGAGATCCTCCGCACGGAAGTGGCCGGTTGCCGGGCCTGCGTTCATCTCGCCGAGGCCCGGACGAATACCGTCTTCGGGAGCGGCAATCCTGCTGCCCGACTCTGTTTCCTCGGCGAGGCTCCCGGGGCCGATGAGGATGCCTCGGGGGAGCCGTTCGTGGGCCGGGCCGGGCAACTGCTCACGAAAATCATCGAGGCGTGCACGCTCACCCGGGACGAGGTCTACATCCTCAACGTCCTCAAGTGCCGCCCCCCCGAGAACCGTCGGCCGGAGCCGGAGGAGGTGGCCAACTGCCGGGGCTATTTCGAGCGGCAGATCGAGGCGATCCGACCGGAGTTCATTTGTTGTCTCGGGACGTCGGCCGCCCAATCGCTTCTCCGCACCGACGAGACGATCGGAAAACTCCGGGGCCGCTGGTTTGAATATGGCCCGGCGACGGTGATCTGCACCTACCACCCCTCCTACCTGTTGCGAAACCCCGCCGCGAAGCGCGATGTTTGGGACGACATGCAGCATCTCATGGCCCGGATGGGGATCGAGATGCCCCAAAAAGGCCCCGGCGGCTGATTTCTGTCTTTCTCCCGCTTTTCGGTGTTGATGTCGCGGGGGTGACGGATCGGCTCAAGATGCCGGTCGTGCCGGTCCGATGGAATGGGTGGGTCTTGGGGGGGGAACAGCCGCTGCTGGCTGTCGTCGACGGGGTTCGGGCCGGCTCGAGGGCACCGTCCGTCGGTCGCGATGTCGCCTGGGGAGGCGACGTCGCGACGATCTTTAGCCGCCGGTCGGCGTTGCCATCCGGTCGGATCAAATGCCACCGGGCCGAACAGGGGGAAAGCATGGATGCGAGAAACTCCACCACCAGCCGTGGCGGGCGAGGAATGAGGCTCGCGGTGATGGCGGTGGGCCTCTTGGCCACCGGCTGCACGATGTGCCCCGACCCCTTCGACTACGCCGGGCCGGTGCCCAATGGCTCGGTGGCTCAAAATGACTTTGCAGCCCGAAGCAACGGCATCCTTCCGGTCCGGGCCATACCACTCCCCTGGCCCCCGATCGTCCAAGCGTCTCCCCAGCAGCCGACGCCCGCGGATGACCCCACGGCGGCGGAACCGGCGCTGATCGCCACCGCCCCGGATCTCTCCCCTGTCGGTGAAGCGGAGATCGTGCCGGTCCTCGGAGCGTCGCTGACGACACCGGTGGAGCCTGGGGACGAGTCGACCACGGACCCTGACAGGATGTCAGTGGAAGACCCGGAATCGGACGACGAGACCAGCGACGGCGTGGCGGTGGAGCCGGCGAGCGTCCCCTGGCCGGCCAGCAGCAGGCCGATGACGCCGGTCCCCTCGACCCACGGCCTCGAGGGGGCCCCGAGCCATCCCTACCTCCGCGAGTCGCGGCTGCCGCGGGAAATGCCCCCGGTGCTCATCCGCTGAGAGGGGCGTCCGGAAGGCTTGGCTGCGGTCACGCCCCGCGGTGGAGTGTCGGATCGGGTCGCCAGCCATCGGGGACGATCGCATCCTTGGGGACGATCGCCACGCCGTCACGAACGGTGAAGGTGGTGCTGTCACCGATCTCGTCCCAGCCGTGGTCGTTGACGATCCGCGTCCGCGTGCCGATACGGACGTTCTTGTCGACGATCGCCCCTTCGATGATCGTCCCCTCCCCGATGCCCATCGGCGGCAGGCCCCGGGCGGTGTTGGCGGCGATGTCCTCGGTGGTCTCGTAGTAGTCGCTTCCGAGGACCACCGAGTTGCGGATGACGACGTTCTTGCCGATCCGGCAGCGGAGGCCGATGACGCTGTTCTCGATCACCGCCCCCTGCTCGACGATGCAGCCGTCGGAAACGAGGCTCGCGCGGATGCTCGCCCCGTCGATCCGTGACGGCGGCAGGAACCGCCCACGCGAATAGATGGGGGCCTCGGCGCTGGCCAGTTCGAACGGCGGTGTGCTGCCGGCGAGGTCGAGGTTGCACTGGTAGTAGGAACGGATCGTCCCGATGTCCTCCCAGTAGCCGTCGAACGGGTGGAGAAACACCCGCTTCGTCCGGATCGCCGCCGGGAAGACCTCACGGCCGAAGTCCTGGTAGTCGGTCTTGCGGAGCAGATCGAGAAGGCAGTCGCGGTCGAAGAGGTAGATCCCCATGCTCGCCATCAGCGAGCGACCGTTCGACGGGATCCCCTGACGGTCGATCCACCCCGGATCGGTGCGGACCATGTCGAGCTCTGCCTTCGTCTGCGGCTTCTCGAGGAATCCCTCGACGCGCCCTTCATCGTCGAGCCGCATGATCCCCAGGCCGGAGGCGGCCTCCTCGTGGACCGGGATCCCGGCGATCGTGACGTCGGCCTTCCTCGCCATGTGAGTGGCGAGCATGTCGGCGTAGTTCATCCGGTAGAGCTGATCACCGGAGAGGATGAGGACGTGGCGGATGTCCGGCTGCTGGAGATAGCGGATGTTTTGCCGGACAGCGTCGGCCGTGCCCTGATACCAGCCGGAATTGTCGAGTGTTTGCTGGGCGGCGAGGATCTCGACGAAGCCGCCACTGAACGGATCGAAGGTGTAGGTCCGGCGGATGTGGCGATGGAGGCTGACGGAGTTGAACTGCGTCAGAACATAGATCCGCTGGACCCCACTGTTGATGCAGTTGGAGAGGGGAACGTCGATGATTCGGTATTTCCCCGCCAGCGGCACGGCAGGCTTGGAGCGGTCGCGGGTGAGGGGATAGAGCCGCGTCCCACGGCCACCGCCGAGGACCAATGCCAGAACCCGCTGCACGCTCATGCTGAAAAACACCCTTCCCGGAGGTCGGTCGGACACCCGCCCGCCGACCATGCTACGGAAACCGGGTCACCCCCGCCAATTCGGTTTTTGTTGGGGAATGTCAGAGGTTTTCAATTCGTGGCCTCTTGAAAACGATCCTTTTGTGGGGCCTTTAGGCTCCGCGGACGACGAAGTTCACCATCCGCCCCGGGACCGTGATCACCTTCACGATCTGTTTTCCGGCGAGGAGCTCGGCGATTCGAGGGTCGGCCGCCGCGGCAGCCTCGAGGGCTGGAATGTCAGCGTCGGCCGGGACAGTCACCCTGGCCCGCAGCTTTCCCCCGATCTGCACCGGGATCTCGACCATATCGTCCTTCAGCCACCGCTCCTCCACCGCTGGCCAAGCAGCGAGGGAAACCGGCGCCGGCTTCCCCAGCACTTCCCACAACTCCTCCGCCAGATGCGGTGCGAAGGGGGCCAGTGCCACGACGAACGGCTCGAGCGCCCCCCGCGGCTTCCGTTCCAGCGGTGTGAAATAGTTGACAAACTCCATCATCCGCGCGATCGCGGTGTTGAAGGAGAGCGCGGAGATGTCTCTGGTGACCTTCTCGAGCATCCGGTGGAGCTCGCGGAGCTGGTCGTCGGTCGGGGCATCGTCAACCACCTGTGGCGAGAGGACAACCTCCTCGGCCCGGTCGTCGACCACGAGCCGCCAGCAGCGGTCGAGAAACCCACGGACGCCGCTCACGCCGGTCGTCGCCCAAGGCTTGGTCGCTTCGAGCGGTCCCATGAACATCTCGTAGAGGCGGAGCGAATCGGCGCCAAACTCCTTCACGACCGTGTCCGGATTGACGACGTTGCCGCGGGCCTTCGACATCTTGTAGGCCCGGCTCTCGACGCGGATCTTCGGCCAATCGCGGAGGACGAAGTACTCCCCCTGCTTCTCCACCTGATCGGCGGGGAGCTTGGCCGCGACATCCTCGGGCGTCCGCATTTCCGCCGATACCCACCCCCCCTTGGTGCTCCGGTAGCCGGTGAACTCCATCTCGCCGAGGATCATCCCCTGGTTGACGAGCTTGCCAAAGGGCTCGGGGAGGGAGACATGGCCACGGTCATAGAGGACCTTGTGCCAGAAGCGCGCGTAGAGGAGATGGAGCACGGCGTGCTCGGCCCCGCCGATGTAGAGATCGACCGGCATCCAGACCTTCTCGATCGCCGGATCGATGAAGCGGTCGCTGTTGCCCGGGTCGAGGAACCGCAGGTAATACCAGCACGAGCCGGCCCACTGCGGCATCGTGTTGGTTTCGCGGCGGTAACGCTTGCCGTCACGCTCGACAAACAGCCACTCGGCCGGGGATCGCGACAGGGGAGGATCGGGGGTGTCCCCGGGCTTGAAGTCGGTGAGGTGGGGGAGGTTGACCGGCAGTTCGGATTCGTCGACGGCGCGGATCGCGCCGGTCGGCTTTCCGTCGGGGCCGAGCTCGTGGAGGATCGGAAACGGCTCCCCCCAGAACCGCTGCCGGCTGAACAGCCAGTCGCGGAGCTTGTAGTTGACCGCCGGCCGTCCGAGCCCGGCATCGGCGAGATCAGCGGCCACCTTCGCGATGAACGTCTGCGTCTCCATCCCCGTGTAGGGGCCGGAATTGACCGCCTTGCCATCGCCGGTGAACAGCGTCCCGTCATGGCCGTGGGCCGAGAGCGGTTCGACGACCGTGACGATCTCCAGGCCGAACGTCTTGGCAAACTCCCAGTCGCGGTCGTCGTGGGCCGGGACGGCCATGATCGCGCCGGTCCCGTAGGTGGCGAGGACGTAGTCGGCCACCCACACCGGCACCGGCTTGCCCGTGAGCGGATGAATGCAGTGCGAGCCGGTGAAGACGCCGGTCTTCTCCTTGGCAAGATCGGTGCGGTCGAGATCGCTCTTCCGCGCGGCGGCTTCCCGGTAGACGCGGATCGCCTCATGCTGTTGGGGCGTCGTCAGCGTGTCGACGAGGGGATGCTCCGGAGCGACGACGAGGTAGGTGACGCCGTAGAGGGTGTCGGGACGGGTCGTGTAAACGCGGAGGGCATCCGCCGCCGGCTGCGGCGGGAATCCCGCGGCGCTCCGGGCCGACTGCCACGCGGCGAACGTGGCTGGACCAGAGCCTGTGGTGGCAATCGCGAAGTCGACTTCGGCGCCGGTGCTCCTTCCGATCCAGTCGCACTGGAGCTTCTTGATGCTCGCCGGCCAGTCGAGCGGCTCGAGTTCGCTTTCCAGCCGGTCGGCGTAGGCGGTGATTCGCAGCATCCACTGACGCAGCGGGATGCGGACGACCGGATGGCCACCGCGCTCGCTCACTCCCCCAATCACCTCCTCGTTGGCAAGCACCGTGCCGAGGGCCGGGCACCAATTGACGGGCGCCTCCGACTGGTAGGCGAGCCGGTGGGTGTCGCGGTAGGCTTCGATGGCGGCAGTGCCGCGCGCCGATACGTCCGCAGGGATCGGCAGTTCAGCGATCGGCCGCCCCTTCTGCTCCGTCGGGTCGAACCAGGTATCGAAGAGGACCAGGAAGATCCACTGGGTCCAGCGAACGTACTCCGGATCGGTGGTCGAGAGGACCCGATCCCAGTCGTAGCTGAAGCCGAGCATCTTCAACTGACGGGTGAAGTTGGCGATGTTGCGCTCCGTGCTCTCCCGCGGCGGGGTGCCGGTGCGGATCGCGTATTCCTCGGCCGGGAGGCCGAAGGCGTCGAAGCCCATCGGGTGCATGACGCTCGTGCCACGCATCCGCTCGAAGCGGGCGACGATGTCGGTGGCGGTGTAGCCCTCGGGGTGCCCGACGTGGAGCCCCTCGCCGCTGGGGTAGGGGAACATGTCGAGGACGTACGTTTTGCGGGCCCCGGGGAGGCGGGGGGTCGCGAACGTGTCGTGCGACTCCCACCAAGACTGCCACTTGGGCTCGATCCGGGCGGGCTGATAGCGGGGCATGATGGATTCCGAGGGGGCGGGAAGGCAGGCGGCTTTCCTGCGAAAACTCCGCAGATTCTAATGGGCCGTGGCCTTCGGAACAGTCTGGCCCGAAAGCCCAGCCCCGGATCGATGCATGCAACCCCTGACAGCAGCCCCCACGCCGCCCCCCGCGGGCGCCTCCCCCACGCTCCTCGGCGCGGGGGCCGACCCCGCTGGCGTCGCCACGCTCCCCCGGGCCCTCGTCCGGGCATGCCGGCTGGCCGGGGGGCGGATGAAAGTCGCCGACTCCCTCGGCACGCGGCTCTCCGGCCGCTCGCTCCTCATCCGCATCCTCTGCGCCAAGCGGGTCCTCGAGCGGGTCCTCGCCCCCGATGAGCAGCGCGTCGGGGTCATGCTCCCACCGACGGCAGCGACGGCGATCGTCAATGCGGCGCTGGTGCTCATGGGACGCGTGGCGGTGAACCTCAATTACACCACGAGCCAGCAGATCCTCGATCTCTCGATCGAGAGAGCGGGTCTGCGGCGGGTTCTCTCGAGCCCCGTCTTCCTCGCCCGCGTCAAGCTCTCCCTCGGCCAGCGACTCCTCGATGCCACGGAGTTGAAGACACGGCTGACCCGCTTCGACAAGCTCGTGGCCGCGGCGCAGGCCACCTGCCTGCCGCTGGCCATGCTCGAGCGGACGCTCGGGCTCGACCGCCTCCGGGCCGATGACGTCCTCACCGTGATCTTCACCTCCGGATCGACCGGCGATCCGAAGGGGGTGGTGCTCTCCGAGGAGAACGTTGCGTCGAACGTCCGCGCGATCGGTCAGATCCTCCATGTGTCGTCGGCCGATGTCGCGCTCGGGGTTCTGCCGTTCTTCCATTCCTACGGCTACACCGCGACGTTCTGGACGCCGCTGGTTCTCGATGCCGGCGTCGTCTTCCACACCAACCCCCTCGATGCCCAAGCCATCGGCGCCCTCGCTCGCGAGCATCATGCGACGATCCTCATGGCGACGCCGACCTTCCTCCGCACCTACCTCCGCCGCACCCCCGCCGAGGACTTCTCGACGCTCGAGGCGGTATTCGGATCGGCTGAGAAACTGCCACGCGAGGTGAGCGACGCCTTCGAGGCGAAGTTCGGCATCCGGCCGAGCGAGGCCTATGGGGCGACCGAGATGTCGCCGCTCATCGCGGCCAACATCCCCCCTGCCAGGCACCTTCCCGGATCCCCTGCCGATGCCCGCGAGGGGACGGTCGGTCGGCCGATCCCGGGCTGCCGCGCCCGAGTCACGGCGCGCGATTCGATCGAGCCGCTGCCCGTCGGGAAGGAAGGGATGCTGTGGATCACCGGCCCGAACGTCATGCAGGGCTACCTCGATCGTCCCGACCTCACCGCCCATGTGATTCACGATGGCTGGTACTGCACCGGTGACATCGCGAAACTCGACCCTGACGGCTTCATCACCATCACCGGGCGTGAAAGCAGATTTTCCAAGATCGGCGGGGAAATGGTGCCCCATCTCCCGATCGAGGAGGCGGTGAATGCCGAACTCGGCTCGGGAGGCGACGAACTGATGGCTGTCGTGGCCGGGGTTCCCGACGCCAAAAAAGGGGAGCGGATCGTCGTGCTTCATCTCAAGACCGAACGCGATCCGCACGAGATCTGCCGGGGGCTCGCCGCCCGCGGCCTCCCCAACCTCTGGATCCCGGCGCCCGACAGCTTCACCGAGGTGGAGGCGATCCCGGTGCTCGGATCTGGCAAGCTCGATCTCCACTGGCTTGCCGCTGAGGCCAACAAGCGTTTCGGGACCGTTGGAGAGCCGTCATGAATGAACCGTCTTCCGCCACCTGGATCAGACCGCTGCTTGGTCGCGCCGATGACATGCGGGCCGAGGTATGGCTGCGCTGCACGCCCCCGGCCGCCGGGGCCGCAGCGATCGGCCCGGCGGTCGTCGTCTCCGGGACCCTCGTCGGTCCCGAGTGCTCTACCGCCGCCACACTCCCCACGACGGTCAGCCTCGTCGATCAGGGAACGGTTGAGGGGCAGCCGCCGCTTGCCAGGGGGGTGTGTACCGAGCCGGGCTTCTGGACACCGGAGTTGCCGAATCTCTACCGGGCCGAGGTGACGCTGCGTCGCGACGACGACGTTGTTGCTTCCGGTCGGCGGATGATCGGGCTGCGGCGTCTCGGCGTGAAGGGGCGGTCGCTGTCGCTCGATGGACGGCGGTACGTTCCACGCGGCGTGGCCTGTCAGGCCAATCCCGCGGCGCTCGACGAGCTGCGGCAACTCTCGGCCGTGGCCGTGGTCGGATTCCCTTCCGTGGCCGATCCGGCTGCCCAATCCTCCGCGGCAACCCTCGACGCGATGCTCACCACGGCCGACCGGATCGGGGTGGCCGTCGTCATCCGGCTCGGGGCGTTCACGGGCGCTGCGGTCGACCTGAGCATCCTCCAGGAACGCCTCGAAGCCTGGGCAGCGCATCCCTCGGTGTTCCTCGTCACGCTTCCCTCCGGCTCGGCGAACGTTGGCGTCGCCGCCGGGAGGCGTCGGGGCACGATGCTCTTCGGTTTGGAGGTCGACGGCCTCGAGCCGCCGCCGCCGCTCCCTGACCGGGGAGTCGACCTGCTCGTCGTGAGGCTGCTGGAGCACGGCCTGCCACATGGGGCCTGGCAGCAGCCGCCCCCGCTCCCGCTCGTGGCAGCGATCAAGGAGATCGATTCGCCGTCGGCCGCCGTGGCGCGCGGGGCGTGTGACCGGCTCCAGGCCGATCTGGCAGCCTGGGCCAGCCCAGAGCTCCGCACTCAACCATGGGATTGGGCCGGGTATCTCGTCACCTGAATGGCCGTCGAGACGCGCCTCTCCCGGAGATCACTCGATGCCTTTCGACGCCGATCGCTATTCCCGTCAGGTCCGTTTCGCGCCGATCGGCGCGGCCGGACAGGAGCGGCTGGCCGCGGCGCATGTGGCGCTCGTCGGCTGCGGGGCGCTCGGCGGGGTCGTGGCCATGGCGCTGGTTCGTGCCGGGATCGGACGGATCCGGATCATCGACCGCGACGT
>Ga0114974_10001246_pt1 | contig 20145 bp, 18 predicted proteins | sample S_130206_EF_Meta_FD_87318 | JGI IMG/M metagenome (GOLD analysis project Ga0114974, IMG submission 87318) | Freshwater microbial communities from Lake Simoncouche, Canada to study carbon cycling - S_130206_EF_MetaG | ecosystem: Environmental > Aquatic > Freshwater > Lake | place: Lake... | reverse complement strand
TTATGCGGATTATACAAATCCTATGAGCCCATATGCTTATGTTCAGGATTATAATTACTTTTTAGAAAGATCTATACTTCCTAGATATAAAGGATCACAAACTGTGAGTGCAACTTATACAACTTATACAGTAGGAGATGATTCTTATGGTAAAACAGCTGCAATAGATAAGATAAAATATCAATACGCTTATTTAGTTGATATCTATTCATCATCTATGTTTTTACCGAAAAGATCTAATGCACAAATAAAATATGTTATTGATAATAATCAAAATGTATTAGATCTTACTAAAGCAAATAATAACATATTCTCTGTTCAGAATATATATAAATCAGGAGAGACTTCAAATATCTCCCTATTTGAATATGATGAAAGAAATCCATTTTCTCAGCAACTAGTAAATAATCCTACTACCACAATATATGAAGGCGGATTTAGATATTTACCAATACTTCATGAAGTAAGTGGTTCTAGATCTAGTACAACGCAATCATTTACTGTAGATACTCCAATAGAAAGAACAATACAAGGTAGTTCTGGGGGAGGAGTGGATCCTAATTCTCCTGAATTACAATCTAGTAACTGGAGAGTAGGATACTATGTTTGCGAACAAGACAATGGTTCTGAATCTATTTATTTTGCCGGCGTAAGTGCCTCATACCATCCTAATGGAGCGTCTACTCCTCAAAATGTGACTTTTGATGTTTTTGTATATATCATGGCTGCTATGAATTCAAATGGCACATGCGGAACATTAACAGAAAGAGTATTAAGTATTAATACTGGGCAATCATCGGACGGAACGACAATTGCTAGTGATACAAGTGGATTAACACCCTCTGGATTAGGTAGTGGGTGTAGTTCAGAAAGCCAACCTCAGAGATGGACGTATACCGGATTTACTAGAACATGTACAAAATATATTGATAGAATTGCGCAACGAGGAGGAGGCGGAGGTGGTACAACTTTTACTACTACTTTATTAACTACAAATGTTAGTGCATCTCAAAACTGTTTATATTATTTATCTGAATCTAAACAAATAGTATTTGATTCGGCTATAGCATATTATTATGATTATGGATTGGTATATAATTCAACTTCTGATGATTATTGGAGTACATCTCCATTAGAAAGGGTGATAACTCCATTTACTTTAAATGTTGGAGATAGAATATCTTTATATAATACATCCTCTCTTGGTTGGGATGAAAGATTTGAATATAGTATAAAAAATATTATATTTACAGGATCTGGCGTTACTGGATCTAGATTAATAGCTGAAGTAGACAGGTCTATAGATGGAGCACTTCTATCCTCTGGTTCCGGAGTTCCTATAGATGCCTTTACTGGTTCACCATTCCGTGCGTGTAGATATGTTGTCTGGAAACACCTTCCTGATGAAACTAATGTTATGCTTAGATATAACCCAAAAGATTCTACTATAGTTGAAAATGGTTTACTATTTCCTCAATATATAGATCAAGTTGTTCAAGCGAATGCCGGTAATACCGTAAAAGCTTTAAAACAGCAGAATTTAATATAGTAAAAAACAAAATTAGATATATTTATTTAAAAGCCCATTTTTTATGTCATATTTACAAAATTCCTCAGTAATTGTTGATGCCATCCTAACTAAGAAAGGTAGAGAGCTTTTAGCTCGTAATGATGGATCATTTAGAATTACTCAATTCTCTTTAGCTGATGACGAGATAGATTACACTTTATATAATCCAAATCACCCTTCTGGATCTGCTTTTTATGGAGAAGCTATAGAAGCTATGCCTATACTTCAGGCTTATCCTAATGATACAGAAATAATGAAGTATAAGTTAATTACACTTCCTAGAGGAACAGCTAAAATACCAGTACTAGATCTTGGATATACCGCAATTGTTATTCGTCAAGGTGCTTCTCTTTCTATAACTCCACAGACTCTTAACTATTTAGGAGCCACATCTACTTTTGAACAATCAGGATATGTTGCTACAATTGGTGATGTTAGAACTATGAGTTCATTTAATGGAGTCGGTATTAATACTGCTGAAGCAACTAGTTTAAATTCTACTACAACTATTGGTACGAATGTAAGTAAAACAGTAATTGGAACAACTATTAACATAAGTGCAACTACTGTTAATACCTTATTTGGAGCTAATACTTCATTATATACAACACTGATTGTTGTTGGTCGTGATTCTGGTGCTAGAATTAGTATTCCTGTAACTATTACAAAAGTAAATCAATAATAAAATAAGATATGTCATTTACAAGATTAGACCCAACAGATTTTGTAGTATCATCTGATTCCGTTACGGCTCCGGCTTGGAGTAATGGTGCTACTATATTATCTTCATTTTATACAGCGTCAGCTGCAAATACCGGAAGTAATTACTTAGACGTATATAATGCACCAGTAATAGCAACCACTTCTTCTATACAATTTTCATTTGCTTATGGCCATGCTTTAGGATCAGGATCTGCCCCTCTTAATAATTTAGTTTTAGCAAATACTCCGACAAGAATTACTTTTGGTCAGTATAGAAATTTAATTTATGGAGATGCAGAAAGCGCTGTAAATTTTGGAGCTGGTAATACCTCTTCAATTGATTTAATTGCAATTCCTGTTGATAGAAATAAGTATAAAGAGAGTCTTTTCCCTGGAACATTTAATTTAAGGCTTAGCGGAAGTTCAAATGTTATAAATCTTACAGATAATTCTAATGATGTCACTATTGTTAATTATGTAGATGGTGGAAGAGTTTATGATATTATCTCAGGTTCTAATGGTAGTGCTGTAAATAGTCCACTATTATCAGGAGCTTCTGCTAAAGGATATACTGCCTCAGGTAGTTATGGTTTAATGCTCCCAGATCTTGGATTAATTGTTTTAAATCCAAAGGCTCTTAGCTTACCGGTAAATGCAGGTGGATTAGGATATACTTTAAGTACTGCAGCAACTGCTCAAGCAGCTAATGCAAACCAAGAACTTATTTTCCAAGCAATTAATAGAGGTGCTTACTTCCAATTAAATTCTCAAGAAACTATATCTTCTGATTATATTTTTGTAAGAATTAAAAACGGAGAATATAATTATACAACCAATCCTTCATTTATATCAGGATCTGGTACATTAATATACTCAAACTTTATTAATAGTCCTCAGACATTTCCAACATCTGTAGGTATGTATAATGATAATAATGAATTAGTAGCAGTAGCTAAATTATCTAAACCTTTGACAAAAGACTTTACTAAAGAGGCTTTAATTAGAGTAAAATTAGATTGGTAAAATTAAATGAGCAGATCGAAGAATACCATAAAAAAATCGGATATATCTTCGGCTCCTATAAAAGTAAAATATTCTGCTACCTATGCGAGTCAGTCTTTACTGGACTACGGAATAACTACTAATAGGGGTACGAATATAGTTTCACCTTCTCCTGGGTTACCCTTTATTAAGAGAAATAAGTATGCTGTAATAAGGCAGCTTTATTATCAAAATTATATAACTGGATCTATTATAGGATCCGCTTCTTATTGGGATCCTTCTATACAATCTACAGGAGCATCAGGTAGTTTAGATGACGATAATCGATATTTTCCGTCTGCAACAGGAAGTAATATAGGATTTTTTGCAATTCCATCAAGACAGTTTGGAGAACAAATGAGTAGAAGAACAGTTAATATTGCTTCTACTGATGGAACTAGTTATAATATTATAGATGATGGTAATGGTAATATAGTAGACACATTTAATAATAACGTTCATGTAGGAAATGTTTTATATGCACAAGGAATTATTACTTTTACAAATGAGGATTATGTATGTTTATTAGCAGATCCTAGTTTTGATTTTACGCTATCTACTTTAGTAGCAGCATCACCTAGTCCAACTCCAACAGTTTCATCAACTCCTGGCGCTAGTAAATCACCTACTCCATCAATAACACGAACACCAACAGTTACGCCGTCGGTTACTCCTAGTAGAGGAGCAAGTCCAAGTGCAACTCCTAGTAAGACGCCTAGTAAGACGCCTAGTATATCTATAACACCAACAAAAACAGTAACACCAAGTATAACACGAACACCAACAGTAACACCGTCGGTAACAGCAACACCTACACCAACTCCAAGTATACCTGCTATACAAGCTAAAATATTAGTTTATGGATTTAATAATGGATCTGGTGATGTCAAGGTTACAGGAGAAATAACTTCTGGATCTATAGCTGACGATTTAACTATAACAGGACAAATAATAAAATACACAGGTACAAGTTGTAATGGAACTAATTTAGGAGCCTGTATATTTAGAACTGATGTATTCTATAATTCATTAAGTACTGAATTATTTATACCTTTAGGATCTGCGTATCCACAATTTTATGATAGTAATCCTATATGCACTAATGGAACAGGTATTTCAACAGGTAATAGTTGGAAACCTTCTGTATTATCATTAAATGGAACTAATATAACATCTAGTCCACAAAATATTACAATAAATGGTAGATTATATGAAATAACAGGATATAATCAATGTAGCAATATACTATAATAAAAAAAGTATTTAAATTAAATGCAAGTATTAATAACATTAGGAAGTACATATGGAGATTCGGTAGGGCCGTTTAATTTGTATTACGGTACAAGTTATAGTGGTCCAGATGTATTAATCCAGGCAAATGTTTCAATTGATACTTTATTAGCAGGTTATACAGTAACTATAAATGATAATAGTGTTTATGTAAAATTAATAAATCAAGAATTTTGTTCAGGTAATAATCAAGTAATTAGATATATAGTTGCTCCGAGTCCTAGTCCTACACCTACTGTTACTATAACACCTACATCTACACCTAGTATAACAGTAACACCAAGTATAACACCAAGTATTACACCTAGTATAACAGTAACACCAAGTAAAACTCCTAGTATTACTATAACTCCTAGTATTACTCCAAGTATTACACCGAGTATAACAGTAACACCAAGTATAACAGTTAGTAGAACTCCTAGTAGAACTCCAAGTATTACTCCTAGTATAACACCAAGTATTACTCCAACTATAACAACTACGCCTAGTATTACACCAAGTAATACTCCTAGTATAACAACTACGCCTAGCGTAACTCCTAGTATTACTCCTAGTATAACACCAAGTATTACTCTTAGTGTTACTCCTAGTATTACCCCTAGTATAACAACTACGCCTAGTATTACTCCTAGTTTAACACCTAGTATATCTATAACACCTAGTATTACACCAAGTACTACCCCAAGTATTACTCCAAGTACTACCCCAAGTATTACTCCAAGTATTACACCTAGTGTGACAACTACGCCTAGTATTACTCCTAGTTTAACACCTAGTATATCTATAACACCTAGTATTACACCTAGTACAACGCCTAGTATTACTATTAGTGTAACACCAAGTATTACTCCAAGTATTACTCCTAGTGTAACACCTAGTATAACAGTGACTCCAAGTAGCACTCCTAGTAATACTCCTAGTATATCGATAACACCGAGTATTACTCCTAGTGTATCTATAACGCCTAGTAGAACTCCTAGCATAACTCCTAGTATTACACCAAGTATAACTCCTAGTATAACACCTAGTATAACAGTTAGTACTACTCCTAGTATTACAGTAACACCGAGTATAACAGTTAGTACTACTCCTAGTATAACACCAAGCGTGTCAATAACACCTAGTATAACTCCTAGCGTAACTCCTAGTAGGACTCCTAGTATTACACCAAGTATTACAGTTAGCATAACGCCTAGTATTACTCCTAGTGTGACACCGAGTATTACACCAAGTATTACACCAAGTATTACCCCTAGTATTACACCAAGTATTACAGTTAGCATAACGCCTAGTATTACTCCTAGTATTACACCGAGTATTACTCCTAGTATAACACCTAGCATAACACCTAGTATAACTACAACGCCTAGTAGAACTCCTAGCGTAACACCTAGCATAACACCGAGTATTACACCAAGTATTACTCCTAGTATAACACCTAGCATAACACCTAGTATAACTACAACGCCTAGTAGAACTCCTAGCGTAACACCTAGCATAACACCGAGTATTACACCGAGTATTACTCCTAGTATTACTATTACACCTAGTAGAACTCCTAGCATAACACCTAGTATAACAGTTAGTACAACACCTAGTATTACTATAACACCTTCACCAACACCAAATCCAGTATTAAGTTGTGGAGGCAGTTATATAGGTTCATATGTACCAGATAGTTCTACACAACAACAAGTAAATCTTAATTTAACTTCTACTCCAAATGGATCTTCAATATATATACAATTTGATGGAAGAGATCGGCCTGATAGATTTACATTATATGATAGTGTAAATCCGTCACCAATATTTACAACAGCGTGGTTAGGGTCACCATCTGCTGTACCCGGACCTTGGAATCCTCCTGATATAAATCCTGTAGATACAACATTTACATATGATAGCTCAAGAACTTATTATGTAATAATTGATATTGCACCAGATTCAGGAATAACTGATGCTTATTATATAAGAGTTATTTGTACTCCGCCTCCAAGTCCTTCTGTATCTATATCACCGTCTATAACTCCATCAATAACACCAATTCCTGGGGGAGTTTGCCCTAATAACTGTGGTGATATTATATCAGGTGGATGGGCTGGAGATAATTATCACAATGAATATTATTGTTTAGATGTATCTTCTGCTGGTAACGGCGCTTTAATAACTCTTTCTTATCAGGCTTATGAAAGACCCAATAGATTTACAGTTTATGCAAATGGTATAGCAACAGCAACAACTTCAGGGTGGGTAGGATCAGATTTTTGTTATGCATCACCTGATTGGGATTGTCCAACTCTTCCAAATCCGAATACATTTGGCTCTCCTACAGGAGATTTAAATTTTACTTATAATAGCTCAATAACATATTCTATAGGAGTAGAAACAGGAACATATAATCCAGCAGATCCAAAAGCGGATACATATACTATAAACATAGCATGTCTCCCAGTAGCATCTCCAACTCCTAGTATAACAGTAACTCCTAGTAGAACAGCAACACCTAGTATAACACCAAGTATTACTCCATCTCCTACTGGAACAGCTGTGGCTTATTTAATTAATAATACCGGATATGGTACATCTACTTTGGCCTGTAGTAATGCAGGAGCGTCTCTTCCAGTATGGATGAATGCATCATATCCAGTTCCAGCAGTTGGAGGAATTATTTATACTACTGACACTTTAAATCCGGCTAACAAATATTTAGGAACTAATTGGCATTATATTACTAGAAGCGGTGTTACATATGCGGTTGAGTTAGATGGAGCAGGAAATATAATTACAGTTCAAGATTGTACAGCTTTACCTAGTCCTAGTGCAACACCTAGTTTAACTGTATCGCCTAGTAGAACTCCTAGTATAACACCTAGTAGAACAACAACTCCTAGTAGAACTCCTAGTATAACACCTAGTAGAACTCCTAGTATAACAATAACTCCTAGTAGAACTCCTAGTGTAACTCCTAGTTTAACTACGACTCCTAGTAAAACAGCAACTCCTAGTAAATCAGTAACCCCTAGTGTAACTCCTACTCCTAGTAGACCTATATATACTTACGCATTATATTATAATGCCTCAAGTGGAGCTAGTGCATGTACTGCAACTGAAACTCTAGCAAACTATTACTCTTTCAATTCAACATTCCAAGCAGGTATGATTTTGTATACAAATACTAACATGAATACTGCTGTAGCAAATGGATTCTATTCTAATGTGCCTCTTGGTGGAAGTAGTTATGGTACTATAACAGGTGGTAGTGGTGTAGTTCAAAGTATTACCGCATGTCCTCCACCATCACCAACGCCAACTAGAACTCCTAGTGTAACTCCATCTCCATCAGGTCCATTTACTGTTAATTTATATGGTAAAACTAGTGATAATGCAACTTTTGTTCAATTTGAATATTCAACAGATGGTGGATTTAATTATACTCCTGTAGGAGCCGCATTTGCTGTTTCTACTTGCGGATTTAGAGCTTCATTCTCATTAAATGCGGGTACATCAGCATTAGTTCAATTAGTGAATAATGCAGATAGAAGTCCTTATAATTGTGGTATATCTTCAGACAGTACTTGTCCTACAGCAGGAGGTACGTGTACAGCTGGTGTAAATGCTGCAACACCTACTAGAGGATTTACAGCAAATATAGCCGCAGGTCCATGTTAAAATAAATTTTTTTATATCAAATAAATTTTGTATATTTACGTTATGTCAAGAATTTTTGTTTCGATAGCAGCTTATAGAGATCCAGAATTACTTCCTACTATAAAAGATTTATTAACTAATTGTGTTAATCCAGAAAATCTTACTATTTGTATTGGTTGGCAACATTCAGAAGAAGATACTTGGGATAATCTAGATGAATATAAAAATGATTCTAGATTTATTATTTTAGATATTCCATATAAAGAAGCTAAAGGTGTTTGTTGGATGCGTGCAGAAATTCAAAAACATTATACAGATCAGGAATATTATTTACAATTAGATTCACATCATAGATTTTTACAAGACTGGGATATAACTTTAAAAGATTATATACACTATTTACAATGTAAAGGATATAAAAAACCTTTATTATCTGCTTATGTACCTGGATATTTTCCTAATAATGATCCGAATGCAAGAGTTCATGAAGTGTGGGGTTTAAATATAGATAGATTCATGCCTGCGGGAGCTATATTTTTAGCTCCTCACCATATTCCAAATTGGCAAGATCATAAAGAACCTTTTCCTGCAAGATTTATATCTGCTCATTTTATTTTTACATTAGGATCTTTTCCTATAGAAGTTCCCTATGATCCAGAACTATATTTTCATGGAGAAGAAAGTTCTTTAGCAGCTAGAGCTTTTACTTTTGGTTATAGTTTATTTTCTCCTCACAAACCTGTTATATGGCATGAGTATACTAGAGAAGGAAAGAAAAAACATTGGGATGATTCTAATGATTGGAAAGAGAGAGACGATGCGTCTTATGCAAGATATAGAAAGTTAATGGGAATGGATCCAGGATGTTCTTCTTGCACTAGAAGAGCTTTAGCCCCAAATTATTTTGGGCCTTTTGAAACTTTAGATGCTTATGAAAGATACGCAGGATTAAAATTTTCTACAAGACAAATTCATAAAGAAACTATTAATAATGATTTTCCTCCAATTAAAGGAGACTATGAATTAGGATTAACAGATAAGATAAAACATTGTATAGATATTTATAAAGGGTCACTTATAGAGACAGATTATAATTCATTTGCCGTTGCTTTTATAGATGAAAATGGAAATGATCTATATAGAAAAGACTGCGATGAAAATGAAATACAATCACTAATTAATCAAGATAGCAATGATCAATTTATTCATATTTGGAGAGAATATGAAGATAATCGAAAAGCTCACTCTTGGAGAGTTTGGCCTCATTCTAAGTCAAAAGGTTGGATGGAAAGAATAGAACAAGTTATAGAATATGAATAATAAAAAAACAATACTGGTACATCTACCAGCTTACAGAGATCCGGAATTAATTCCTACTATTAAAGATGCTTTACTAAACGCAAAATATCCAAAAAGAATACACTTTGGTATTTGCAGACAGTATCACCCAGAAGATGGTTTTGATGATTTATCAGAATTTAAAAATGATAAGCGTTTTAAAATCTATGAGTGTTTATATAATGAAGCTCAAGGACTTCCTTGGGCTAGATCTATTATAAATGAGAAATTATTAACAGATGAAGACTATATTTGTCAATTAGATTCTCATCATAGATTTGCTAAAGATTGGGATGAGACTTTAATAGATATGCATAGTGGTTTAGAGGCGCGTGGTTACAAACCCATCTTAGCAGCCTATTTACCATTATATACACCTTTTAATGATCCTGGTGGCCGTACAATCGAGCCGTGGCAACAACAATTTGTTTGTTTTTATCCTCATGGTACAATATTCATAAGACCAGGTTTACTTACAGGATGGCAGGATATGACAGAACCTCCTATGAGTAGATTTTTATCAGGACACTTTTGTTTTGCGAGATCAGAGTGGGCAAAAGAAATAAGACATGATCCAGATATATATTTTTCAGGTGAAGAATTAAACTTGACAGTAAGATCATATACTCATGGGTATGATTTATTTCATCCACATAGATTAGTTGTTTGGCATTCTACTATGCGTGAAGAGAGATCCGGTATGTTAAAATGGGATGATGATGCCAAATTAGGAGTTGATTGGTGGAATAAACAAGAGTATGCAAGAAAAAAAATCCGTGTCTTATTAAGAACTGAAGAAGATCCTAATATAGATTTAACAGGATATGATTTAGGAACCGTTAGATCTTTAAGAGATTATGAAAAATATGCCGGATTCCATTTCAAAAATATGTCTGTTCAACAGTATTCTTTAGATAATAATTACCCACCTAATCCACATATTACGGATCCTGATTTATGGGAATTATCTTTTATGAGATCTTTTTATCATTTAGTAAAATTATATAAAAATGATTTTCCGCATGATGATTATGAGTTTATTTTAATGGCATTTGATGATGAACAAGGAATATCTATTCACAGTAGATATCTAGATAAAAATTATATAAATTCAGTTTTAAATAATGAATCAGGATACTTTGATTTTGAAGAAACTTTTTTAATAACAAAAAAACCAACTAAACTAGTTCTTTGGGCATATAGTAATGAAAGAGGTTGGTGCGAACGCAAAGAAGAAATAATCTAAATATAAATTATAGTGTATAAATTTATAAAACAAATATTTGGATCTGTACATTTTAAAACCAGATTTCTTCCTTTTATAGAAAATAATAAAGAAACACTTAATAATTATATTTGTCTTGTAGATAATTATCAGCTATATGAACCTTATAAAGATTTAATAACTATTATAGATATTGAAAAAGCAAGAAAAGATCATCCATGGAGTAATAATGAAATTGAAATTCATTATGATGAACCTAATCCAGAATTATATGCTAAAAATTTCAGAAACTTTTATGAAGAAAAAAATAGCCTACTTCCTATATGTGTAATGAGATTTATTTTACCTTATATGTATGATAATAATATTTTAAAATTTACATATATAGGGAATAATGTATTTATGACTAACCAACAAAAAATCATAGATAATTATTTTAATTCAATACCAGAAGGAATATTTCATATCCCCCATTTAGGATCTACTAATGAAACATATCCCTCTATTATTTATGGTCATTTTGAAGATCTTTTAGAAAAAAAATTTCCCAATTTAATAATTCCAAAAGATTATTGGTATTGTGAAATATGGGCTTCTGGTTTTAGTTTTAAAAATAAAGAACATTTGCAATTATTTTATGAAATTTTTGATTATATAGTATATGAATATAATACAACGACTAACTCCTCTGCTAAAAGTCATTTTTTTCAGAATGGCCATGGGTATACTAGATTAGATGATATAATAGGATATATAATAAGAATTTTTGAAATTAATTTTAATTACGAAGTTAAAAACATTCTTGAATATTTTAAAAATGAAACATTAGGTTTTCATGTTACAACTCCTCATGATGCAATGTATTATGCTTCTGGGTTATTAAATTGGAATCTTTTACCTTATGATGAAACTACATTTACTACTGAAGAATATGTTAGAAAAAATAAAGAATCATTAATAAATTATTTTAATAATCATTTAACCCACTGTAATTATATAATAACAGAAAATAATCAAGTATTAATAACACACAAAAATATATAAATGAATAAAATATTAATTGTTCAATGGGCATTTGGACCTACACATAAAGCTAGACTATTAAAAAATTTACAATCTTGTAATTCTTATGATTATTTTGATGTTTTTGTATTAACAGATAGTGTAGAATATTTTTCTTCTATTAATAAACCTAATGTAATAATTCAGGATTTAGATTCAATGAGAAAAGATTATCCTTGGTCAATTGAGTTTGAAAAAGTTCCACCAAAAACAGATGACGAAGCAGAATACGCAAAATATTTTATTGAAAATAATGTAAAAATTCCTACGTTACTTCAAAGATTTCCTTGGAGTTTGGAAACTGCATCTAATTATGATGGATTTATTTGGATGGATTGTGATGTTCTTCCTAATGTAGATAATACTACATACCCTTTATTAGAAGAATATTTTTGTACTCCTTTTGTAGATCACCCCGTTTTCCCTACAGGAGAACAATTGCAAGATAAAATAATAGTAATGCCAGGAGGCGCTAGTTATGATGAACTTCATCATTATTATTTAAAAGATTTTGCTGTATCAATTAATGAAAAATATAAAATTACAGATAAAGAAATATTACATAATTTTATTATTACAGATGGTAATTTTAGAACTTTTAAATTTCCAAAAAAAGAAATGATAAAACCATTTTTTGAATTAATGAATAATATTATTTATGATGTATTAGTTGGTGATAAAGAAAAATATTTTGTTTTAGGAACTCACTCAATGTGGGGTTTGCATTCAGAATATATATTATCTATAATGCTTAATTTATTAGATGGTAGAGCGTTTCCTATGACAATGCAATCAGGAATACGTAATGGATTTTTTCATATTAATTGTTATCCTGAAGACCGTTTTTGGAATTGGGGAATGCACATGGAATCTTCTACAATAGGAAAAAAAGATTTTGTTGAAAAAAATTATATTGAATTAAAAAAATTTTACGAAAATAGAGGACAAGAATTTCCGTATTAAAAAATAAAAAAATGTTAAAATACTTTAAACCACAAAATATAAATTATAAAAAAATTCGTTTAGGAAGTCAAAGAGACGGAGGATATGTAGCACCAGAAATTATATTAGAAAAGTGCTCCTGTTTATTTACCTACGGTTATGGAGGTGATAAAACTTATGAAGACGATTTTATTGCTAAATATAATAAACCAAATTATATATTTGATCACACTGTTCAACAAGATAGTTGGGATATAGGAATTCAACACTTTATACCAGAAGGATTAGGAATAAATCAAGAAGAAAACAACGTTAAAAATGTTAGAGATCACTATAATGAATTTAATATAGTTGGTGATATCCTTTTAAAAATTGACACGGAGGGTGCAGAATTTGATTATTTTTTAAATGTAGACATTGATGATCTTGCTTCTTTTACTTGTGGTCTTATAGTTGAAGTTCATTGGCTTGAACAAGAAGCTAATCAAATTAAGTTTATTGAGATGATGGAAAAAATAAATAAACATTTTATATTAGTCCACGTTCATGGAAATAATTGGGGAGAAGAATTTGATTACGAAGGATTTAAAGTTCCAAGAGTTCCTGAATTTACATTTGTAAATAAAAAATATATAACAGAAAGTACACCAGATAATCAAGATTATCCTATACCAGAAATTGATTTTCCTAATAATCCAAATGTTAAGGAGTGTGATTTAAGTTTTTTAAAACAATTTTAATATGATATATATTTCTCTTACAACAGTTCCTGTTAGAATGCAATTATGGGAATCTTCTAAACAAAATTTAGAATCTTTAGTAAATCAAAAAACTGATAAAGAATATAAAGTAGTTCTTAATATTCCGTATTATTATAAAAATAATAACAACGAAGAATATAAAATTTCTGATGAACTATTAAAATTTGCTGAAGAAAATCCTAGACTAATTATAAATAGAGTTGAGGAAGACTTTGGTCCTATAATTAAAATAGTAGGTTGTTTTAATATAGCTAATCAACCTAATGATATTATTATAGCTTGTGATGATGATCATGTTTATCATGAGGATATGATAGAATATCATTTGAAAAAAAGAGCTCAACGTCCTAAAGCAGCAATTGCTTTTAGAGGAGATGTTCCAATTGAAAAAAGAGAGTGGCAAGAGGGAGATATTGTAAAATATACAATAAGACCTACGCATTTATTTTTTCCTGTAAAAAACGATTTACAATTACTTATCCCAGGTCATTGGCATTCAGTAGGATATTTAAGAAGTTTTTTTAAAGAAGATTTTGCAACTAAAGAATTTATATCTCTATCCGATAATGATGATACATTAGTTGGATATTATTTTAAAAAAAATCAAATAGATATAAGATGTGTAAAATGGGATGAAGAAACAGATTGGAGGGCGGTAAATGAATATGGAAGACCTGCATGGTCATTTCCTATAAAATATGCACTACCTTTTCCTAATTCTGGATTTTACGAATTTAGACAAATAGCAGGAGACGGATATGGTAGAGCCTCACAAGAAGTTACAAATTTATTACATAACCACGATATAATTTATACAGAATTATGAAAAAAGTAATTGTTACATTAACCACACTTCCTACAAGGATAGTACAAGATTATGATCAAGGAATTAAAAGTAATATTGATTCTTTAATAAATCAAGATTATGAAGGAGAATATGAAATTCATTTTAACGTTCCTGATAAATTAAAATTTAATAATGAGCCATATATAATTCCTCAATGGATGAGAGATTTAGAAGCTACCAATTCTAAATTTAAAATATTTGATAATTTAGAAGACCTTGGTCCAGTAACTAAATTAGCTCATACTATAAAAAGAGTTACAGATCCAGAAGCAATTATTATTGTTTGTGATGATGATTTAGTTTATCATTCAGGAATGGTAACACAGCAAGTAAAAAATCAAACTAAATATGAAGAAACTGCTGTAGGTTATGATGGAGTAAGAGCAGAAGATCCAACAGTTTTTGACGATGTTAGAAATTATTATGTTGTTTCTGTTTATAAAGATGTAGAAGTAAATCATTTACAACATTATAAAACAGTATCATATAAACGTAGATGGTTTGAAGAAGATTTTTTTACAGATTTTATAGATAAATCTTGGAATGATGATGTATTAGTTGCAGCATATATGGGAAAACAAGGAATTAAAAAGATAGTTGCCCATTATGAAAATGAAGAACAACTAATAACTATTGAAGAGTGGAGAGAAAAGGGAGGTGTAACAACATTTCCAGTATTAAGACACACATCGCATGAGGGACAAGAAGGTTGTAATTTATACAGACAAACAGAACCAGAAGCTAACTACATGTATTTTGTTAATAAAGGTTATTTAAAATAATATGAATAAAGATTTAACTATTGTTACAGGTTTATGGAATATAGGAAGAGATGGTAGGCCATTTACTCATTATATCCAGCACTTAAATAATTTTTTAGATATAGATGCTAATTTATTTATTTATATTCCTAAAGAATTAGAACCTCTTATTTGGGAAAAAAGAAAAAGAGAAAATACATATGTAAAAATCTATGAGTTAGATGATATAAAAAACATGTATAATCCTTTTTGGGATAAAACCCAAGAGATAAGAAATAATCCTGATTGGTATAATAAAACCGGAGAAGGCGGTTGGCTTAAAGGAAGCCCTCAAGCTACACTAGAATGGTATAATCCGATAGTACAATCAAAAATGTTTTTATTAAATGATGTTACTATATGGAACCCATTTGATACCAAACACTTTATTTGGTTAGATGCAGGAATTACTAATAGTGTATATGAAAAATTTTTTACTGATAATAAAGCACTGGATAAGATATTACCTTATTTAGATTCATTTTTATTTTTAAGTTATCCATATGAAGCTACAGATGAAATTCATGGATTTGATTTTCAAGCAATTAATCGTTATGCAGGTAAAAAAGTAGAACACGTTTGTCGAGGTGGATTATTTGGAGGCAGAAAAGAAATAATAAATCAAGCTAACGCAATGTATTATTCATTGCTAAATAGATCTCTTAATGAAGGTTACATGGGAACCGAAGAGAGTATATTTGCTATAATGTCTTACTTAGAACCACAAATATATAGAAGATATCCTTTAGACGGTAATGGTTTAGTTGTTAAATTTATACAAGCTCTAATAGAAGATAAAGTAGAATTAGAACCTGTTCCTGAAGAAAAGGTGCAGTTTATTATAAAAAATACTGATGTCTCTAAATTAAAAATGTCACTTTATATGTTGACATTTAATTTTCCTCATCAAGTAGAACATACTATACAGACTTGGCTTAAGCATCCTAAATGGATAACAGATACTAGAAATATTTTAATAGATAATTCTACTAATGATGAAGCTAGATTAGCCAACGCAGAAATTTGTAGAAAGTATAATTTTGAACATATTATAACGAATGAAAATACTGGAATTAATGGAGGTAGATTTAGAGCCGCTCAACATTTCCAAGAATCAGATAGTGACTATTACATATTTTTAGAAGACGATATGGGAATACATGAACCTGTAGAAGGCGTTTGTAGAAACGGTTTTAGAACCTATGTTCCAGATTTATATGATAAAGTTTTAAAAATTATAAATTCTTCTGATATAGATTTTTTAAAGTTGTCTTATACCGAAGTTTACATGGATAATAATATTCAGGTATCTTGGTATAATATTCCACAAAATGTAAGATCAGAATTTTGGCCTAATTATGATAAGTTACCAACTACAGGTTTAGACCCAAATTCTCCTAAAACTAAATTTGATAAGATAGAAGTTGTAGATGGTCTTAGTTATATTACAGGAGATATCTACTATGCTAATTGGCCAACTATTGCAGGTAAGAAAGGAAATCAAAAAATGTTTCTAGATGTTACATGGGCCCGCCCTTATGAACAAACTTGGATGAGTTATATGTTTCAAGAAACTAAAAAAGGAAATCTAAAACCAGCTGTATTATTAGCTAGCCCAGTAAATCATAATAGAATAGCTCATTATAGTCCTGAAGAAAGAAGGGAAAACTAATATTTATATATAGCATGCCATTCCCACCAGTACCATATACACTATCTTTTGTAGCTGAATCTACCATTTATCAAAATGAAGTAAGATGCCAAATAAATGAAAATGATTTTAACTATACTTTAAATCCTAGTGCAAATAAAGCAGGCAGCTCAGGATCTTATATAGACGCAGTAACAGGATCTGATTTTCATCCTTATACAACTACTGTTGGCTTATATAATGCACAAGATGAATTATTAATAGTAGGAAAATTATCTAGGCCATATCCTATCCCACAAAATACAGATATGACTTTTGTTATCAGATGGGATAGTTAATAAAGATTTATGAAGTGGTTACATCATGATAATTTAGGAAGCTACAGAGAGTTTACCAAAGTAGAAGACTTTCCAGAGAATACAGTCGGTTTTATATATAAGGTCACAAACATTATTACAAATCGATTCTACATAGGTAGAAAGGTCTTATATAACAATAATAATAAAACATTAACCAAAAAGGAAATCGAGGCCTGGATCAAACCTGGGCGCGTACCACGTAAAAAGAAAGTGGTAAAAGAAAGCGATTGGTTATCTTACTACGGAAGTAATAAGAATCTAAACTCCGAAAGAAAAGAGTTTGGTAATGAAATATTTACTAGAGAGATCTTACAACTTTGTTTTTCTAAAAAACAACTTACTTACTGGGAAGTTTATTGGCAAATGAAACTCGATGTACTTCGTATAGATTCTTATAATGATAATATACAGGGTAGATTCTACAGAAAGGACTTAGAATAGAAATCAAGATATTTATTATAGTACCAATGGTACATATTTTTAACTAAAAAAAATGATATGAAAGATCAAACTTTAGGTCTAATTAGACATGCATTAACTTTTGTTGGCGGTATTATCGTTGCAAAAGGCCTAGTTGACGATGTGTTATTTCAAGAAATCCTAGGAGGCATAATGACTCTTGCAGGAGCTGCATGGTCAGTAGCGTCTAAAAAGAAAGCCGCTTAGTTTTAATTCTTTATTAATTTTATATTAATAAGAGGCCAGCTTTTGCTGGCTTTTTTTATGCTCGTAAAATAAAAAAGCCCTAACTAGTAGGGCCTTAATATCTGGGAGTCGCAAGGGGTCTCTTTATTTAGCGTTTTGATTTACTAATCTAATTAGTTCATCTTTACTTATTCCGGCTTGATTTGCTGCATAAACTGCATCTGCAAAATCGGCTCTTGGATATTTTGTATCGTTTGGTCCTAGTGGATCGTTTGGTCCTTCTTGAGGTTCAAGATCAAATTCTTCTGCACTTTTATATTCATAATCTCCTTCTTTCATTTCTTCTACTTCATCGATATCATCATAGTTTGTTAATCCCGCTCTAACTAACTCTGCAAATACTTTATCTTGAACTTCTTCAAAAGGAATATCACTTGCCATTTCCCAAGTTTGCTGTACATATTCTGGATCTATATAACCATATCCACGCACAATATGATTGATCATTTTTGACATATCATCTTCAAATTGAGGATCGTCTTCAATACCCTCTTCCATTTCTACACCTGAAGAACTAACAGACACTTCTTCAGCCATTCCATTTACTTTATTAATATATTTCTTTCGTACCATATTAAGATAAGGAGTAACATCAGCAGCATAAGATTCAAAATCAGGATAAGAACTATCCCCTATAGTTTCATGATCTATAACTTGTTCACCACTATCAACTGAAGTTTCACAAGCAATACCTTTAGCGCCATCCCAACCTGGAGTGGCATAAACAACAGCATCTTCTGAGTTAATCTTGTCGTGAAGCCAGTATATAACACCTTGTTGCTCGTCATAGTAACATGTCCAAGCACCTACTTTCTTACCTTCAATACTATCATTCATCCAGTCATTGGTATAAATCTGTTCGGGCTTTTCTAATTCATTAGTGATAGCTGGTCCAGATTCATCATCATATTTACCATCATATTGATCATTATTACCGTCTCCATCCCAACCACCAAGATCTTCTTTATCAACCTCTTTAAGTGGTTGTAGATCTACATACTTACCTAAGATTCCATAAGAACCTAAAGCGTTCTCTTTAAGGAATTTTGCAATATCAAAATTTTCTGCCATTATATTGTTTTTATATAGTCAATTCTTTTTAGTAAAAAACTCGGAATTTTTCTACTTTAATTTGTTTTGATAATCTTGCATGCGCTTTTGTTTTTGATCTACGATCTTTTGACACAGTTTTAAAATGTCTTCAGGAGTGTACTTATTTTGTAACAGATCTTCTATTGCGCTGCCTATTTTATCTCCGCCTATCATCATCATCCTGCCCTCTTGCCACTCGGGGCTTGTTTCGTCTTCTCCCGAAGCTTCTGAAAGTAGGGGATTGTTTCTCAGGTATACTTCATAGTTAAATTTCTTACTCATTATATTATTTTTACTATTAATAAATATTAGCGTATTTTAAAAATGCTTTTAAAAAAAGCTACAAGAATAGCGATAGGTATAGCAACAAAGGCAACAATAGCCGCAGACGCGTATATGACTAGCCAGGTTCCTAGCAATATAACTAAGCCATAGATTATCATTGATAAGCCAATCTCAAGATCTATGAACATGGCAGGAAGCCCTAGCATAGCTAGACTAAATAGAAACCAAGTTATATACCATAGAAATTTTCTAAGACAATAAGCTATACCAATAATAATACTTGCAGCAAGTAAAACAATTATGAATGTCATAAAAAGCACGTTTTTGAAGGGGCCCCCAAATACCATATATACAAATATATCAATTACCTAAAAAGTGAGGCTATCTTTCCAATGGCACCTAGTATAAAGAAACCTATTATTATAGAGGTAAACATCATGGCTATATAAAACCCTAGATCCTCTAGCCTATTTAACCGATCTCGCCTCTTCATGAGAAATTGAATTTACCATTGAAGTAAAAAGGTTTTCCATTATAGTATGCCTCACGAACGGGTTCCAATTCAGGTTTATCTATTAGAGTCCTAACGTACCTTTCTGGATAGTGGCAATTATTCTGTCTAAAGGTTTTACCTGATTGGTATACGATATCTAACCTCCGGCCTCCTGGAACATGGGTCAAGAAATGAGGTGTGTAGTCAATCTTCTCTTTTTTCATAAATTCGGATTTAAAGCTTTTTAAAAAATAGTGTTTAGTTTTCTTCATTATAGCCATCTTTAAAGAATCGGTAACATTCTAGTACAAATAGTGTGCCTGCGAATACTAGA
>Ga0114974_10001245_pt1 | contig 20148 bp, 21 predicted proteins | sample S_130206_EF_Meta_FD_87318 | JGI IMG/M metagenome (GOLD analysis project Ga0114974, IMG submission 87318) | Freshwater microbial communities from Lake Simoncouche, Canada to study carbon cycling - S_130206_EF_MetaG | ecosystem: Environmental > Aquatic > Freshwater > Lake | place: Lake... | reverse complement strand
TAAAAGATATTACCAATGCTATTTATAAAAAAACAATGGGAAACTCTGTTACTGCGGAAAAAGAACCTATACACATAGACAACGAAACGTTCGTAGAGGATCTCCAGCGTAATCAAGGTGCTCAAGAAAACGAACTTCTAACAGAGCTAGCGGATCAACCACTCTTGGAAGCACCTTTTCATAGGGATGGTGTCGCACCCTCCATCGGAACAGAATCCACAAATGACTTGGTAAATCGTATCGGACTGATTGCTACCGACTACGTGTTGACGATGGGATTCAATACGTTAAAAAAACTCCATCAAAAAGAGTACTGCGCTCAAGTAAAGGACCTTACCAGTGAGATACTAGGACGCGGCCTCACCAACAAAGAATTGGTTGCCTTGTTCGACCACATAGAGTCTGGGACTAAAAGCGAAAGTGAAAGTGAACGCGAAAGCGAAACCATGACGGAGGAGCGACGCAATCTGATATGTCAAACTATAGCTGAATTTTATGTAACTGTCGCCCACGTATACTCTGCAATCGTGATGACAGTTAACCCCAAATTTTCTTATGTTAGCCCATTTGGCATTACCATTACCAAGACTCTCGCACAAAAATCGGAAATTCCGCCCAACACGGAGTTCAAAGTGACTGAAATGAGTTTATGTGGTAGTCGACACGAAAGCCTCAAGAAAAATATGGAATTGGATGGCGACCTTGTTGCGATACAACCCGACTTTTGCAGGAAAAGTTTGGATTTTTATGGAGATGACAAGAAACAATTGAACGAGGAGCCTGGAATACCAGAGCTACAGGCACTATACATGGACGCATCATTTGATCCAGATACTGGCGAGTTTTCAGAAATGAAGCCCGAGACACGAGCGATATATTTACGCGATGTCGGCATTATGTACAAGGCTTTTACTGGGAACAAGGAAGTACCACCAGAGATCGACAGTTTCGCTGCCATCAAACTCCGTAACTATAACAAAGCAGACTTGTGTACAAATGGAGTTACTGCAAAAGTGTCTGGTTCATACAAAGACGTTCTCTTTGACAGGTATGGTGAGACACTCACCAAAATGATTCAAGAAGTAAATACGAGGCAAGAGCAACTGTTGACGATTTTAGATGACATCTTCACAGTTCATCCGGATTCTGGTGTAGTGAACATAAACGAAGACATTACAATGGAAGGACTCCAGCGGCTAGTCCAGGCAACTAGAGAGGTCGTTATCACATTATACGTGACATGTGAAGAACTATTTTTGACAGCTACAAAAATTTATGAAGCCATTGTGGAGTCCAAAATATTAGAGGCTACTCAGAGTCAAAAGCAGACATTGGAAGAGGAACTAGAAAAACTGACAACGAGGCAACCACCGGAAACAATTGTTCTTGGGACTACAGATGTCCAGCAAGATGATATATCTGCTCAAGATACATCTGCTCAAGATACATCTGCTGCTTCCAATACGGCTTCCAATACGGGTACACTTGCCACAAGCACCTAGATGTTGGGCTATAATATTTTTTTGTATTTTTGACAAACTTACCTATTGTCAAAAATTATTTAAATGTGTAAAATGATCTTACATCTTGGACAACGTCTTGGATAGAGACAAAGCCTTGGTCGCTGCGAGCGATGCTTGCTTTCCTGCTGAAGCGGCCTTCATCGCCGCGAGGGACGCAGACTTGGCGGCTTGGGCAGCCTTGCCAACGGACAACGATTTCGTCGCCTGTAGGGCCTTTGAAGCAGCCTTCTGAGCAGACTTTGTAGCAGTCGCAGCACTTGATGCCGCCTGCGATGCCATCCTAGTGGCAGCTCGCTTCGCTGCCATCTTTACCTTTCTGGTTCTTGCACCACCCATCATCCCGCGTTTTCCGCCATAACTTCGTCTTCCACCCATTTTAGTTGCAATCTTTGAATTCATTACTTCTATATATATATATACGCAACAAAAAAAATAATTGCATGATTTAATGATTTTCCTTAAAAATAAAACAAAATCGTTAAATTTTACCAAACTGTACTTTCAGATGGCCAATACATTTTATCCCCCTTTTTGATTTTGTAAATACTCCTAAATAATTTCAAACGCGATAATGGCACATTGGTTCTATACTTATCAAGAGGATGAGGATTTGTTTTCAGTTGAGCTGCAAGGGCTTCCTTGTAAACGTGTTGGCGTTGCTGTGCTGCAAAAATCACATAAAATCGCTGAAACGAAAGTTTTCGTTCGGGTACGATCATTTCTTGATGCTCTTGGTAATCTCGCAAATACTCTTCACATATAGCTAGGCCGCTAATGTCAGCCAAATCTTCTCCGATCCCTATAGATGCGTCAAACTTAATTCCATCCATCGCAGCAAATACTTCATATTGCTTAATAATATCGTCCTGAATGGCGGTAAATTTCTTTTTATCTGAAGGAGTCCACCAATCGTTCATATTGCCATTTGCATCATATTTACTACCACTGTTGTCGAGTGCGTGGGACATTTCGTGTGCAAGAGTGTACCCAAGATGCGCAAGATTGGACTCTATACCCCCATTCACAAGATCCACAAACGGTGGCTGCAAATACGCTAAAGGGATATAAATGTTGTTTAGTGTTGGCGTATACATTGCATTCACGATATATGATTGTTTGCCGATGAGCTTGAATGGAGCGCTGGCCCAGTCTATTTGCGGCACATCCACGACCTTTTCGCCTCGGAGTCTTACAAACTGATTTTTCCTCCACTTTGTTATTTTCATCATGTTACCCCAAGCGTCGTCTGGAGAGTATTCCAGCAGTGGGTCCTCTCGTAAATTTTCGGGTTGCGCTATGTCCAGTTTGATTTTTTCCAATTTGAGGAGCGCATATTTCTTTGTTGATGGGGACAACCATTTATTGCGACCAACGATACGCTTAAACACTGTGATCAAGTCTTCCCCTAGATTCAAAACAAAATTGCGTCGTCCTTCAAATGTGCTAGCTCCAACATACTGCTGTGTAAGAAATGTGTTAAAAGTTAATGACAATCCAAAAACTGGATAAATATCCCTTGGAAAAACTTTGGGCATACCTTTTAAGAAATGACCATTGAACTCGTAGTATATAGGTAGCAGTTTAGCATCGAACCTCATCATCTGCCTCAAGTATAGGAAAGCCCAGAAGCTCTTCCACTTGGGAGTGTTATAATTCTCCACCAGCAGGGTGCACATACATTTCAAGAACGAAAGGCTCCCACAGATAAACTTTTCAGGCGGGGTTACGTACCCAAGGAATTTGGAGAACGCCGGCCAATCGAACCCATACTTTGGCAAAGCTTCAGCCGACGTTATCACGTTGTACCCAATAGGTGATTCGGCTTTCAACGCGTCGCACCCCATCGTCAGTAGCATATCGTACTCTACTTTGAATACATCTTCGGCAACTAAACCGTGATTACTGCCAAGACATTCTTTGAATACCGTTTCAATAAAAATAAGGTATTTGCGTTTTACTTCTTTTTTGTACTTGATATAGTCTGCAGTCTGTCCAGGGTCATCGACATAAAGTAGAGGATCATAGAGACCGAATTGTGGGAAATCGATGTAGTCGACAAAGACAGCTACGTTTTTATCATCAGCGCGTACATTCCAATTGATTGGGCAGCCCCAGCTGACGATTTCGTTATCGTTTACATGGGCCATGAACTCCCATAAATTGCCAGACGCCATTTTGGCCGTTTGTTCATCCATCGTTTTCGCCATGTGCGCTCGGCATTTCTGACTGTTAAGTAATAATAGGGACTTGTACACGTTGTCTATTGCTACCGCCTTTTTCCCTTTATTTTCCTTTGTGTACGTTTTCACCATGTCCACCAACTGGTAATAGACCTTGTCCTGTAGAACGCGAAAATCATCTATTTGCGTATAATAATGTTTTTCATGAAGCGCTTCCTTTGCAGTCTCCTTTAGCCATGCGTAGTTTATAAAAGTATAAAAGTCATTTTGGGGTTTCAGGTATTTGGGACCTTCGGGTTCTTTAAACATTTTCACCAAGGCATTTTCAACGTTTGACCTAACGTTATTTGGGTGACTTTCACCATATTTTTTTTCAAAAGCAGTATAGACCCCTGTACCACTAAAGCAAATTTTGTCTTCAATAAGTGCCTTAAAATCAATTCTCTTATTCTTAATGCTTGCTTTTTTTGCACCAATTAATTTGGCTTGGGATTGGACTTGGTGTCGGGGTCGTCCACTTCGGTTCTTTCTAGTAGTGCCCATGGCGACCACAGTTGAAATCCTAATATGATATATGTCTACAATATAAAAATTATTTTGGCACCTTAATTTTTGGACGTAAACAAGTCAAAAAATTAATAAAAATGTTATTGGAGAAAAAATTGATATACTTTTAACAAGTTATAACCCATTTTTTATAAGAACGCTCAATACAAAAACAAAAACATAATGAACCCTCTTACCGCAATGAGCCCAATTGACATGGCTTTTCGCGCAGACCTTAATCGTTGCGAGCGTAATACCAAAATTCTGTTTCGGCAATTGGATAGAGCCGAAAAAAACAAAATCTTTCGCGCGTACCAACATGGTGCTAGCGACATTGGGGTTCTTGTATTGTGTTCTCATGAGAGATTGTGTGCAAGAGCTGCGACTCTCTCAACCGAAGTACCGACCGAAGTACCGACCGAAGTACCGACCGAAGTACCGACGGAAGTTATAACAGAGACCGAAGTCATGGAGAAAAGTGAAGTTGCAGTATCGCGGCAACAAAAACGACTAGGCAAATTAAATGACTTGATGGCAGCAACCTTAAAAACATCCGCCGAGGCAATTGAAAAGTTGGAAGGTCAAAGAACGCGACTCGCTAGTGTTAAGTTGCATCGGTGTGTTGTCATTGAAACACTTCTTCGCTGGAGAAAAGTTGGAAAACAACTCAAAAGTGATATTCGTTCAGGAGAAAAGTTTATCGCGCTGTCTCATGCTGAATATGCAAAAGGAGATACGATTATTGCGAGAACAACTGCGGAGATTAAACATATTGAAGCGAGTATTGCTGCGAAAGCACAAAGGGTCGCCGATCGCTTCTCCATGGTAAGATTATCTGTAACTCATTTGAACAAGATGCCGAAAGAGGTTCTTTGGAGTGTACAATCCATGGTACCCGTTCAAGTATGGACAGATTACTTGGAAAAAAAGTACAATTTGCCTCGTATCTTGAAACACATGTCCCGCAATCACCTTATAAGGCAGTATAGAGAGCTCCTCATCGGTCGTTACGCGACAAAATTCGCAGAAGCCAAGTTAGCGGATGATATCATCTTGGATAAGAACAGTAGAAAAAATATGCTTTTGGCTATTCCCCTGTTCCTTGTCGGTCTAAAACGGGATTATCCCGAAGTAGCGTATAAATGGGTGCGCATGATTTGTATTTTATTTAGAGACGTAGCAAAACCACAAATTGTTTAAAACAAACAAAATTCAACATTCTTCAACATTCTTCAACATTCTTCAACATTCTTCAACATTCTTCAACATTCTTCAACATTCTTCAACATTCTTCAACATTAATTTAATTTACAAAACATTCTATTGTTTCTTTCTATTTTTTCTTTTTAACGCTTCATTTCTAAACTTAAAAATCCAAATCGTCGTCGTACCGTCTACTTGCGGCCGCCTTTGCTTGTTTTTCCCAACGATATTCTTGATATGCTCTCATAGTAAATTGACCATAGTCTGCGCTTTTGAAGACGGGTAGATTGGGTTCTTCAAGCCTGACTCTTTTCTCTGCATCTACTTTCTTTTTTTCTTTTTCCTCTTGTTCTTTTTCCTCTTGTTCTTTTTCCTCTTGTTCTTTTTCCTCTTGTTCTTTCGCCATTTCCTTTGCACCCTTTGCACCCTTTGCACCCTTCTTCACTTCAGGCGCACCCAATGCGGGAAAGTCATTGTCACTGAATTTGTAAAGGGGTACCGGTGCACAAGCAAATCCCTTTTTAATCCAGTCTGCTCTTTGTTTTTCCAATACTGCCTCTTTTTGGTCTGCTTCATATGCGACCAATCGTGTCTTATATAGCACCATAACACACCGACGTCTCTCTTTTTCAGCATCTTCTGCGGATTGTTGATCCATCTTCCGCGGACAAACACACGTGCTACCTCTATAGCGAGTATCATTCTCAAAGTGAGTCATCGCCTCCGCCATAGGGCGCCCCGCAAAGAGACAGTAGCCGCACATTTTGCCTATTCCATTTACCATATTTTGCTTATGGAGCTCCAAAGCCATTACCTCTGCGCACACAATTCTTTTTCCAACTTTCGGCCAATGATCCGATTGGAACTTTCTGCTTGCACAAACATTGCAATGCGGTGTTACTGACTTCGTCGCCATGTTTAGTACGTTCTTTGTATAGTCTTGGCGTTGTATAGACTTGGAACACAGATTGTGTTAATATTGTTTGTTTTTAAACTATTATGTTATCTAAAGAACCAAAAAAATCAATTTTTTTTTGAACCGTCAAATCTGCTCCCAATGTCTTGAAGAAGCTCGTCATCATAGACAAGGCTTCCTTGTGGTTTGTAAGAATCTATTGGTGTAAACTTCTTTGTTGGCTTGACGATTGCTGGGTCTTCTTTACGTTTAAATAAGCTTTCGTCTAATGACCTTTCTTCCAACATCGCTTTAGGTTGGCCTATTTCTCTACCATATTCGTCGACTGCTATACCAGTCTTCTTTTTCAATTCAGATCTGACGTACGATGGCACCCAATTGTTCCATGATATCATCAACATGTTTGGATGTATATATTTTACGGAAAATCCATTAACCTGTAATTTGTCAACAAGATACGCAATGCACGCGCCTTGGTCATATTTGGGCACACCAATTATGATTTCGGGCACAAGGTACCAACAAAAGTGTTCATCTGCACGAAGTCTTGCAGTTGCCTTGATACGCACATGTATGCGGTTGAGAATTTTATTGTACAATGTAAGCTTGTTGAGATCTTGCTGTTTTTTCTTTTCATAAAGATCATCTATATTCAACTTTTCGGTAAAATCAGTAAGATTTTCAAGGGTAAAGATATTTGCCATTAAAACCGATGTCCTTTATATTATATAATATAAGTTTGATCAAAATAAACAGTGAGTTACACGTACACAATTAAAAGATGCATGCAGTATATCTTTTAAAACAACAAAAAAATATGACTATAAAGCATCTTGTTATACCTGGTGGAGGACCTACCGGGGTACAAGCTCTGGGTGCGTTGAGACATCTTGAAGAAGAAGGGTATTGGTCGTATGATGACATTGAAACAATATATTCCACATCTATTGGAGCGGTATTGGGGGTTCTATTGTGTCTGAGGTATGACTGGGACATAATAAGTGACTATATAGTACGTCGTCCATGGCACGACGCTGTACATGTAAGTGTTGGACAAGTGTTCGAGGCATACGGCAAAATGGGACTTTTTGATGCAAGTATTGTTGAAATGTTTTTCAGTCCGTTTTTCTTGGCAAAAGATATCCCCATGACGATAACACTGGAGGAGTTGTACAAAATGAGTAACGTAGAACTCCATGTTTTTACATTAGATATTAATTCTTTTGAAGTATGTGATATCTCGTACATCACTCACCCATCGCTTCTTGTGGTACAAGCAATCCAAATGTCTGCTGCATTGCCATTTATAATGTGCCCGGTATGTGTTGACGGTAAATGCTACGTTGACGGAGGTATTGTTTGTAATTACCCATTGAAATACTGCATTGATCGCGTCCAAGATATAAATGAAATATTTGGGATAAAAAACAATTACAATTGCTCCGAAAGCGGTAATCAGATAACATCAACATCAACCATACTTGACTACGCAGTCAATTTCATGAGCAAATTGGTTTATAAAGTAAGTCGTAATTACGCCCCACCGAATATACCACATGAACTCCAATACGACACGGAATTGCAGGACATAGGAAAATTGAAAATGGCTTTGGGATCACCAGAGAAGAGGGCAGAGCTGATGAACGTGGGGAAAGCTGCTGCAATAGAGTTTTTAAAACAACGTGTTCTACAGCAGCAGAAGACTGAAAATATGGATACAGTTACGACCGACGTCTGCTCTTCGTAGTTGTCTTCGACTAGTACGAAAACCTTTGGGATGATACCACCACCTAAAATACGTCGGTTCAAACTAGAGCACCGTATTCAAAAAATTAATGATCGTTGCCTTTGTCGGCTTGGCATCGTATTCAATGACTTGACCATCCTTCAACAATTTAATTGTTGGATATCCAACAATTTTGTATTTGGTAATCATTTTTTCAACATCAGCCGACTCGGACGTGCAATCAATCTCTGTAAAAACCACAGTGTACCCGTTAACAAGCTTGCCATTTAATTCTTGTTTTACTTGTTCCCATTCAGGCTTTGCGGTCTTGCAATGTGGGCACCAGTCCACGTAGAATAGAATTATTTCCGCCTCCTTTGGTGTTCCGTTATTCATTGTCTCTGTTTTGACACCTTTCTTGCTTTGCTTGTAAATGAGATATCCGATGAAGAGCAAAAGCGCTATAAATACAGTGCCTCCAATAAATGTTTGTGGACTGAACGAAGGAAAAAGCATGCGATTATATATAATGGGTAAACTTTAATATATAATTATTCCCTACAAAATTATTCTTAACCTTTGAACGATTGGATGCCTAGTAAAACTATAAGCGTAAATTAATATATTGGTATACATCAACCATGACAAGGACGCGGAAGATTAGGAGAAGCGTCTATACTCGCGACGAATTTAACAGTGGCGATGGTATGTTAACCTCTGTCTGGGGGCCCAGTATGTGGCATTTTTTGCACACATTTAGTTTTAATTATCCAGTTAACCCTTCTGCAAGTGATAAAAAGAATTACAGTAGTTTTATGCGTAGTCTAGTTAATATTTTGCCTTGCAAGTTTTGTCGTCAAAATCTTCAAAAAAATTATAAAGAAATGCCTATTACAAATGAGGTGATGAAAGACAGAACATCATTCTCAAAGTATGTATTTGACCTGCATGAAATGGTGAATCGTATTCTCAAGAAACAATCTCATCTTACTTACGCCCAGGTAAGAGAACGGTATGAACATTTCAGATCGCGGTGCACTGTAGACATCGCAAAAAAACATGTCACGAAAAGAAAAACGAAGAAAGAAAAAGGATGTACAGAACCTTTGTACGGCAAAAAGTCAAAGTGTATAATTAAAATTGTCCCAGTTGAACATGTTGGTGAAACATTTCAAATGGACCGTAGGTGCGTTAAGGAGAGATAACAACATCGTGCATTCTTTTGAAGAAGTACAGTACGGTGCGTAGCATCGGGGCAACATTGGTGACATAATAAGGTGATACCCCTAATTTATATATATTAGATCTTTCATAAAAGTCGCAATTCAAAACGCTCCATATTGCGTCTATGACGATGTGCTTCACACGATTATTGTGTGATTGCAAATAGTTTATCGCCAAGTTTCCACCCCATTGACCATGACAAATGATAAAGAGGTGAGCAGTCGGGAGCCCATGAAGAATAAATGGTATTTTGCCAGAACGCTGTTGGAAAAGTATCATTCGTAAAGGAAATGAACCCGATATGTAGGACCAAATACACATCCGAATGTCTTCTGGAAGCTGTTTGTATATAGCCTTTAACAACATCCGTTCAGCGAATTGTTCTGCTACTTTAACATCTTTCTTGATGCGACGTTCATTTTCTGATGGCTTCATATCTCTGCGATGTTTTCTTTTTTTCTCTAATTTTAAAAGGCCACGAGTACGCTCTGCACCGCGTGCAGATTTTCTATGATGGAATGCCATGTTGTAAAATAGGTAAATGCTCTACTACATTCAACATTCAACATTCAGGAAATATCATTTTTTTTTTGGTTGCAACCCATACGTTTTTACGTTTTTACTTGTTGAGTTCCACTAGAGTTGCAAACTCCGAATATATATTCATTGTTGCGTCCAATTCATTTTTGTTCCAATAACCCCATGGCTTATGACACCCAAAAGAACCTAGGAAAAATATAGTCTCTGTAGAAAAGTGCTTTGCTTTTTCACATGTAGGTTTGTTTAGTTTTACGGTCTCAGTCATTGCAAAGAAAATATCTTCATTCATATTCTGGTTGGTTTTCTCTTGGTCCACGTGCATTATTTCCAACATTTTACTTTTACGCCGTAGAGATAAACCGCCATTTCCAACCTTACCATCATGTTGTTTCCACGGCGCACCAACATAATCGAACTCTAGAAACTCGTTAATTATGTGGCGATTAATTGAAAAGATCATAGAATCGGTTTGAAATATTAAAAATACCTCCGTCGTAATTTCGTTATAGAATGATTGGTCTTTCATCAACATTTTATTGTAATCGTCAATGCTAAGGTTCTGCCTATGGAGGTACACCGTTCGTATTCTATGCGAGTAAGAACTAAAACTGGTTCTTAAAATATTCCCAAGATATTCAGCGTTGCCGCCAAAAAATATTATTACGTGCCAGTCTTCCGATAAATTGTCTAAAAAATTTTTGAGCACAAAGGAGAGCGCTTTGTGGGCTCGGGGTTCTACTATCACCGCGGTATAAACCGGCTTCAAGAACACATTCATGATATCTTGTGGCACATTGGAAGAATACGATTCGCCTGTACACAAGTCCAAGTATATGTCGTCATTTACCCCATACCTTTTGCATTCGCTGTTGTTTGATGATATGAATATTTGCTTTTCTACACCATATACTGGGTCAGAAAATATTAATGTTCTTGCGTGGTCTGATCTTGGAATATGCATAATACCATACCTTAAAAAGTAATTTAATGCAGTATCGTAAATATCAATGTTGTCTTCCGACGTTCCGTATTGTATTTGAACCCCACCTGATTCAAAGAACGAACTAGGAATCGGCTCACCCGTGTTCAAGTTAATGCATAGATTGTCCCATTCTGAATACGAATGATGTTTCCCATTTACAGAAGTGACGAATATTGATTTGTGGGACCCGAAAGTAGGGTCCGTAAAGGCGTTTGTTCGAACAACATCTGATTTAGGAATACATATGGTGTCACCCCTGCAAAAATATTTCTTTGCAATACCTAGTACATCAATGTTATGCTGCTCTGTACCGAATCGGAGTTCCATACTATGTACACACTCAATATTAAATATTTTAATTTATCCAAAAACATTATAATATTTTACACGGAACTGTTTTTTTTTATCATTATGATGCCCCCCTAATATGCGCTGTAGCTAGTAAAGTCGTTCATTGAAGGCGATGGAACTTTGGCGTTATTAATTCTTCTGTAATTGGGAACCTTTTTACAGTCGAACGGAGATTCTGGGCACCGTGCGCAGGCAGGACATGCTGGGCATTTTTGCTGCCGTGGGCACACGGAGCTTTGAGGGCATGCTGGACAAACTGGGGGAACAATTTCTGATTTTAGAATGTACAAGTCTTCTTGACCAGGTGGTATCATAGCACGCGAAACTCCTTGGGGATAGACGCTAGAGTAATCATATGTATTCTGGCCGGCAGTAGTGGCAACTGCAGTATTCTCTGGACCAGATACATATGCAGTAGTGTTCCCTGCCGGCCCAGTCGCGACCCCGGCCGAGTAGCTTGCATTGGAAGCGGAATTTACTGTTCCTGTATCTGTTGTTGTAGTGGTCGTACTGGTGTTGGATGACGACGTTGGATCAGTTGTAGTCGGTGAGTAAACTGCTTCTCTTCCATCCGCTTGCTGGACATTTAAAGTGTACCCTGCACTCGTAAGGACAACTTGAGCACTAGAGCCATCTGGTGCAGAAAAAGTTACATTAACAAACGCTTCTGTTGCGGCGGATGAGCTGCTGTAAATGGTGGTTGATCCGGCAGTATCAGTGACTGCAATAATGTAATTTCCATTATATTTGGTGACGACTGCCTTGCTACCATTGTACCCATAGAATACGGTAGGGGGTCGGGATCCGGTATCTTGGTAATGGTTATAATTGTCGTAGGGTTGTGTTTGCGTTTGTGTTTGTGTTTGCTGAGGAGCTTGTTGAGCACCAGGCACGGGATCTCCAACGAGGTATACTGTTGAAGAATTCGGTCCTTTAATAACGGTCCCGGTATCATTACTTGCGATAAAACCTTCCTTGGACGGTAAAAAGAATGTTATCATTATGAATCCTAATAGTACCACGACCAAAATGGTAGTCAAACTAATTTTTTTCATTTGAAACATTTGAAACATTCTTGTCATAACTTAAAAAGTGGTGTAAGTTATCAGCGGCGTATAACTTAAGCGGTGAAAAAATTTAAATATAATTTATCTAGTTTTGTCAAATGAGAATTGGTGATATGACCAAGGTTTCTCCACTAAAGCACTGCTATGCAGATGACACAACCCTGGAGATTGGTGTGGATGAGGTCGGTAGAGGTCCACTATTTGGGCGAGTATACACGGCATGCGTCATCTTACCAAAAGGGGATGAGTTTAATCATTCTCTTATGAAAGACAGCAAACGTTTTCATTCCTCTAAAAAGCTAATAGAAGCGAGTGATTACATTAAAGCTAATTGCATCGCCTATGAAGTTTCTTACGAAGAGCACGATGTTGTTGACAGTATTAACATACTTCAAGCAACTCAAAGTTGCATGCATAAGGGAATCTCTGCTATTATGAACGGTTTGGAAGGGCCATCAAATATAAGGCTGCTTATTGATGGGAATTATTTTAATCCATATATACACTTTGACAAGGCGTATAAACGCTTAAAACAGTTGCAGCATGTATGCGTCCCTGGGGGAGACAACCTGTATTCTTCAATCGCGGCAGCATCAATCATAGCAAAAGTCGCTAGGGACACCTACATTAAAGACTTGTGTGCAGAGTTTCCGTATTTGAACGAACACTATGATTTGGAGAGTAATAAAGGATATGGGGCGAAAAAACATCGTGATGGTATAGTAGCTCATGGGCTTTCACCATGGCATAGAAAGACTTTTGGCATATGTAAAACCTATGCCTGATAAAAATGTACTCTTGATGCAGGAAATTCCTTTTGTAAAGTTATTTAAAGTTAAATCTGTGGCAAGTATTAAAATAAACTATGAAGGTTTTAATTTTTGACACTGAAACAAGTGGGCTTCCGCTTAATATTAAAATCGCACCAAATTTTGATAATGTTTTTGATTGGCCCAGTATTGTTCAATTAAGTTTTGTAGTCTATGACACAACAAACCATACAGTTTGCCAGATTGCTGACGATATCATATCTTTACCCGCACATACTCCTCTCAGTGTGGAATCCGTAGCGATACATGGAATAACACGGGAACGAATTGCGAATGAAGGCCAAGAACTTTCTAAAGTCCTTGACGTTTTCTTTGCAGCTGTTGCTGGTGTAGACGTGGTTGTCGCCCATAACGTACAATTTGATAAATCCATGTTAGAAGTAGAGCTCTTACGTATTATAGATGATACTGGTAGTGAAAGAGCAGTAAAGCAAATGGAAATACTGCAAAAAAATGTGTCCTGGTACTGCACCATGAAGAAGAGCGTGACTGTTTGCAATATTTTAGTCACCAACAATCGTGGAGGACAGTATGCGAAATTTCCTACTTTATTAGAATTGCATCTCCATTTATTTCATATTGCTCCAAAAAATCTTCATAATTCTCTAAACGATGTTGTCGTCTGCTTGCGTTGTTATCTCAAAATGGTACAAAATGATGACATAATGGAGACCGAACACGGTGAGCTGAACGATATTTTATCGAGTTTGCTGTAAGACATAGTTTAGATTAATGCGATTGCCCGTATGACAGAGAATTTCCAACGGGATCATTTTCGCCATTTTGCTAATATCGTAAATTGTCTGTTTGCAGTTTGTTCCATTACCAAAAATGTACGCAATGTCATTTATAGAGTCATTTTCCTCTGCCTCCACCACTATCTGATCCATGCTTATTCTGCCGAGTGCCTTCCTCCGCGTCCCATTAATGTAAACGTACAGTAGCATAGACGTGTCTCTCGGAATAATATCAGCGTATCCTATCGGCAAAATAGCCACCTTCATTCGGCGTGGTGTAATATACTGCCAGTCGTAACCGATTCCTTCCCCCTTTCCAACGTATTTGGTCTGTATAATACGTGTTTGAATTGTCATTGGCAATTTCAAATGCTTATTGCGTTTAAAATCTGCAGTGATTCCATATAACCCCGACCCAGGACGAGCTAACGTAAAATCAGAAACGTCGTAGTTCATGCAACCGCCTGTGTTTGCGATGTGTACTAACGGTGGCCGAATACCAATTGCTTCAAGGTCTGTCCGCAGTTTACGAAATTTTGTTAATTGTCCCAAGACTATAGGGCTATTTTTAACACCAGAACACACCAAATGCGACATGAGGCCAACAAGTTCTATTTTAGGACATTTGTTTACTTCTACGCAGGCTTTGACTGTTAACTCGAGTGGTATCCCCGCGCGATTAATACCAGTGTCTGTGAATATGGTTACACGAATAATTTTGCCTTTTGGTATAAGGCTAATAAATTTGGGAATTATTTGGTCGTCGCAAATAGCGACGTCGATGTCTAGCTTAAAAGCTTCCACGAGTTCGGGACCGTCAATGTTGTACAGCCACCCTAAAATTCGTCCTTTGTCGCCATTTTTGCGTAAAAGGATTGCTTCACCAAGAGTTGCGACCCCGATAAACTTTATTCCCAATTTGCGAAGCACTTTCGCCATGCCGAGAAGCCCGTGTCCGTAAGCATCCGCTTTTAAAATAGGCATTAACTCGGTTCCACACTTTGCGCTTAAAAACTGTAAGTTATGCTTTATTGCACTAATATCAATAGTAGCAACAATGTCCTTGTCGTAATACGGTATATCAGTAGTTTCGCATCTCTTTCTCGTTTTTCTGGTCTTCGACAATAATGTAACCATTTTATATTCCTAAAAATATTATAATAATTCTGTTTGTTGCTTGGAGTATGTATTTGGTTAATGTAGTGTATTTATTTATAAATTAAATGGCAGACGCTAGTACGATAAATAGCCAACCAAGAATATTAATACTTATACACCATATGGTGGGAACTATTTTGTACTTGTATAGTACTAACGTGATCATATTAAGTACCACATTTAAAACTGGTGCAAATAGAAGGCCGTTGAGATAAGCACTAAACTGAGATTCTTCAATAAAGTAAGCCATAAACATACCATTTGGTACTACATTCAGAAGTGCTGCAGTAACGGGTCTCTGAGCCTGATTGGCGAGATAAGGACCAAGTAGAAAAATTAACATGCCTAGCACTGCTGTCAACATATAGGTTGTGGAACCGTCTGGGTCTAGCCCCGAAAGAGTCGTTTTAGAATTTGCTGTTGTAGTTGTAGTTGTATTTGCATTTGTCACGCTTTTTGATTTATTTCCTTTCTTTTTGTAATTCTTGGCACGACTTGCCATTTTCACTTTATATATATTGCGTGAAAATTAAATCTTGGTACTTTTCATTTAGACCCTGTAGCGAAAAGCGAAAAATAAAAAGGTAAGAATATATACTGTATATAATAATAGAAATGAAAGGCACTGTTATTTTGGCTATTTTATTTTTTGGTTTACTATTTATTTTCTGGTGGTATCACGATGGTGGCTTGGACGCGTTACTGCATAAGGAGGGTATGAGTGGATCCATGCATTTAGCACCATACCCGTTGGCGGATATTCAACCCTTACTTAATGATTCTTTCCCAGCAATAAAGAATCCGCGCGCATCAAATGAGACATACGAGAAGATTTGGTGGAAATACCCCCAGTTTAAAATGGGATCGTTTAAGCAGATTACAAACAATGTACGGTATAATTATAATCCTGATGAGGGAACTTGTATTTCCGCGGAAATGTGTGGGGCACTATACCACAATAAACTAAATGTAGCAAGCAATTTGATAAGGCCGTTAGGGCCCGTACCAGCAACTCGGGGAACTCGTGTTGGTTACTATAGGACTCCTCAAAATTTATTTTTGGGTCCACAACCTGGGCCAAAGATAGAGCTTCCTGCTTTTTAAAAGCTGACCTTTCCCGTAACAGGATCAATTGCGAGCAAGCAAACTGCTTCTTCTTCAGCAGCGGAGTAACATCTTGTTCTCACCTTTGGAGCTCTATGTGCGTAACCAGATACACGTTCTTTCGTAATGATGTCCCATATTTCTTTTAATTGTGATATGTTGTCTTGGAACCATATTCTATTTCTTAGAACAAGGACACAACTAATTTCTTCTAATTTCCAATAGAGATTCCTTATCCACTGTCGCCCATGCGCAGCTTGCATTTGCATTTGAAGAGGTTCCCAATCTTCTTCAAATTCTCGCAGTGACATTTCAAGCGGTTTATAAAGGTACGTAGGGCTCCCATTGGTACTCGCAAAATACATAATGATACCTTTCATATCTCCTTCCTCTGTCATTAGGTATTCACCATCGCGGCGAAATTCATCTTCGTCCACATACTCCACGAATTTCGTCTCCAAAAAGTCACATTCATCCAAGTCACATGTTTCCATTTGCAATTGCATTTGGATCCAATATTCTTTTTTCGGGATTCCGTTTATCTCCCTGCTTACGACATTTTTTATTTCAAGCATTCTACCAAAGCGATTAGCTCCTGGTTCGCTAATAATACCGTCGGGCGAAGCGCCCAGAAATTTATATACTTCGTGTTGAATGCACCCATAGTCAGCTACTTTGGTTGCAAATTTATGCTCATAGAAGAGGACAGATACAGGTTCATATTTTTGACCCCAATGCATTGGAGTATTCACGTTCACCCTTTCCACTGGCAGATCTTCTTGCGATTGCAGAGGTTTACATTTTTCAAATATAAGTTGATTTTTGGAGGATTCACTATCGAATGCCTTGTATGCATTGCTGGCAGTAATAAGATTCCACCGATATTCATACCACTCTTTGGATCTTTGTGCAGGTTGTGGCAGATTCTGCAAATACAAAAGTCTTTTCTCCATTGTGGAAACGACCTCTATGCTGTGTGTTGTAGTAAATGTACAATGATGAGAACGCGGTGGCATTTGGCACGAAAAAAAAATGTCCTTTGCTTCTTGCACGATATCCTCTGCATTTTCATCATCAAAACTAGGAATATTTTCCAATTGCATCATGATAAAGTTAGTCGTCTCTTCCACAACGACGTGGTTGGCGTCAGGATCACTTAAAAGCGTGGGATTGTCACTGACTAAAATATCAATGAATTCCAATGCGGTCAACGTCAACAGCGTTACTTCATCGTCTTCCAACTCCATTTTGTTTGAATTAAATTTTTAGTTTAAAAGGTTTAAATAATTATATCATGCGTAGCTCTATGTCGGTTTCCTCTAATTCTCCACATCCACCTCGTCATCATTATCGTCGTCATTATCGTCGTCGTCGCCTTGCGAAGTAATCGTGACCTTTTTGCTACTGTTGTGTCGTTTTGGGGGAAGTCCCTTTAACGTTGAAACACGCTTGTCTACATTTTTCAAAGTAAAGTGTTTTGCCGTTTTGGTGTACAACATTGATGGAATTGATATAACTGTCCCAGTCAATTTGTTGTACTCTACGTCTTTGACTCTTTGAAATTTTTTGCGATCCAAACTGTCTTTCAAAAATGTCAGAAGGATTATAGCTTCTTCCGCAGAGAGTCCATTTAGTTCCGTGTACGTAATCGCATATGCGGTTAATTTGCGCATTCGCACCGTCTTGTCCAGCTTGCTCCACGGCTCGGTTTGGTTATGAGTCTTGTTGTTCTCCAAAAATCGTTCTAGTTTAATCATTTCTGCTTCTGCGGTTGGTTTGTCCTTGTAGGACATCCTGATTGCGGGAGATACAATCTCATCTGATGACTCGGATATGCATGCGTTCATTTTTTGTTTTGATTGGAGTTGATTTTGATTTTGATTTTGATTTTGATTTTGATTTTGATTTTGATTTTGATTTTGATTTACAATAGGTATCAATGCTTACCATTAGTTAAAACTTTAAGTTTAATTCAATTTATTATATTATTAGTTTAACCTCCCCCGACTGAAGGAATGGATAAAAAGATTATAGGAATTGTTGGGCAAACGAACCGATATCTTGTTAAAAAGGCAATGTGTGTTGACAAGACGCCGAAGCGACTAAAATGTAGTTTTCAAGAAGACTATTATTTACAAGAAAACCAACAGAAAATTTTAGATCAGCTATTATGCCACGACGAGGCGAATGGCAAATGTTTGATGTATTCCAATTTCATGCGAAAAATAAATGGGTACAAAGCTCAAGACACGCTTAAAAAAAAATACAGGGCAGAAAGCTTTATTAAACCATTGTGGGTACTAGAGTCCCTTAACAACGTCAAATTGGAATGCTTTTACTGTAATACAAAAATGCTTCTCATTCACGAGTTTGTACGAGATATGCGTCAGTGGACGCTTGACCGAATTGATAATAATTTGGGTCACATCACGGACAATGTGGTTCACTGTTGTCTTGCTTGCAACTTGCGTAGAAGGCGTCAAAATCATGCGTCATTTCTTTTTACGAAACAAATGACCATTGTGAAAGAGGATGTAAATTAGTTTGATAGCAGTTTGATTCCAAGTATTTAATATATGTAATTTATTTATACTCAAGGATTTCAAGAAAGAAACTTTACATGTTAGAGTGGAAGTGGACTTGTGGCCCTCCAAGTGAAAAATCTGTAAAATCTCCGAAAAAAACGCAACCTGTACAAAAAAGTAACGACGTGTTAGCTCAAGTACAGTCTTTGAATACCGAAGAAGAAACTTGGGCAACATGGCATTCTGAAAACAAACGCGAAGATGCCTATGCTAAGATGGCTGAACGCGAAATGGTTGGACATGGAGGACGCAATCCCTTCATGGCAGAACATAGTTATGCAGATGATGTAAACACACAAGTCACTTTCCTAACTCCTAGGAATACAAACGATGAAGAAAAGTAATCCGAGTTTATTTTATAACGAAATTACAAATTACCAATTACTTGTAAATGAAGAAAAATAAGAAAGGAGCAAATGCAATTAACCATGCGGCCAACGAGTAGTTTGCGCGACTTACTGAATTGACTATATACGACCATCCAAGGAGGAACGCAAGCTGTACTACTAAAGCTAACATGTTAAAACGATGAAATGTTTGGGCCACAAATATTCCTATGAACGCAACAACAATGTAAAATACGCATGCTGGGCTAACCTCGAAACTGGATTGGCTGCTGGAATAGTGTACTCTTCTTGAAGCCATCTCGTTTTTATTGTAGAATCCTGTATATAATAACATCAGACAAAAAATTATAAATTCGCAAAAAGTTTTAGAGCACCGATTTACCGATCTACCGATTTAAAGTATTTAAAAACAGGGCCGTTATTGTTATGTAAATGTCAGCATCGGGTGGCTACACTACACAGAATGACTTGATCCTTACAAACCTCCTTGCGTTTTACAAAGACGAAGCTCATTTAAACACAATGCTTGGCATCATAACCGGCGAATCTAACATCTCTCTGCGCATAGTGGATTGGTTTGTGACAAACTACGCGAAAAAATATTACACGCTGTACGAGGTTGATCATCGTCGCTTTAAAGTGTATGTGGACTACAAGCTCAAGTTAAAGGCGTACTCCAAGAAACGATTTGATCCTTTTTGCAGGTGGGATAGGATCACAATTCCATACAAAAATTCAACGTTTATCGAAACAACTATAGGTCAGTTGAATTTTTTTAAGTGGACATTAGAAAATGGTGTCATTAAATACATTGAAGAAAACTTTGATAACATTGAAGATGATATGAACAATCGCAATTCTACGTCTAAAAAGAAGGAGATCATAATTGACTTGACAAACACAAAGACTCGCAAAAAGCGAGAGGAACTATCCATTTCGGCAACAAAGAGTATTAAAAAAGAAAAGGTGGAGATAATTGTAAACTTTACTTGATCCTTTTTTTTCTTTTTCTTGGTCACATCTTTTACAGATGTTTACATTCTTGCCAAGTTCCTATTGTTGTAAGCATGATTAGAAACTCCTGCTGCACACTCGTTACAGCTAATGTTTTACTTTCACCACACTTCCC
>Ga0114974_10001242_pt1 | contig 20162 bp, 19 predicted proteins | sample S_130206_EF_Meta_FD_87318 | JGI IMG/M metagenome (GOLD analysis project Ga0114974, IMG submission 87318) | Freshwater microbial communities from Lake Simoncouche, Canada to study carbon cycling - S_130206_EF_MetaG | ecosystem: Environmental > Aquatic > Freshwater > Lake | place: Lake... | reverse complement strand
GGCTGCTGTGGGTTTTTCACACGACTGCGCGATTTGTTTAGGCCGCATGATGCTGTAGAACTCATTTTCAATTTGCAATATATTGGCGTTTAACTGTTTATATTCACCATCCACGCATACGCCAATTTTTTCATATTCGCTATAAGGGGTACTAATTGCGTCACTTAAACTTTGTACATAACCATCGAGTGTATTGTAATCAATGGCTAAGTTGGCTTGATTTTTACTTTTATAACCAATGTCACTCATACGAAGTGATGTGGCGTAAGGATGATAAAGTGTGCCGTTATCAAATTCTTCAAATTGTGCCATGAGCGATGGGCGACTTTTGAAAAAGTTTTTACAAATGGCGGGTGATGCACCAAATAAATATAAAATTAACCAGCCAATTCGTTGAAAATTACGGATCAAGCCAAAATAAGACGCATTTTTAAACGCTTCTAATGATTGATTGCCGCCTTGTTTTTCATGCAAAAAATCCCATAAATGTTGCGGCACAGAATAGTTGAAATGGATGCCAGCAATCGCTTGCATAGTGCGGCCATAACGATGCCAAAGACCGTGACGATAAACATGTTTCATGTGTCCAATATTTGAGGTGCCATATTCTGCAATGCGAATACTTTCATCACCATCAATACCGCAGGGCATACTGGCACACAATAACTGTTCATGACCTAGGTTTTCATAAACAAATTGGTGAATTTTTTGCAATTCATCAAGCGTATTTTTTATATCAGCATAAGGCGACGTAATCAGCTCAATTAACGCTTCGGAATAATCAGTTGTGATTTGCGAATGCGTTAATGCAGATCCTAAGGCGTGAGGATGGGTTGCTTGTGAAATGAGTCCTTGTGCGTTGATACGCAGACTTTCTTTTTCGATGCCTTTAAAGCCGCCGCTGAGTAGATGGGGATAATTTGTTAGCCAATGGGTCATGAAAAGTGAAAAAAGAGAATAGGATGAATATAGTTATTATACGTTAGAAATCTTGACGGACGGTATTGCGTGACACACTAAACTTTTCCATTTGCGGTATATCTATCTGTAAAGCGGATAATTCACGTCCCCATATACATCCGGTATCAATGCAATAACAATTATTTTTTGTGTAATACCCTAAAGCAGCCCAATGTCCGAAAATAAGTGTCGTTGGAGCGATTTTACGATTTGGTGCGTCAAACCACGGCATTAAATGCGCGGGTTGTGAGCCTAATTCACCGCTGTATTGAAAATCAAGTTGACCTTTTTTTGTGCAATATCGCATGCGAGTGAATGCACTGATAATAAAACGCAACTGCTCAATACCTTTTAAGTCTCTAGACCATCTATCGGGCTGATCGCTGTATAGTTGCGCAAGTGTATCGCGGTAGTTGTCAGCACGAAGTGCCTTTTGCGCAATCGTTGCCAATTTTTGTGTTTTTGTTAAGTCCCATTGAGGTGGTATGCCCGCATGCATCATGCCTATGTCATGCTCGTAATGAAAGAGAGGTTGCTTGCGGAGCCAATCGAGTAATACATCGCAATCAGGCGCGTTGATGATGCTTTGTAGCGTGTCTTTTTTTTTAATACGCTCAGGGAAATTTGCGCTCACGAGTAAATGAATATCGTGATTACCCAGAACAGTCAGCGCACTTGTCCCTAATTGTTTAACAAAACGCAGTGTTTCGAGTGACTTTTCACCGCGATTGACTAAATCACCTGTAAACCATAATTGATCATTTGTAGGATTAAAATTAATTAAATTAAGCAATGCTTGCAGTTCATCAAAGCACCCTTGCACATCCCCGATTGCATAAATAGCCATAGTGTAGCGTTAATGAAGTGTGCGCGGAATGGAGAGCGTGAAACGCTCAATAGGTGCATCAAAGGTTTGGCCCTCGTGGTCGATAAACGTGTAGTAACCTTGCATGGTCCCCACTGAACTTTCAATTAATGCGCTGCTTGTGTAGCGAAAAGTTTCATCAGGTTTAAGGATTGGGGTTTGCCCAACAACGCCCTCTCCATGGACTTCTTGGACTTTGCCATTTGCGGCAGTTAATACCCAATGGCGTTGTAATAATTGCACCACTCTTTTACCCTTATTAGTGATAGTGATAGTATAGGCAAAGATATAGCGATTTTTCTGTACATCAGACTCTTTTTCAATAAAAGAGGCACTGGCGGTAATGTTAATAATTGGACTTTCGTTCATGTAATCGCAAAATACGTTAGGTTAGCTACTATTTTTGCATTTTATCTTAATTTTCTTATAAACGCAGGCAACGATTCTTTATGAAGTATAAAAATTATCTCCTTATGTTGTTACTCGCTTCTTCACCACAACTTCACGCAGAAGAGGGAAAAGATTTATTTTTAGCCGCAATGAATGGCAAAGAAGATCGCCTAATCACACTACTCAATCAAGGTATTGATGTAAATAGTAAAAACGCGAGCGGTCGCACAGCACTCATGGCAGCGTGTTTTAGCGGTAATATTCACAGTGTTAAAACATTACTTGCGTATGGCGCAAATGTGAATACTACAGACAACGTGGGTAACGTTGCGCTTATGGACGCGTTAATTTTTGGTGATGTCGACATTATTGATTTGCTCATTAAATCGGGTGCGGACGTGAATGCCCAAGATGCGCAAAAAGTGCCGATTTTGGAACGTGCGAAGAAAATTAGCGGTGAAAATATTATCAAAATGCTGGAAACGGCTGGCGCAAAAGGCGCAGAGCCACCACCACCAGTTGAGCCAACCGCAGAAGAGCTTGCAGCAAAAGCTGCCGCAGAGAAAGCCGAAGCGGAAAAAAACGATAAGCCTAAGAAAAAACATTAAATTTTCACAGCGAGGGTTAAACGGTGCGTATGCACTTTGTTGGCGTAGCGACCCCGTTTATGGCTGATATTGCACAGCTCGCTAAACGTGGTGGACATGATGTGACGGCTTCTGATGGCTACATACCTCCTAAAATGCGATGCGATTTAGAAATTGCAGGCATTATCACGATGGAGGGATTTTCTATTGATAATATGTCATATCGCCCTGAACTGGTGATTTTAGGGGATGCTATCGCGGCAAGTAACGTTGAAGTGGGTGAAGCAATTAAACGATTATTGCCGTGCATCTCAGGTGCGCAGTGGCTTGAAGAACATATTGTGCGTGATAGATGGTCGAGAATGCGTCCAGCGCACCCTAGTTCACCATCACCACAAAAAGCGGCCATAAAACACGCGCCCAGACCTTCGTTAGCGCATCCTATTAAACCTAGGCGAATTCGTTAGGAGTCCTTATTTATGCATATCCATATTTTAGGTGTTTGTGGAACATTTATGGCAGGGATTGCCGTTTTAGCGAAGCAATTAGGTCATGATGTGAGTGGCAGTGATGAAAATGTGTATCCGCCAATGAGTGATCAATTAATCGAACAAGGCATTGTACTTAAAAACGGTTACAGTCCCGAAAACTTACTACCTAGACCGGATTTAGTCATTATTGGTAATGCGCTGTCGCGTGGGAACAGCGAAGTGGAAGCGGTCTTAAATTTAGGCCTTCCCTATAATAGTGGCGCGCAATGGCTAGCAGAAAATGTGCTGCGCGATAAATGGGTGTTAGGTGTTGCAGGTACCCACGGAAAAACAACAACAAGCAGTATGCTGGCGTGGATTTTAGAAAAACAAGGATTTAATCCCAGTTTTTTAATTGGTGGGATTCCGTTAAATTTTGGCATTTCAGCAAAATTAACCGAATCAGATTTTTTCGTGATTGAAGCGGATGAATACGATGCTGCATTTTTTGATAAACGCTCAAAATTTGTGCATTACCGCCCCCGTACAACCATTTTAAATAATTTGGAGTACGATCACGCTGATATTTTCCCCGATTTAGCTGCGATTCAAAAACAATTTCATCATCTTATTCGCACTGTGCCAAGCGAGGGATTAGTTATCGTTCCTGAAGGTGATATTGCGTTAGATGAAACGCTTGCTTTAGGTTGCTGGACACCGGTCATGTATACCAGTATTCACGGTCAAGCCGATTGGAATGCGGATTTGTTGTTAACTGATGGCAGTCATTTTTCAGTTTTCTTTGATCATGAGCGTCAGGGTGATGTGAAATGGACATTAACAGGCGATCATAATGTACGCAATGCCTTAAGTGCCATTGCAGCTGCACGTCATGTGGGTATTTTGCCACATGATGCGATTGCTGCCTTATCCGAATTTCAAAGTGTTAAACGTCGAATGGAAGTCGTCGCATCAAAAGATAATGTCACGATTTATGACGATTTTGCACACCATCCAACTGCTATTGCGACCACGCTTCTCGGTTTGCGTGAACAGGTTGGTGATGCGCGTATTATTGCCATAGTCGAGCCAAGATCAAATACGATGCGTTTAGGCGTTCATCAACACACTTTAGCGGCCTCACTTCGCGCCGCTGATATTGCAATTATTTATCAACCCGAATCACAAAGTGCACTGACATTGGCTGCGAATACGGTGGTATGTCAAACAATTCCCGATATTGTGGCGCGTTTTCGCAGTGAAAAGGGGCAGGGCTGTCATGTGGTATTAATGAGTAATGGCAGTTTTAGTGGTTTACAAGGCCAGTTAATTGATGAATTAAACAGTTAATTTATCCAATCATTTTTTAATCGAGTTAACGTTATCAGTATGAATATTGACGATTTATCCACCCAACTTGCGGGTAAAAATCCACGTGTCATTTTAAAAGCCGCTTTAGAAAAATTTCAACATATCGCCATTTCATTTAGTGGCGCAGAAGATGTCGTCTTAATTGATTTAGCGCTGGCTATTCGAAAAGATATACCCATTTTTTGTCTTGATACGGGACGTCTGCATCCGCAAACGTATCGATTTATCGAGCAAGTGCGTAAACATTACGGCATTGATATCGATATTTTAAGTCCAAATAGAGAGCTTCTTGATCCATTTGTTAAAGAGAAAGGGTTGTTTAGTTTTTATGACGATGGCCACTCAGAGTGCTGTGGGATCCGTAAGGTTGAACCGCTGCGTCGTAAATTAGCGACGGTAGATGCGTGGATTACAGGGCAACGCAAAGATCAAAGTGTGGATACACGCCAAGATATTCCGGAAGTTCAGCAAGACAGCGCCTTTTCAACACCATCGCATACGCTAATTAAGTTCAATCCCCTGTTGAATTGGTCATCTGCGCAAGTGTGGGATTATATTGAAGCCTATCAAGTGCCTTATAATCCGCTGCATCAACAAGGTTTTGTGAGTATTGGATGTGAACCCTGTACACGGGCGATTCTGCCTAATCAACATGAGCGCGTTGGGCGTTGGTGGTGGGAAGATAGCACCAAAAAAGAATGTGGACTGCATGCGGGAAATGTGAAGAAGTAACAAATTTAATGTGACGCGATGCTTGAATTTACGCATCGCGTTTTATGCCCACGCCTCTTGGGAGTGGTTAAGAATTATCGGATAGGTAATAGGGAAAGGGGGATTGTAACGAAATAAAATTAGGCGAAATAGTTTGCGATGACCTGATAAATAATCATGTCATCGCATAGAAAAATTTTAATCTTCGTGCGAATGTTCAACTAAGAAGTTTTTGTAATTGATCGACACTTTAAGTCCCGCAAAACTTCCCGCCATGCGCGTTAATTCTTGCGTCTTTTTATCAAACGTGAGTTTTACCACGTTTAACGCCCGATCTTCATAGCCTTTTTCAATGCCTTGTGTTTCTAGTAAGAAATGGTAAATATAAATTTCTTGTTCTGGCTCATCTTTGATTTCAAGGGGGTCACCTAATTTCGCGACCACAGCGGATTTTTTGGGTAATTGTTCGCTGATTTTCTCAAGCAATGCGCTGTTGGCTTTGAGCTGTCTTTTTTCTTTGTCAATTTCTGCGCCACCAATGGAGCGGAGCGATACTTCTAAAAATTTAGGCGGTGCAATTTCCAAAAATAAAGAGGAAAACGACCATGCGGTGAGTTTGCTTTCTTTATTGAAATAAAGGTCTGTGTAGAACTTTATTTCAGGTTTTATCATATTGCCTTGTGCATCAATTTTTCGAAACCAGTAACGCCATTTGCGACCTGTTGGGGTAGGGGAGTCGTCGCTGGGGAAAAGTTTTGAGAGCGATACAAAATCTTTGTTGTAAAGCACGGGGTCTTTAAATTGCAGTGTAAATTCATCAGTCACAACGACAGCGAAATTTTTATCAAAATCGCTCATTTGCTGATACACCTGAAACGCACGCAGCCAATAAATACAACCCGTCAGCATCAACGAAAGAATGACAATGCCGATAAGGGATTTTTTTTCTATAAGGAATTTCATTGTCATTCTCTTTGTGGTCAATGGTTTACGCTAAAACGAGATTTTTTAAATACGCAAGGAATTCTTCCTTCACTTCGGGATGCACTAAACCTTCTTCAACCGTCGCTTGCAAATAGCCTAATTTTGAGCCGCAATCGTAGCGTTTGCCTTCAAATTCATACGCAAAAACGTTTTGCTCAAGCATCAACGCTGCAATCGCATCGGTTAATTGAATTTCACCGCCTGCGCCTTTACCGGTTTCTTCAATTTTGTGAAAAATAGCTGGGGTTAGAATATAACGCCCAACGACCGCTAAATTCGATGGCGCGCGGTCTGGTGCGGGTTTTTCAACAATTAAATCGACTTGCCCTAATTTGGGGGTGAGTTCTTTGGTTTTAACAATCCCGTATTTATCTGTTTCTTCGGGATTGATTCGCTCAACACCTAAAATACTGCATTGATTTTTGTGATATTGCGCAACCATTTGCGTTAAACAGCCATTGTCACCATTGAGAATTAAATCGTCGGCCAATATGACAGCAAAGGGTTCATTGCCGATAGCACTTTTTGCGCAATGAACGGCGTGACCCAATCCTAAGGCTTCAGCTTGACGAATAAAAATAAACGTCACATTGGGCGGCATCATTTGGCGAATCATTTTTAATGTTTCGGTTTTGCCACGAATAGCGAGTTCATTTTCCAGTTCGTAGGCTTTGTCGAAATGATCAACAATCGCATTTTTACTACGACCGGTAACAAAAATAATCGTATCAATACCGGCGGCAACGGCTTCTTCGACAGCATATTGAATTAAGGGTTTATCGACAATCGGCAACATTTCCTTTGGACTGGCTTTGGTTGCTGGCAAGAAACGTGTACCTAAGCCTGCAACAGGGAAAACCGCTTTTCGTATTTTTTGTGACATAGTGATGTAATCTCGTAAAAAATTAAAAATAAAAAATTAGCCAACGTGTTCAGACACTTCTAAATCAAATCCTGAAAGAGCAACGTATTTTTTCTGCACACCAAGCACTTTGAGTTTTTTGACGCCTAAATCGCTTAATATGCGAGCGCCAGTGCCGGTTGTGCACCAATCCACATCGTTATTTTGGGCAGGTATATGATGACCATTATCTGCAAGTTCATAGCGATGAATGAGTTCAGCGAGGGCTTTATTGGTTTCATTTTGACGAATAATGACCAGCACCCCGCACCCCGCTTGGGCGATTTTTTCCATCGCACTGCGAATAGACATACTGGATTCACTGCGTTTAGATGAAAATACGTCATCAAGTAGATTTCGTGCATGAACGCGCACTAAAACGGGTTCATCGCCGCTCACTTGCCCCATGACCAACGCTAAATGGAGATTATTATCATTTCTGTCTTGATAAGCATATAAATGAAAATTGCCAAATTCGGTTGGATAGGCACACTCGCTGATTCGATCAAGCGTATTTTCATGTTGAATACGATAATGAATCAAGTCGGCAATGGTGCCAATTTTAAGGTCATGTTGCGCGGCAAACGTTTCTAAATCTGCGCGACGTGCCATCGAGCCGTCTTCGTTTAAAATTTCAACAATCACCGCAGCAGGTTCAACGCCCGCTAGTCGCGCCAAATCACACCCAGCCTCTGTATGGCCTGCGCGATTGAGTACGCCACCCGCTTGCGCCATTAAGGGGAAAATATGACCGGGTTGTACTAAGTCTTCAGCGCGGGCATCTGGCGCGACAGCGGCTTTAATGGTTTGCGCTCTATCTGCGGCTGAAATGCCTGTTGTGACGCCTTCGGCGGCCTCAATAGACACGGTGAAATTCGTGTAATGGGGCGTTTTATTATCGCTAACCATGAGGGGCAAACGCAGTTTTTGACAACGCTCTGGGGTAAGTGTTAAGCAAATTAAGCCGCGTCCATAACGCGCCATGAAATTGATATCTTCAGGGCGCGTAAATTGCGCTGCCATGACGAGATCGCCCTCATTTTCGCGGTCTTCATCATCCATGATAATAACCATTTTGCCTTGTTTTAAATCGTCGATAATTTCTTGTGTACTGTTCATTGGGCTATAAATCCACTATTTTGTAATAATTCCATTGTGACGGCAGAATAAGGTTTAGCCGCGGCATCACCTTTCATTAATCGCTCCATGTAACGTGCGAGGAGATCAACTTCTAAATTCACTTGCGTTCCCGCTACAGCATGATTGAGTGTCGTTTCACTGAGCGTATAGGGAACAATGTTGACATCAAACTGGGCGCCATTGACATGATTGACCGTTAAGCTGATGCCATCAATGCAAATGGACCCTTTTTGCGCGATATATTTGGCTAATTCGTCAGGTGCTTTGAGTGTGAAGCGAATAGAGCGCCCGTCGTTTTTTTTCTCAACCACGGTGCCGATGCCGTCAACATGACCGCTCACAATATGCCCGCCAAGGCGCGTGGTTGGTGTGAGGGCGAGTTCTAAATTCACTGGTGCGCCAATTTTCGCATGGGCTAAACTTGTGCGCGAAAGTGTTTCATTCGATACATCTGCGCTAAAAAAATCCTTTCCTAGTGCAATAGCGGTTAAACAGACGCCATTCACCGCAATGCTGTCACCAAGTACAACGTCGTTAAGTGGCAATTTTCCTGTATGCAATGTTAAACGCACATCACCACCACTCGACTCAATAGCAGCAATTTTGCCGACGGCCAAAATAATTCCTGTAAACATACGCCCCTTTAATTCATATTTTTATTGCAATGGTTGAGTATTATAGACAAATTTCAAATTCAAAAATTAAAACCTGCTGAGTGCCGCACGAACGCAACGCAAAACACCATAGCTGTATTTTTCGTCTAACGCTTCATACACAAGTTTAACGGAGTTTTTATATTCATCGGGTAAATTTTCAATAGCGCTTTTAATGGTTTGGATGTCTGTATCGGGGATATCAATAACATCGCTGAGCGACAACTCATTTTGCGCAATGCCTTCGGCTAAATGCCCATAAATAGTGGTTTCTTGCAGTTGACGAACAACTGCAAGGCTAGCTATATCATGTCCCAATTTAAACAATTGAATAGAGAGCGCACTACTACTTAAATTTTGGTCTTCAATGAGTGTGAATGTCTGCACAATGTTTAAGAAATCCTCACCATACGCCTGTAATTTATGCTCACCAACCCCTGAAATTTCCCCCATTTCTGCAAGCGAGCGGGGTTTAGATTCCAACATGGCCATGAGTGTGGCATCTTGGAAAATCATATAAGGTGCGATACTTTGATTTTCGGCCAGTTCGCGGCGTTTTGCGCGTAGCGCTTCCCAAAAACGGGATTTAATATCGTCGGCCAAATACGTTTTTTTGATAACTTTAGTGGCGCGAGGCGTTTTAGCAGGACGGGTTTCGAGTCGCAGCATCAAACGCTCTTCGCCACGCAGAATGGGGCGACTTTTTTCAGTGAGTTGCAGTGTATTAAAATGCTCAAAATCCACGGTAACGAGATTTCGCGCCATCAACTGTCGAAAAACTGAGTGCCATTGCGTTTCATCTAAGGCTTTACCAATGCCAAACGTTGATTGTCTATCGTGATTGAACTGGCGAATACGCTCTGTTTCAACGCCTTGTAGAACGTCAATTAAATAGGTGACACCAAAGCGCTGGCCTGTGCGGAAAATACACGATAATGCCTGCTGCGCGGCTATCGTGCCATCCCATGTTTGAGCGGGTTCAAGGCACGTATCACAATTGCCGCAGGTAGACGTGGGTGTTTCACCAAAATACTGTAGCAGGGTATGTCGACGGCAATGCACTTGTTCACATAACGCAAGCATGGCGTCGAGTTTGTAATTTTCAAGGCGTTTATGTGAGTCATCAGCTTCTGAAAGTGCAATCCAGCGCCGTAAAATGACAATATCTTGCAAACCATAAGCCATCCATGCGTTGGCAGGTTGACCATCACGCCCCCCTCGACCGGTTTCTTGATAATACGCTTCAATGCTTTTGGGTAAATCTAAATGCGCAACAAAGCGCACATTCGGTTTATCGATGCCCATGCCAAACGCAATTGTGGCCACGATAATAATGCTGTCTTGCATTAAAAATTCATGTTGATTTTTTTTGCGCTCTTCAGCGGATAACCCTGCGTGATAGGGTAGGGCATTTAAGCCTTTTTCACACAACCACTGCGCAACAGCATCCACTTTTTTACGTGATAAACAATAGACAACGCCCACATCACCTTCGTGATGTTTTCGGATGAAATCGAGCAGTTGATGCCGTTCACTTTTGCTTTTTGATGCTTGTTTCTGAACGATGGTGTAGCGAATATTGGGGCGATCAAACCCACTGATATAAAGTGGCGCGTTTTCAAGTTGTAGTCGCTGTTGAATTTCAACGCGTGTTCGCTCATCTGCCGTAGCGGTGAGTGCAATGCGCGGTACATAAGGAAATTGCTCATGAAGAACGGATAAATTGAGGTAATCAACACGGAAATCATGTCCCCATTGTGATACACAATGCGCTTCATCAATGGCAAATAAAGAAATAGAAAGGGTTTTTAGGAAACGTTGTGTAGACTCAATGGCAAGACGCTCAGGCGCAATATAGAGTAAATCAATGTCACCTTGTTTGAGTTTCAATTCAATATCGCGTGTTTGCTCGCTCGTGAGCGTTGAATTGAGAAAAGCCGCGCGAATACCGAGTTGTTGAAGTGTGTTAACTTGATCTTGCATGAGCGCGATTAAGGGTGAAATGACGACACCTACGCCCTCGCGCACTAAAGCGGGAATTTGATAGCACAGCGACTTCCCACCCCCAGTAGGCATTAACACAAGCGCGTCATTTCCTTCGATGAGGCCACTTATAATCGCTTCTTGTTGTCCGCGAAATTTCGGATAACCAAAAACGGTATTTAAAATGTTAAGCGCTGCGCTCAATGGGTACTTGGGATGGTATTAGAAAAAAGAGGCAACATAGTAAGCTGTTTTTCATCGATCATTAGTTAGTAATCACGCTCATTTTACGAGTTAATTTTAAAATAATAAGACATTAACACAATCGCCGCTGGCTACATGGGTAACATCTTCATCCAAAATGATATAACAATTCGCAGCGCTTGCAGAACTTAGTACATGTGAGCCTTGATGCCCTGATGTAGCCACTTCAAGTACCCCGTCAGGCCTTTGCGTGAGAATACCACGTTGAAACTCTTGTCTACCACGAGACTTATTGAGTGGTGTTGTGCAACAGACTGAAAATAGTAATGGTTTTTTTGAATAGGTACTAGTTAAATAGCGCAAGGCGGGTTTTAAAATAATATCAAATGTGGTGGTGACCGCCACGGGATTTCCCGGTAACCCAAAAAAATAACAGTGACCTATTCTGCCAAAGGCGAGTGGTTTGCCGGGTTTCATGGCAATTTTCCAGAAATTGACGCTGCCACATTCTGTTAATACATCTTTGACGTAATCGGCTTCACCAACAGAGGCGCCACCCGTGGTAATCACAACATCAAATTTTTCGGCAGCTTGCTGGAGCGTTTGTTTTAATAAATCGCGATTGTCTGCTATGACACCGCCATCAAATACTTCATAATTGGGGTTTTGCAATAAACCATGCAAACTGTAGCGATTGCTATCGTAAATTTTTCCTATGGTAAGCTTTTCACCTAAGCCAATTAACTCATCACCTGTTGAAAAATATGCTATTTTGAGTTTTCGTATAACGTTGACAGTTTCAATGCCTGCTGAGGCCAAAAAACCCAAATCAATCGCGCTAAGCGTTTTATGTGCAAGGCAAAGCGGATCACCTGCGCAGACATCTTCTCCTATTTGACGAATATTTTTGCCAAATTGTATGTCTGATGGAAAATGAATAGTGGAATCCTGTGCGTTCACTTGTTCTTGCATAATCACCGAATCGGCGTTATCCGGTACGATGCCACCTGTGAAAATGCGCACACACTCGCCTTTGTTTAATTGACCGTTAAAAGGACTGCCGGCAAAGACAACGCCAATTTGAGTTAGTGTAAAGGGTGAGTTAGTTGACATTTCTTGGCTACAAAACGCATACCCATCCATCGCGGAATTTCGAGCAAATGGCAGATTATTTGGCGCATAAATTGTTTGTGCTAACGTTCGCCCAAAAGCGTGTTTTAATGGGATAAGCTCACTTTGGGTGAGTGGAGTGAGTGCTGCATAAATACGCTCTTGTGCCTCATTAACACTTAACAGCGGTTTTTTTTCATAGATAACGCAAGATTCAATGCTCATGATTTCAAAAAAGTCTGCAAAATAAACGCTGTAATCTCAGCAGGTTGATTTAAATCTAATAACGGTAAGTGAGGTGGAGTAGCTAAAATACTGTCACTGGCAAGCGCGATAATATGGTTATCATTGGGATATAAAAGCGCCTGCCCTAAACTGGGACGATGTAGCTCAATTTTGGCAAAGGCCTCACTGCGAAAACCTTCCACTAAAATCAAATCGACTTGCTCTGATGAAAATAATGCAAGTTGACTAGCTAGAACAGGTTCGGTTTGATGATAAAATTCTTCAATGATGGCGCGACGGTATTTTGAAACTAGCACAACAGGTGATGCACCAGCTTCACGCAGACGAAAGCTATCTTTTCCAGCGTGATCAATATCAAAATTATGATGGCTGTGTTTAACGAGTCCCACGCGCAAACCGGAGGCCTTGAGTAAAGGCAAAACTTGCGTAATTAAGGTGGTTTTTCCTGTGCCGCTGGCCGCAGCAAAACCCAGTACAGGAATCGTTGAAAAGTTGCTTGTCATTATCTGCAGCCGTCAAAAGAAAAATAGTTCATTAAAATTTAAAAAGAGGGTGGGGTGTGCAACAAATTATTTTATTTTTAGTCGCCTTTTTTATCGCGCAAGCATTAATGCAAACGCCATCAGCGACACTTAAAAAATATGGCAAAATTTTGTTGATTAGCATTTTTGGTATGTTGTTTAGCTATTTACTGGCAACGGGGCGACTCAATTGGTTTTTTGCCTTCATTATTATGACCGTGACGTTTTTATTTCGTCTATTACCTGCCGCGATGCATATTATGCCGCATTGGCAATCGATTCAAAAGCTTTGGATGCAATGGAAAAACACGCGTTTTGAGCAAGGGAATAGTGATTCAACGCAAGAGGGTTTCCATGAAAGATCGCATCATACACCTAGTGGAAACAAAATGTCGCGAGAAGAAGCCTACGATGTTTTAGGTTTAACAACGCAGGCATCTCAATCTGATATTGTGACTGCCCACCGAAAACTGATGCAAAAAATGCATCCAGATCGCGGTGGTTCAACGTATTTAGCCGCTAAAATAAATTTAGCCAAAAAAACACTTTTACCCTAAATTTAGCTTAAACGTGGTACTCGTCAATTTGATCAAAATTTAAATAACGATACGTTTCATCTGCGTTTTGGGTATGCATCGTTGTATAGTGCATATATTCCTCAAATGTTGGAATTTTGCCCAAAATAGAGCAAACCGCTGCCAGCTCTGCTGACGATAAAAACACATTCGTGTTGTCACCTAAACGATTTGGGAAGTTTCGCGTGGATGTCGACACTACGGTGGCGCCTTCTTTAACGCGAGCCTGATTGCCCATGCAAAGTGAACAGCCAGGCATTTCAAGTCGTACACCTGCTTTTTCAAACGTATCGTAATACCCCTCTTGCGTGAGTTGCGTCACGTCCATTTTGGTTGGCGGGGCAATCCAAAGTTTGCTAGGCAATTCACCTTTTTGTTGCTTGAGTAAATTCCCCGCTGCGCGGAAATGCCCAATATTGGTCATACAAGATCCAAGGAACACTTCATCGATGACTGTTCCCGCAACGTCAGAGAGTGCTTTAATATCATCGGGATCATTTGGACAGGCGAGTAGCGGTTCTTTAATATCGTTGAGGTTGATATCAATAATTTCAAAATATTCGGCATCGCCGTCTGCTTCAAGTAAAACGGGACTGGCTAGCCAATCTTGCATTTTTGCAATGCGTCGCTCAATGGTCCGAACATCCCCATACCCTTGTGAAATCATCCATTTTAAAAGCGTGATGTTTGAATTTAAGTATTCCTCAATAGGTGCTGGGTTTAATTTTACCGTACAGCCTGCCGCACTGCGCTCAGCTGACGCGTCAGATAATTCAAAGGCTTGCTCAACTTTTAAATCGGGCAACCCTTCAATTTCTAAAATCCGGCCAGAAAAGACATTCTTTTTACCTTTTTTATCAACGGTGAGTAACCCACGTTGAATTGCGGCGTAAGGAATAGCATTCACTAAATCACGCAAGGTAATGCCGGGTTGCATCTCACCACTAAAGCGCACAAGGACAGATTCGGGCATATCTAGGGGCATTACACCCGTTGCGGCAGCAAATGCAACCAATCCCGATCCGGCAGGAAAAGAGATGCCAATAGGGAAACGTGTGTGCGAATCACCGCCTGTACCCACGGTGTCGGGTAAAAGCATACGATTGAGCCATGAATGAATAATCCCATCACCAGCACGAAGTGATACACCACCGCGATTCATAATGAAGTCAGGTAGCGTATTTTGCATGGTAATGTCAATGGGCTTTGGATAAGCTGCTGTATGACAGAATGATTGCATTACAAGATCGGCCGAGAAGCCTAAACACGCTAAATCTTTCAATTCATCGCGTGTCATAGGGCCTGTTGTATCTTGAGAGCCGACGGTGGTCATTTGTGGTTCACAGTAAGTGTTTGGACGTACACCGCTGACGCCACACGCTTTACCCACCATTTTCTGGGCGAGTGTAAAGCCTTTGCCGCTGTCTAGTGCATCGACTGGGCGTTTAAATACGGTTGATGGCGCTAAATTTAATGCAATTCGCGCTCTATCGGTTAAGCCGCGTCCAATAATTAAGGGAATACGCCCTCCAGCGCGAACTTCATCGAGCAGTACATCGGTTTTTAATTCAAAGCTGCAAATGAGTTCGTTGTTTTCATGATGGCGTACTTCTCCTTGATAGGGATAAATATCAATCACGTCTCCCATGTTCAACTGACTAACATCACATTCAAACGGAAGTGCTCCTGAGTCTTCCATCGTATTGAAGAAAATAGGTGCAATTTTACCGCCAATACACACGCCGCCTTCACGTTTGTTTGGAATATAGGGGATATCATTGCCCATAAACCACAAAACAGAGTTAGTTGCCGATTTACGAGAAGAGCCCGTACCAACAACATCGCCCACATACGCAACAGGGAAGCCTTTTAGTTTGAGTTCATCAATTTGCTGCTGCGCATTGCTGATGCCTTCACGGGGCATTTTGAGCATGGCTTTTGCATGCAGTGGAATATCGGGTCGTGACCACGCATCTGGGGCGGGTGATAAATCATCAGTATTGGTTTCACCGGTCACTTTAAATACGGTGACGGTCAGTTTTTCAGGTACGGCAATTTTTGCTGTAAACCACTCTGCCTGCGCCCATGACTGCATCACTTGCGCAGCAAATTTATTGCCCGAGTTCGCTTTAGCTTGAATGTCGTGGAATGCATCAAAAATAAGAAGAGTGTGTGATAAACCGTGTGCAGCAATACCGCATATGTCGATGTTACCACTATCAAGCAATTCGATTAATGGTGCAATATTGTAACCACCGAGCATCGTTCCGAGTAATTGCGATGCATGCTTAGGCGTTAATATGGTTGAGCTTATTTCTTTTTTCGCGATAGAAAATAAAAATCCTGCTTTTACATACGCCGCTTCATCAACACCTGCGGGTATACGGTTTTCAAGTAAATCTAAAAGCGTTAACTCCTCGCCTGCAGGTGGATTTTTAAATAGTTCACATAAATCTGCAACTTGCTTCGCATCTAAGGGCTTGGGTACAACGCCTTGATCGGCACGTTCTGCAACATGTTTGCGATAATTTTCTAACATATGAATCCTGAGTTTTTGATAAAAGTAAAATAAGTAAATAGCATTTAGGGCATTTTATTTTTAAAGTAATTGTCGAAAATTCCGACAATAGGTTAAGGGCGCAATTATCGCGTGCAACATACAATTTATTTTATTCGATTTCATTGCCTAATAAAGGCGAGGTTCGTCATGCCAGATTTTAATATTTCATCCGCTGCGAATACTGCTATATATAATACGCAAGCCACTACAAAAGTGGCAACCATGGATAATGGTAATTTAGCAAACCGTGCGGCAAATCAGTCCGCCTTTACATCATACATTAGTCAAGCTTTAGCACAAATAGGGGTTGCGAACCCCACAGCGGTTTTAGCACCTGTCATTAGTGGCGCAAGTAAAGCCAATGCAAAAGGCCAAGATTCTCAAAAGTCGGTGAGTAATTTCATTCAAGATTTATTTTCAATCTTGGGTGATAAAGAAACAACAAAATTACCATCGGTAGCTAAACAACAAACAAAATCGCAATCAGCGATGTTAACAAGTGATTTTGCCATTGCATCGTATTCCTCAGAGGAAAGTGCTGCGGTTGATCATATCGTTTCTAATTTACAAGCATTAGTCAATCAATTTGAAACGGCAGAGCGTGAAGGGGCAGGTCATTCAGGAGAAATGGCAGTATTAAATCATAGTTTTCAGCAAATTTTAGATGCGCAAGGTGCGGGAGCAAAGAATAAAACGACACTAGGGAGTTTTTTAAATGCGCTTGCTCAAAATCTGCAAGGTCAAAGTCCATTGGGCATTATTCTTGACGCAAAAGCTTAAAAAATCCATCGTCACCAGCCAAAAAAAGCGCGGCTAAATAAAGCAGCGCTAATCATTGTAAAATTAGGCGTTTAGATAACGCATAAGCCCAATTCTAATCAATAATCTTATAATTATCTGAAGACGCATTTACGCGATCACGTAATTCTTTTCCGGGTTTAAAATGCGGAACATGTTTCTTTGATAAGGCAACTGATTCGCCTGTTTTTGGATTACGCCCCATGCGTGGCGGACGAAGACGCAATGAAAAGCTGCCGAAACCTCTGATTTCAATACGCTCTCCTGCCGCTAGGGCTTGATTCATTTGCTCTATAATACATTTGACGGTTAATTCAACGTCTTTTAGCGCGAGATGGGATTGCTGTTTTGCCAGTATGTCAATGAGTTCAGATTTTGTCACTTGTGTTTCCTTCAAAATAAAAAAAGGGAGGTGCGACAAAGCGCGACCTCCCTTCAAATCTTAAGATTTTATTTTTCCATTTGCTGCTTGAAAATATCACCTAAAGTAGGTGATGCAACATTTTGGTTTTGTTGTGAAGCATACTCTTTTGCAGAAATAGTGTGTTCTTTTTCTACATGTTCTTCTTTGGGTTTCATCGATAAGCTAATGGTTTTCGCTTTTTTATCAATACCAATGAATTTAGCTTCTACACTGTCGCCTTCTTTCAAAAGTGTACGTGCATCTTCTACACGGTCACGTTGAATTTCAGACGCTCTTAAGTAACCTTCAATGCCGTCTTCTAAAGTGATTGTTGCTCCTTTCGCATCAACTTCTTTGATAGTGCCTTTTACAACACTGCCTTTTTCATGTGTGGCTAAGAAGTTTTGGAATGGATCTTGTTCTAGCTGTTTAATGCCAAGTGAAATACGTTCACGTTCAGAATCAACTGCTAAAATAACTGTTTCAAGTTCGTCACCTTTTTTGAATTCACGAACTGAATTTTCACCTTCGTCAGCCCAAGAAATATCAGACATATGAACAAGACCATCAATGCCACCTTCAAGACCAATGAAAATACCAAAGTCAGTAATTGATTTGATTTTTCCAGTAATTTTGTCGCCTTTATTGTGTGTTGCTGCAAATTCATCCCATGGATTGGGTTTGCATTGTTTCATGCCAAGTGAAATACGACGACGTTCTTCGTCGATTTCAAGTACCATGATTTCAACATCATCACCCAATTGAACTAGACGTGAAGGATTAACGTTTTTGTTTGTCCAGTCCATTTCTGAAACGTGAACAAGACCTTCAACGCCTTCTTCGATTTCAACAAAGCAACCGTAATCGGTTAAGTTATTCACTTTACCAAATACACGTGTGCCTGCTGGGTAGCGACGTGCAATGTTTTGCCATGGATCTTCACCCATTTGTTTCATGCCTAAAGAAACACGGTTTTTATCTTTGTCGTATTTCAAGACTTTAACTTTGATTTCTTGACCAATTTCCACACATTCTGATGGATGACGTACACGTCTCCATGCCATATCGGTGATGTGGAGTAAACCGTCAATGCCACCTAAGTCAATGAACGCGCCGTAATCCGTTAAGTTTTTAACCACACCGATAACGCTTGCACCTTCTTCAAGGGTTTTGAGCAATTCTTCGCGTTCTGCGCTGTATTCTTTTTCAACAACTGCACGACGTGAAAGTACAACGTTATTGCGTTTTTGATCAATTTTGATGACTTTAAATTCTAAGTCACGGCCTTCAAGGAAAGTCGTGTCACGAATTGGACGAACGTCAACAAGTGAACCCGGTAAGAACGCACGAAGTGCGCCAACATCAACAGTGAAACCACCGCGAACTTTACCGTTGATACGACCAATGATGGTTGCATCTTTTTCAAATGCCGTTTCCAATTCAAACCAGGCTTTATTTTTCTTTGCTTTATCGCGCGATAAGATGGTTGAACCTAATCCATCTTCAAATAAATCTAAAGCCACTTCAATTTCATCACCAATTGAAATTTCTAGTTCGCCATTCGCGTTCAAAAATTGCCATTTTGGAATCACGCCTTCTGATTTAGAATGCGTGCTAACAATTACCATATCGTTTTCGATATCGATAACTGTTCCAATTAACATAGCACCCGGACTCATTTTGGTATGGGTTAAACTCTCTTCAAGTAATGCAGCAAAGCTTTCGCTCATTGTTGTTTCCCAGATTAGTTAATTTCAAACTAATCTTATCTGTTATTTAAAAGTGAATAAAAAGCTGCAAGCTATTGCAGCCATGAAATGGAATGTCCCTTATTGGACTAAACTTAACATTTCTTCAACGACTTGATCAATGCTCATATCGGAAGAATCAATATATACCGCGTCTTTCGCAGGAATGAGGGGTGAAAATTCACGCTCACTATCACGCTTATCACGTTCTTGTATATCGGCAGTTATCTCGCAAAGGTTAGCATCAATTCCTTTTTCTTTCAACTGTTTATAGCGTCTTTTTGCGCGTGTTAATGCACTTGCAGTTAGGAAAACTTTATATTGCGCTTCAGGGAAAACAACGGTTCCCATATCTCGCCCGTCTGCCACGAGTCCGGGGGATTGTTTGTAGTGTTGTTGTTTTTGCAATAATTCAGCACGAATTTCTGGAATGGCGGCAATTTTTGATGCAGTATTACCTGTGCTCTCAAAACTAAGTTGTTCAGTAATATCGTGACCATCAAGCGTGATATGGCGTTTAGTGTCGCATTGAAATACTAAATCCATGTCTTCTGCTGTATTGACAATGGCATCAATTTCATCGATAGCTAACCCTTTTTCTGTAATAGCAATCGCAAGGGCGCGATAAATAGCGCCGCTATCCAAGTAATGCCAGCCTAACTTTTGCGCAATCAATCTACTAACCGTGCCTTTTCCAGCACCGCTTGGTCCATCAATGGTTAGAATTGGAACGCTCATCATGCTTCCTCTTGACTGGTTAGTGTTAAGCCTAAGGTGGTTGCAATGGCTTTAAATTGAGGAAAAGAGGTATTGACGTTAGCGCAATCTAAAATAGTAATAGGGGCGTTTGCTCGCAAGCCAGCAATAGCAAAAGCCATCGCAATACGGTGGTCGCCATGTGATTCAATCACACCACCACCCATTGTGCCGCCTTGAATGATCCTGCCATCAGTTATTGCCATTGCGTTTACACACAATGTTG
>Ga0114974_10001241_pt1 | contig 20166 bp, 17 predicted proteins | sample S_130206_EF_Meta_FD_87318 | JGI IMG/M metagenome (GOLD analysis project Ga0114974, IMG submission 87318) | Freshwater microbial communities from Lake Simoncouche, Canada to study carbon cycling - S_130206_EF_MetaG | ecosystem: Environmental > Aquatic > Freshwater > Lake | place: Lake... | reverse complement strand
TTATGAGAAGCAAGAATGAGCTAGTGTCTCTTAACAAACTAATAGAAACAATCGGCGAGCCCACAGAGGAGCCTGATGCGACGAATATACTCATATTAAAATCAGATTCACCCACTATCGCAAATATCAGTTGGAAAGAATATCTTTCAGTTGTTCTTAAGGCAATGACGCCAACTGGTCTCGGCGATGTAAAGAAGTTTTTGAACGATTATGGCGTCATTAATAAAGAGTTCACCGTGGAACAACAAGAAGTCATAAACGAGCGTGTAGTCGAAGTCATCACTCTTCTACGCAGTTTAATCCGCAAATTGATCACAGATATAAAATCAGAACCTTCAACCTACGAGTCGATCCAAGGAGAAAAATTCAAAGAGTATATTCTTAACACAGTATCTGAGCATCCTGCCCTAAAAGAGATCATCAATAATTCGAAACAACAGACACCAGGCTGGGCAAACACAGACATTGGGCTTCTCGGCGCACTCTATCATTATTCGCAGGACTATTCTTTATCAGTTCTTGGAAAGGAACCAATAGGAATACAGCGCGAGCGGCTAAGAGCAACGCGCAATAAATTTATCAAGAGTCTCCATGATGCCCAGCAAGTTCGCAAGAATTTGAAGAATCAGGGTGCCGAGCCTGAAGTAAATCCTTGCCCACACGTTGTTTCATTAACCCAGATTCGCCGCGTAAAAGATGATGGGGAGCGCATTGCCCTATTATCTGTTTTCATAAGGAACTACCAAGGCGGAAAAGAAGCACAATGGTTGACTTGCAATTACTGCAAACGCAATCTCGTATGCCAGCATGAACTCCTACAAGTCCAGCAATACCTGCATTCTCGCGAGTTCGATGTTCTACAGAAGGAGATTATCTTGAACTTTACTGGCGGAACCTTTGGGGCAAAGCACATTTGCAAGAACTGTGGTATACCTATAAGTGACATTGAGTTCGACAGAAACGTCGAATTTGACGATGAGGGGCGGCCGATGAACGGACGAGGCCAAGTTGTCGACAAGGATGCCCTTGAACAGGAGAATATTGCAAATAAAATCGGCGGCATTGAAGATGAAATTGAATTTGAGACAGAAGACAAGACCCTCATTTATCACACGGCAAGACAGCTCTGTGATCGCATTGGCATCTTTCCTGATGCGGCTGGCTATAAGCGTATTGTGAATCGTGTGAATGTAGAACTCCTGCGCCAAGATCGTGCCGCATATAATGAGACTCAAAAGAGAAAGAGGGAGAAGGGCGAGAAGGGCTCAGATTACGATATATATATCAATCGCCTCTTAGTCGGTTTCACAGCCGCCTGTCTACTTCTCGAAATCCAGATGAAAATTCCTGATTACAGCATGCGTTACGCAGTCCCAGGATGTCGCGCAGGATTCGACGGCTTCCCTCTGTATCCCACTGCAGATCCGAAATCGACCACGGATTCGACAGGTATTCACTATATTGCCTGTGCAATAAACGGAATTACATCAGATAAGGCGCCATGGGTTCTTACAGGATGGCAACAAGAACGTTCTGATGCGAAGCGCCAGCTTATCATCAGTAATGCGATTATAATTGTCATCAAAAGTCTTTCATTAGAACCGTCGACGCAGATAGCCCTAGAAAAGAAGCGCGAATACTTGAAGGAGATTTTCGGAAAAGAATCTGATACTGGGCGACCAAGTGAGAAACTTCCTTATAGGTTCTTACCACCAATAGAGAGTTCAGTGGAAGCGGCTGTTGCGACGGCGGCCGAGCCTGTTGTTCCAGAGGCTGTCACCAATAATAAGAAAGCGGCGTCGTCCCTTGCTCTAAATTGGATACGCGCGGCGAATAAGATTGTGAAAATGAATGCGAGAATTGTGCAAAATTCGCCCTTTACTGAGACTGGCTCCTGTTTTACCAGAATCGAGAATCCTGGACAGTTCTGGTATGAAAAGAGGGACGAATTGCCGCCACTTCCAGCTAGACAGAAAATCAAATTTGCCCTTGCCAAACAGTCGTGGTTCTTTGTTCCATATTTGGCGAGAGAACTTGTGGTAACAGAGGTCGAGACACCGATCAATCTCGCATATAAGATATTCGGCAGAATTTGTTGGAAGGGTGTGCGAATTGGCCAGCCACACGAGCTCGGATTTGACGGTAGATGTGACTGGTGCGACATACAAATTCCCGTAGAAGTATTGTTCCCTGATGTCGATAATGTGGGCAAGCCTGTTGTAGGCGACAATGCCCTCCAGGACACTTTTACAGAACAGGGTATACCGATCACCAAGGAATCATTCGAGACACTTCTACAGGCAAACCACACAGTCAATTCTTTCAAGAGTTATGTTCCACCGAAGCCGCAAGAAAGTGGCTTGATACTAGAGTCTATTGGTTCCATTCAGCCAGAGCCTGTCCAAGAATGGAAGGATCGCGTAGCCAGCGCAATAAAACGCATATCACTTCTGAAGGATGGGGCGGCTGGTGCTGAGATCGCCGACGCGGTTGAAGATATTGCGGCGGCTGTGAGCTTAGCAGAGGCAAATGTCACAAAGCGTATTGGCGAAGACGCCTATGGCATTGTTCTATCGATGTTTAACGAATCTGTGGCGAGTGTATTCGAAGTCGTTAAATCGTGTTTTATCATTCCCATACAGCGTATTATTACGATGTATGACACAGATCAACTCAAGGTCCACAGACAATATTCTCTTTCAAAAGATCACGAAATGGATATTTTTACCATTCTCAAGCAACATACCAAAATAAGTTCTTCGATTAATCGCGACACTCTTGGCGACTACGGTTTGGCGAAATACAGATATTACATTGACCAGATGTCTGCTATATTGAAGATGGTATCAGAACTTAAGACAAGTCGCATCGCATATGGAACATATATACTTCCATATATTGCGCGCGCACTTGTTATGGGTCCTCTCGCAGACTTATTAGATCCAAATAAGACACCTTCTGATTCGATCGTCGCGGGTCTAAGCGCTGGCAAATCTGCAAAGAGCATTATTGTTACTGTTAGAGCTCTTATTCAGCAATATACTAAAGAGAAATTGAACTATAGCCCAGACTTAGTAAGAGAGAAGATTGCGAAAGCCGATGAAAAGGAGGTTGACAGTTTCATTGATGATATGGATAAGATGACGGATGAAGATAAGAAATTGGAAATCATTCGTAAGAGCCTTGGTCTAGGTCGCTGGGCCATTGGTGGGACCAAATTAATCTATAGCTACGATCCTGACCAATATGATAAGGAGAGAGAGTCAAGATTGGATCAATATCAAGCTGAGCCCACTGACAGATCTCATGGCCGCGAAGCTGACAAGTTCGGCATTTTCAGTTTCAAGGATGAATATACTGAAAGGGATGGCGGCTATGATTTCGTATTCTATGACGAAGCAGAGGCGGAATAAATTTTACTAGATTCTAATTTCAAACCTACAAACAGATGAAGGTATTCCTGTTTGCAGGGTTGATATATCTTGCAGGAATTGCAGTTATTCTATTAATAAAACCAACAATAATGTTTCGGCAAGATGGAACATGGAAAGAATTTGGCATTGGAAGAAACAATGATAGCCACACATGGTGTCCCTTCTGGCTATTTTGCGTAGCATGGGCTCTTATCAGCTATATTATCTCCGCAATAGCCATTCGTCTTACATTTGATAAAACAAATGATGCACAGCCAGAACAGGCTTCGAGACCGAGACGGATTCGTAGAGGCAATGACTTACCAGAAGGATATTATGTTTTGAGTAAACCTGTTAAGCGAGGTGAGACCCCGAGCTATACGTATCTAGGTCCAGATTTAGAGGGCCAGGAAGCCTCTTAAGAAGGGCAACTCTGGGCAAATCCGTAGCCAAATGCTCCACCATACATTCCTGCCCAGAAAATGAAAAAAGATGTGGCAATTATTGTTCCAAAAGATGCCTGTAAACTCGGCGGTAGAATTGGGATAATGAAATTTTGAAAGAAGCTGAAATAACTGATAACTAAGAAAAATATAACAGAGACGAATGTAAATATACTTGATGTTGCTATAAGAGGAAAATTTACAGAACCACATGCAGAATTATTAACTATTGCGAGTAAACCAAGAGAGATCAAATAACTAACTATTGGTAAAATTAGCCAAACAAATTTTGTAAAATTAAGATTATAACTATTTGTAGTCCAACCTATATTAAATACTATAAGTCCAAGAATAATTCCTTGTGCCGCAGCATAAATAATTGTATTTGTCATAGCCATTCTTCTGTCACACGCAAATGTTTAAAATAGAGACTAGAAAACAGGATAATGGACACAGGGATCTCCGCCAGAAAAACAAGAAAGAAGAGCAAATATACTACAAAACAGCCAAAGACAGTTCAAGAATGGTTGGCGGCGAAAGTTAAATTCCCCTTTTCATATGGCGTGACACCTGAAGGTATGCTTGTTGCACCGCCTTCAAAACCGGGTGATATTGAAAAGGTATTTGTTCTTGAACCCCGTGTATTTGCACCAAAAGAGCATGTTGCTAGTGAATTTGAAAAAAGAAGCAATGATATACGTGAAGCAGAACAGCAATTTACTGAGGCCCGCCGTAATCTTCAGAGAGTTGTCCAGGCATATCGCCAAGGTTTAACAACAACTGCAGAAGTGGTTATTGCAAATCAACAAACAAAGGAGGCGGAGGCCTTTGTTATTGAAAAGGCGGTTGCACCGAGATCAATTGTCACGGTGGAACCAACTCCAGAAATTCGAGATATTCTTCTTAATAATCAATATATTAGGAATAAATTTCCTGATCCAGTATATTCTTTAAAACGCGGAACCTTTCCTTGGACGAATTTCTATATTAATCCGAAAGATATAGTATTGGCGCCTACAGAACTTGCGCCAGAACCAGAACCTTCTTTGCCTTCGGCGCCTTCTATGCCTTCGGCACCTGAGGCGCCTGAGATGTCAGCGGCTAAGCGAGGTGCAATAATTGCGGCGAAGACTGCCAAAAGAAAGATTCGCTTCGCAAACTAATTCTCATAAGGATAATCATGTAAGCTCTCTTTCTGCACCGCGCAATCGACCTCTTCAGCCGTGAATTTATAGCATAAGCCATTCTTATCAGTGTATGTATACTTACCGATGCTATCAGGGTGAGGCCACTTAGGAACACGCATCATATCGTCAGGTCTACGCATTGTAATAGTTATTACTCCCAATACAAGACCAGCTAAAAATGGAAGAAACTGAAAATGATCCCAAATCATTGGCTCTACTACCATAGAGTGCCTAATTTAGGCACTAGGCACTAGGCACTAGGCACTAGACGGTTAATTTAGTATTGGACGTTAGGGAGCATTAAGATGTTCAGTGACATTCTTAAAGACAAAAGATTCAATATCTTTTTTAGTTTCATTGTTGGTATTTTTATAGCTGTTCTCCTAAAACCCCAATTCCACAAAGACAAGTTAATATTCTTCAAACCACCGCCAATGACAGACATACGTAATAATTCATACAAGATCGGCGCCAAGTGCTACAAATTTCACCCAGAGGCAGTCACATGCCCAGAGACTGGTGTGATCGAACCCTTTCTTCAAATAAACCGCGCTTAAAATATACATCTTTGTTACTGTAAATCATTAGCAATGTCCCAAGCTGGAACACTCCTAAGTGATTTAGGCAATGGACCTTCACCCGGAAATGATAGTGATCTAGTGCAGCAGATTCTTGCAGATATGAATAATTCACCACCCAATCCCGTCGTTCAGACAAATCACAACATGCCCCCAGTTGGAAGCCCGATGCCGCCTATGGGCAATCGTGGCCACATGATGAATTCGCAGCAACAACAGTCGACATTTAACCAAGCGGCAGACCCCAATGTCGCAACCGCCCACATGATAGGCAGAGATCACCCGACAGAAGCCGATTTCAATCGTATGATGATGGCCTCGCAACAGCAAGGTCCTGCATACGGAATGCAAGGAGCGCCTTATATGCCAATACAACAAATGCAGCAGATGCAAATGCCGCCCCAACAGACTACCCCGCAAAAGAACTGGATAGGCGACGCGGCCGACGAGTTCAAGATGCCATTACTTGTAGCGATTGTCTGTCTTCTTGTCACATTTCCAGCTGTAAATCTTCTTGTTGGCCATTATGCACCATGGCTCTTACGTCCCGGTGGTGATATGAATACTTATGGCCTAGTCGCCAGATCACTTATAGCGGGCCTCTTATTCTGGTTCCTACAGCGTGTAGTTGCGCCACTACTTGTTTGAAGTCGAGTGCTTAAGTTTTTGCCCAAATAACTAAAACCGACAATGATTAGGATGAAGACGAATAGTGTAACACGTGGTATCTCTATTGGTCTACTTGTAGTATATTTCATATGGTCATTTTTCTCGCTACCCTTTGCTAATATTCTAGTTAGCGCCAGCATTGGACTCATATCCTATGCCTCATACGAGTCCATCGAAATCTCGTCATTTATAGTAATCGTTGTAGGTGTTCTTTTCCGCACTTATAGATTATGTTATAGAGATGAGGAGGGCTTTGAGGCGAATAACCTCGCTGTTATCAAGCCTGGCGGCCCTGCCTTCAAGACTAAGGGTGCACTCCCTTCGAGTGTAGCTGCAAACTCTATGAATGAGACTGCAGAGACTATCGTAAAACGTATTGCCAGTATTGAGAACAAAGAGATAAAGGGTATGCTTTCTTCGAAATATGTTGAGGGTTTCGCCGATGCGGCCTCAGTAAACAATCCTGTCCCAGATGCTGGTAGCAAGGATGTCGAGAAGAAGAAGGATGACGCCGCCGCGCCGAGTTCTGATAAGCCTGCGTCAGTAAAGGATGCGACTGTTAGTGAGTCTTTCAAGACGCAGTTACCCGGTGGCGACGCGATCGCCTCATTTGCCAAAGACAGTGTGAAGACTGGTGCTGACAATACTGGCCTATTTCGCCTAGGTTCCATACCCACTGATAGTGCTGGTGGGCCGCACATAGACGCGTCGACCACACTTATGAGTGCTCTCAATGCCCTCAAGCCTGAGCAGATAAAGTCCATGACAGAGGATACGCAGAAACTCATGGAGACGCAGAAGAATTTGATGGGAATGCTTGGGGCGATGAAGCCTATGTTACAGGACGGCAAACAGATGATGGAGACCTTTGGCACGATGTTTGCGAAGTAAGATCTTATTTTTATTGAGAATTAAGTGAAAGAATCTTGACTTAATTTTTAATATGGAACATTTTATAGATGGCTAGGCGCGGCTTAGTTGCGCTAGGCTTATTAATAATATGCATTATTGTGATGTTATTTTTCAAAAAGAGGATGAAGGAGGGGTTTGCTTGTGCAGCTGGTACATTTAATACAGGTCTGGGCTGCTCACCTTGTCCTATTAATACTTATGGTGCTAACGGACTTGTATGCACAGCTTGTCCATCAAATAAAACAAGTCCAGCTAGGTCTACTTCTTCAACTGCATGTGTAATATCTTGTCCAGCTGGTTATTACGTTTTAGGCGGAGCATGTTCGCTATGTCCTAATAATACATATGGTGGTGGCGATGCATCAACTTCATGCACATCTTGTCCACCAAATTCAATAACTTCAGGAGGATCAACACCTTCAACTACTGTATCTGCGTGTATATGTAGAACAAAATATTATGGAACGAATGGTTCATGCACAGTTTGCCCAACAGGTTCATCTCATGGATTTACAGGACAAACTTCTGTATCTGCCTGTAAATGTTCAGAAAATTCTTATATGAATGGATCAACATGCACAGCTTGCCCAGGAGGTTTATCGAGCCCCGCTGGATCAACCTCTATAAGTCAATGTATATGTCCCGTAAATTCTTATCTAAATGGAACAACATGCACACCTTGCCCAGGAGGTTCATCGAGCCCCGCTGGATCAACTGCTGTAGATCAATGCAAATGTCCCATAAATCAATATCTAAATGGAACAACATGCACAGCTTGCCCAGGAAGTTCAACAAGCCCTACTGGATCAACTGCTGTAACTCAATGCACTTGCCCAATAAGTGCTGGGGCAAGTGCTATGACGCCCCTTACAACAACATCGACATCTTGCACAGCATCATCTTGCTTAGGAGGATATTCCCTTTCTAATGGCCAATGTAGCCAATGTGGAGCAGGTTCATACAGCGCAGCAGGCTCATCATCTTGCACATCTTGCGCAGCAGGCTCATTTAGTAGTGCTGGCGCATCAACTTGCTCATCTTGTGCAGCGAATAGTTATAGTGCAGGTAGCGCAACATCTTGCACATCTTGCCCAACAGGTTCAGCGAGCGCAATTGGTTCGACTGATATAACTGCTTGCACTTGCGCAAACAGTGCTGGCGCGACTGCTATGTACCCTCTTTCAACAACAAATACAACATGTAAGGCATCGTCTTGTTCAGCGGGCTTTGCCCTACTTGCAACTGGAACATGCCAGCAATGTGGCAATAATACATATGGCACTGGTGGGACTTCGCAGTGTGCGAATTGTCCATCTGGCTCAGTAAGCCCAGCTGGTTCGACTTCGCAAGCTGCATGCGTATGCCCAGTAGGCCAGACATCTATCACCATGAATGGAGTAACTAGATGTGTCGCTGACTGCCCAACCTTGACAAAGCCCCCTATGACACAGGGTTCTGATAATGCGATGCGGTTCGCATTGGCCAATTGTGCAGCAAATACCTTCAATTATAAAAATAATGGTGTAACGCAAACAACGAATCCATGCACAAATTCATTCTATGACTTCGATAAGGAAGCGTGTGTTAATGCTGTGGGGACAAGCCCTACAGGTTGTTCATCGTCGACAGTCTATAGTAATGAAACAAATGCATGTGTTCCAGTGAGGGTCATCGTGAAATCCAATGATCCCCAACTAATTGATACGACTGGTGGACCTGGTCAAGGAGATTTCACAGGTTGCAGAACGGTTGATCAAGGCGATTGCACAATAGTGTTCAGAGACAGTTTAGGGAACCCCATAACAGCGAATCCTTGTAGAGCCAGTAACCAATTATACAACTTTGCGACGAAGACTTGTGTTCCAAAGACGAAGGCATGTTGTAATTACACAGATCCATTGAAGGCCGTAGCAGACAAGGCTTGTGCTGCGGATACATCCCTCGTTATTACGAAGAATACTGCCTTATGTCCAACGAATTCGAGAACTCTATGCTGTAATACGGCGTATGCGACAAATACGACATGCATAAAGAGTAATTTCTGGAGACCATCATATCAATTTAATACAAGTCATACCACGAAATGCGCATAATATTTCCAGGATTATAAGCTAATTTTTCAATACCACATCCCGATCTTATAAATCTAAGATTTCTAATAATCTTTGATTTTTATACCAGCCACTTCTAGATGGCTCGGCGCGGCTTTGTTGCCTTAGGCCTATTAATAATATGTATTATTGTGATGTTATTTTTCAAAAAGAGTTCGAAGGAGGGGTTTGTAGCGCCAATCACAACTGTTTCTACTTTTGCAGGTTCAAGTCCTGGTTTTGCAAATGGTCAAGGCACCGCTGCAAAGTTTGCTTTTCCTCAGGGAATTACAATAGATCGTTCTGGAAATTTATATGTATCTGATTCAGGTAATCATAAAATTCGTAAAATAGTAATAGAAACAAAACAAGTTGAAACTATAGCAGGTTCAATTTCTGGTTTTGCAAATGGTCAAGGCACCACTGCAATGTTTTCTTCACCTCTAGGAATTACAGTAGATAGTTCTGGCAATTTATATGTAGCGGATTCAGGTAATCATAAAATTCGTAAAATAGACACATCTGGTAATGTTGAAACTATAGCAGGTTCAAGTTCTGGTTTTGCAAATGGTCAAGACACCGCTGCAAAGTTTTTTTATCCTTCAGGAATTATAATAGATCCTTCTGGGCAATTTTTATATGTAGCAGATAAACAAAATAATAAAATTCGTAAAATAGTAATAGCAACAAAACAAGTTACAACTATAGCTGATACTACGGTTTTTAATTTACCTCGAGGAATTACAATAGATAGTTCTGGCAATTTATATGTAGCGGATTCAGGTAGTCATAGAATTCGTAAAATAGACACATCTGGTAATGTTGAAACTATAGCAGGTTCAAGTTCTGGTTTTGCAGATGGAAACGGTTTAACAACTGCAAAATTTAGTGTTCCTCAAGAAATTACAATAGATAGTTCTGGGCAAAATTTATATGTAGCGGATTACGGTAATAATAGAATTCGTAAAATAGTAATAGCAACAAAACAAGTTGATACTGTTGCAACTATTAATTTGCCTGCAGGAATTACAATAGATAGTTCTGGAACTTTATATGTGATTGATACGGGTAGTCATAGAATTAGTAAAATCGGCCTCACCTGTGCGACAGGATATCAACCTTCTAATGGCGATTGTGTTTCATGTCCAGCAGGTACATATGGAACAGATGGATCAACATGTACACCTTGTGCAGCTGGAACAACAAGTGTCGCTGGAGCAACTTCGGCAACTGCTTGCACACCTTGTGCAGCTGGCAAATTTAGTGCAGCAGGTGCATCATGCACAGACTGTCCACAAAATGCAACATGTCCAACAAAAACAGATTTTACTTGTAATCCAGGATATGAAAAATCAGTTTCAGGTTTAACCTGTCAACAATTAACTTGTGCACCAGGTAAATATGTAAATGGATCAATATGCACAGATTGTGAAGCAGGAACAACAAGTGTTGCTGGTGCAACTTCAGCATCTGCTTGCACAGCTTGCCAACCTGGAACATATAGTGCAGCAGGTGCATCATCATGCACAACCTGTCCAGCAAATGCAACATGCACATCAACAGATTTTACTTGTAATCCAGGATATACTAAATCAGGTTCAACCTGTCAACAAGTAACTTGTGCACCAGGCAAATATGTAAATGGATCAACATGCACAGATTGTGAAGCTGGTTCATATAGTAGTGGTGGAACAGTGACATCATGCACAACATGTGGGTCAGGTTTTACAAGTCCCGCGGGTTCGACTTCCCAAGCAGCATGCACATGCCAAAGATATGTTACTGTAAATGGTGTAACTAAATGTTTCTGCCCAACCTTGTCAAAGCCTCCTATGACACAGGGTTCTGATAATGCGATAATGCTCGCATTGGTCAATTGTGAAGAAAAAACCTTCAATTATAAAAATAATGGTGTAACGCAAACAACGAATCCATGCACAAATTCATTCTATGACTTCGACAAGGAAGTGTGTGTTAATAAACTCGGTTCAAACGTTGGCCTTGGATCATCAACTCCCTGTTCATCGTCAACAGTCTACAGCAATCAAACAAATGCCTGTGTTCCAGTGAGGGTCATCGTGAAGTCCAATAATCCCCAGTTAATTGATACCACTGGTAATCCTGGTCAAGGAGATTTCACAGGTTGCAGAACGGTTGATCAAGGCGATTGCACAATAGTGTTCAGAGACAGTTTAGGAAACCCCATAACAGCGAATCCTTGTAGAGCAAGTAACCAATTATATAACTTTGCGACGAAGACTTGTGTTCCAAAGACGAAGCCATGCTGTAATTATACAGACCCCTTGAAGGCTGTAGCAGACAAGTCTTGTGCCGCGGATACAAGCCTTGTTATTACGAAGAATACTGCCTTATGTCCAACGAATTCGAGAACTCTATGCTGTAATAATGCGTATGCCACGAATACAACGTGTATAAAATCAAATTTCTGGACACCATCTTATCAATTCAATACAAGTCATACGACGAAATGCGCATCAGGTTTCCAGGATTACCAAGGCCTGCATTTACTCAACAAAAAGAAGGATAAGATGAACAGAATTGTTTAATACCGCTAAGTTCTTAACTTGAGCACCAGACGTTACCCGACCTTATAAAACCCAAATATTCAATAATCTTTGGTTTTTATATTAACCATTTCTAGATGGCCCAACGCGCCCTTGTTGCCCTAGGCCTACTTTTTATATGCATTATAATCGCAATGTTTTTAAAGAAAAATATCTACGAAAATTTCGAAGCGACGACTTGCCCAGTCAATCAAAAGCTAGTGAATGGAGAATGCAAACCTTGTGAGTCTGGATCCTACAGTTCTGGAGGAACTGCCTCAACATGCACAGTATGTTCCGCTGGAATGAATCTAAATAATGGTGTATGTTCTGCCTGCCCCCCAGGAAAATTCTCAGGCAAGGACGGCCAGACCTTATGCAATAATTGCGGCAAGGGAACCTATAGTGATAAGCCTGGATCATCCCTGTGTATATCCTGTGCGTCTGGTAATTATCAAGACGCAGAAGGCCAGCCCTCATGCAAGAAATGCGCAAAGGGAACGTATCAATCCAGTGTTGGAAAGGATAAATGCGTGGACTGCCCCCCAGGAAAATTTTCAGATAACGAGGGTTCTGCCTATTGCTCATCGTGTATGCCAGGTGAATACCAAGATAAGTCAGGCCAGGAATCCTGCATCAAATGCCCCAAAGACTCTTATTCCGATAAGACAGGTAACGCCGAATGCACAAAATGCCCAGATGGCTATTTTACCGATGAACAAGGTGCGACATCCTTATCTGACTGCGTAAAGGCACTCCAAACCTCTGACTGCGTAGATATATATAAAACGGCTCGTTATGAATTTGATTCTTTAACAAAACCGACGGGCAAGTCTCTATATTTCAATTTAACATCTGATAATTTCAATATTATAGGATCAAATGACACAATTAAATCAACAGATTCAACAGAGAGTAATATTTCGAAATGTGTTATTAATCAGCGTCTCAAAGATAGATCCGATATATGTAAAAAGAATAGTGCAATCACAGCAGACTCCTGTGGGTCAGTAGTGGGAACAGATAGTAAGTCGCTTCTTCAGGCATATGAATTCGTGAATTCGAAGGGAATCTGCGTTGATAAGACTGGCAGATCAATACCGTATCCTACATCAAGGCCTTCAGGGACAAAGGGGACTGCGGAAAATATTCTTGCGCACATCGTCAAGTGCACAGATCCACAGAATGCGAAGACATGCACATATAGCTATCCCCTAGATGGCGTCACACATAGCACTAATCCTTGCACAGATCGCGACATGATTTATGATTTTGACAAAGAAGAGTGCATGGATCCGTCGATAAACACAGTCGAACAAAAAGAAAATAATTGTGATACACACCAGGTTTTCGACCCAGTTACTGGCAAATGCTTGAATGTAATAACGCCTATTAAGGCAATGCCTCCAAATACAAAGGGCAAGATTGTCCGAGGAGATTACAGAGATTGCAAGACTATTAATATGGGTGATTGCACCGTTGTTTATAAGAAAAAGGCGAGTGAAGATACTGAAATCGCGGATACAGTGAATCCTTGCCCTACTATATATAAACCATCTAATACAGTCTATGATTTCGATACATACAGTTGTGAAAAGCCGTTGACTCAAGGTTATACCAATTACCGCCTTGAGACACCAATTGTTTCTTAAAATGTCATCAGACTAATAGATGGTGTTAAGACGCTGCCCACCAGGTATTTTCTGCGTAACACCCATGTTTACAATATGTCTATTTATAGTAATTATTGTAGTTCTTGTTGGCGTATATTTTGTATCAAAAGACATAAAACTACCGAATATTATTGTTGAAATGCCTGCACCTGAGAATAAAACTTCGGTTCAGGAGCCAATTATAAATCAAAAGATTATTGTTGAAGGTGGCGATGATAGATATAGACGTGCTCCCGAGCCCTTGAGAAATTGGGCAACGAGACCTGATTTACGCGGTGCATTAATACCGCAAGGCGCTGTCCCCATTTTCCAGCCAGCACTCGGCTATCCTGATCAGTTTCAACAGATGGGTATATTAACAATAGAAAACAGCAGTCAAATCCTACCACTATTTGGGCGTAGAGCTGGAAATAGATCTGATCGCTACAATTACTACACTAGAACTGATTCCTATAATCCTATACAATTACCTATAAGTTATGAGCGTCGCGATTGCATGGATGATATTGGATGCGGTGAACTGTATGGTTCTGAAACTGTTAAGATTGATGGGATGAATAATTTCGCAAAAGTGAAAGTCTATAAATATGATGCGCCGCGCTATATTCCTGCAGTGATCTAAGTTCTAGGGACTAGACGACAAGTTCTATGCAATAGACGACAAGTTCTAGGCACTAGACGACAAGTTCTATGCAATAGACGACAAGTTCTCTAGGCAATAGAACTTCATGTGTCCAATTTTCTAAACTAAGAACATTCTTCTTACTTTAGAAAAGGCTATGTCTGGCCAGTGCCCCGTTGGCAACAGAGGATTTCCAATAAAAGTAGCAGGCCTAGATTCATCAATATTACTATCATCATCCGATACTGCAATACAAACACCGAATGATATTAAACTACAGTTTATCAAAACAACTATAACTAAAATAGATCCATTTATTGGTAACTATGATGTAGCAGGTTCACAGAGCTTCTTTCTAGGTGGAACTCAATATAGTTTATATTCTATGCGTATATCTAAATCATCGGATAATGGAATAACTTATAGGGCAAGTCTTCCCATAGAATTACAATTTTGGGGAAGAACAAGAGATGGTCTTATAGGTGTTCTTATTATTCCTTTTTATACTGCTGAAACAAATTCAAATGAGTTTAATAATCTTATAAATTTGATAAATAATAATACCAATAATGATCTATCATCGATATTTCCACAAGAAGTCGAGGTTGTTCGCTACAGCACATGTATAGAATATATATCAGGTGCAGAAATTACTAACAAGACGATAGCTGTAGCTTCTTGGAGAATTGGTATTGGAGTTAAAGATAATACACCCATAACATATAAATATGGTATACCTATAGGATTAAATAATAATATAAATGCCGCAAATACATTGTCAGAAGTTGGTGCGACTGCTGCGCGAACAGTTAGCTATGTTCAAAACTTTGTTGAAAATGATCCTAGCAAATCTTCGGTAACTGTCCCATACACATCAACAATTCAATATACATCTACCGATTTTAAGAATAGATTTAGATATTGTATATTTAGAAGTAAACCTGCGCAAGAAGCAGCTGGCCAAAAAGACTATAAGTGTATTGCGATTGATCGTCAAAAAGATGTAGTAAATGGTCGTATAATTGTCGACCCTACAACTGGTAAACGCCTTGCAGATTCTTTAGAAGAAGACAATGAAGCGCAATCTTCTCTTAATATTGTGGCGCCTACAGTAACGTCAAATGGAGATGTTGAGAGAGGGGTTACTATATTTGTGGGAATTCTTGGAGGAACAGTCCTAGTTGCTATTGTAATATTCATTATAAGATGGTTTGTTACAGGTAGAACAACTGCTCAATTAGATGCTGCCGCAGCCGCCGCAGCATTGCTAAGTAGATCACCAACAATTGAGTGGACTGATCTTCTTTTACCAGTATTTTTAGGGATAATATTTACTTTGATATTAACAGTTACAATTGTTATGTTTGTTTATGTGAAGCCCTAACGTCTAGTGCTTAAGTTAAGAACTCCCCATATTTAATCTTCTGAGATCTAATAGTTAGGTGTGATGCACTATATGAATACATTAGTCGCAGCAATTCTGGCAATTGTAGTAACAGTCGCAATTGTTATATGGCTTCCCAAGAATTGTGCAGCCAGAGAGGGTTTTGACGATATAGCCTCTAATGATGTCATGACATGCCCACAAAATACAAAGGCTTTTATAAATTCAAAAAATACGATTGCGTGCTGTGATGCCGAAGTAAATGGAAATTACAATTGCACTGGAAGAACGGTATGTGCATTAAGCACTAATAAACAAAATATACCCATGTGCAGCAATTATTTACAAGATATATATAAAAAAGAGTCGACAGATAAATGCCCATCTTCAATGCCAAATTATTTCATTTCTGGCAGTCCCGGTTCAAAGAAGGAATTCTGCACTAATTCTGCACTTAATAGCACTCTTACTGGGCCAAGTAATAAGGATGCAAAAATATGCAGATTTGAAAATTACGAATTTGATATAAGAAATCCTGTAAGCTGTATTGTTCAGAAACTATACGATAGTGCAATGTGTCCGAAAGAGCCTTGCACGAAAAATGCAATAACCCTACAGGCCAATAAGGCTGTCGTTATTCAAATAAGTTATGTGGATTCTGATGGAATACCGAGAGTCTGCAATGATGACACGAGTATGAAGAACTATTATCGTGATATCAAGAAGGATTTAGATGTTAATAATATTAACCTATGTTCTATAAGTAAAAAGGTTTATATTGATAGAAGTTTACCTATTGCTAAGACAACAATTTAGTGCGATAAGATTATGCACTAAAAGTTAAGCTGGATTAGGAAAGATTCCGCCAGATTTTCCATCAGGTATTGCACTATTCATAACAATCTTCTCATTAATACTTTCATCTACGGGTTGAAAGTCATTGCGACCACTGTCCGCTTGTGGCTCGTAATTATACGATTCTTGAACAGGCACCTGTTGAGGTGGCTGATCAATAACAACTTCTGGGCTTGGATAGTCCACTTCTGCAATGGTATTCATAGAGGACGGTATTATTATATTCATCTTACTTTGGTTTCTTAGGCCAAAGATGGATAATACTACAATAAATGTCAATAGTAGCACATAAGGGCCAAAGAGAGAACTCGCTAGAACAAACGCCATAAGAATAAAACGAACAAATAGATTATCTGTAAGTCTTAATACGGAATTTGGTAGAAAGGGAATTATAAATAGAATAATAACCTCGGCGATCATAATTTTAGTCTGAGTGGGAAGAGTATTCATTTCTGTTTTAAGGGTTTTAAAATTGATTGAAAAAATAATATTTATACACTAATAATAATCATGGCCAGCTCTCAACGAACCCTGACATCAAGGGGATACACTGTTCTTAAATCCTCACTTACACAAGAACAAACAAAACTCATTCAGCAGACATTAACAGTCGCACCGAAGACAAACTCCAAATTCGCGGCAACAGGTCAGCCATTTGCCGTATATTTTGAATCCGCAACACGATTCTATCTTCCTCGGCACTGGGCACGTGAGCAATTCGGCAAAGAAGAGGCCGATTTAATGTCGGAAGGCATAGATCTTCCATCATCTATAAGTTTTAAAGGGAAGCCATTCGATTATCAAGAGAAAATTATTGACAGTTTCTTCCAAGCAGATGGAAATGGCCTAATTTGCGTTCCATGTGGGAAAGGAAAGACCTTCATGGCTCTTTCTATTGCCGCCAGAATTGGAAAACGTTTTCTTGTCATTGTCGATAAGGAATTCTTATTAAATCAGTGGAAACAAGAGATGCAGGCTTTCTTTCCAGGCCTGCGAACTGGCATTCTTCAAAGCGATCATCTCGAAGTTGACCCAGAGAAATATGACTGCACAATCTGCATGATTCAGACACTCGTTCAGCGCGATTTCAAAGACACCATTTTCAAGACATACGGTTTCACAATCTTCGATGAATGTCACCATCTTGGCGCGTCGAATTTTAGCCAGGCACTTCTTAAAGTTCAGACGAAGCGAATGCTCGGTCTTAGTGCAACACCTGAGCGAGATGATGGACTTACAAAAGTATTTATGTGGTATCTTGGCAATCCAGTTTATTGGGAAAAGACTCGCGAAAAGGATTTGACGGTTCAGGTCCGTGTTGTGCAATTCAAGACAAAGGACAATGAATATCTTGAGGAGCCAGTGGATTTTAGAGGGGAAGTTGTAATGGCGAGACTTCTTGGCCAGGTTGTGAGCTGCAGTTCAAGACTAAAAGTGGTAGTCAATGAAGTCCTGGATCTGGCAAAAGAAGAAGGGCGGCGGATTCTTGTTTTGAGTGAGAGAAAGGGGCATCTTGAAGCTCTGGAAGAATTATTGAAACCTTCTGGATATTCGATGGGCTATTATATTGGTGGAATGAAGGAGGCAGTGCGCGAGGCTGGTGCCAAGACGGCGAAGATTCTTCTTGCGACTTATGCGATGGCTTCTGAGGCCATGAATATTCCTTCTCTTAATGCGGTGATCTTGGCCAGTCCTCGAAAGAAGATTGAGCAATCTGTTGGACGTATTCTTCGTGAAAGACCGAGTCAGCGAAAGGTCTTGCCGATAATTGTTGATATTGTGGATATGCACGGTCTTTATCAGGGACAGTTTAAGAAAAGACGTGTGTTTTATAAGAAATGTGGGTATAGTCTTCAAACTCGCATATATAATGATGCCAGTTTGGAGGAGGGTTCTAGTTCGGATTCTGAATCTGAGTCGGAACAACTAGATCTAAATCAGTGCGCTATTCTTGATTAGTTCTTACGCGTCTTCTTTGACTTCTTGCTCTTCTTAGCCTTGCGTGTCTTCTTGGCCTTACTCTTCTTAGCCTTCTTGCTCTTACGATTTTTGCGGCGTGAACCACCCATAGACTTAACTGGCTCACTCGAATAAGGCACATTGAGAAGAAAAGGCGTTTTTCCATCGGCCAGTCCTCCTCCCTCGCCACCAGCCATATTACTCGGCATATGTGTATAGCCAGCTCTGGGAACACTGTAGAATTGCTGTTGTGCACCGCCAATTCTGGGCTTATCGCATGGAAGTGGGACCTGAACACTTATAGCATTGGGACCGTATACTTCAAATGCAGTAGTATATCTACCGCCACTCATACCGGGAAGACCCTTCATAGGAACAACTGGCACTGATCTATCAACATTTCCACAAGCAGAACTGCGAACAATCTCACCAGCATAGGGTGCATTAGGAGAAATAGCTGGCCCTAGTGAATAGGCAAAATCTCCAGCCCCACCATTGTGGCGTGAACGATTGCGACGGCAACCAGTTTTACGCATCTTAACGAAATCCATTCGTCTCCTATTTATTGGTTAACATTTAAAATGGTTTTGAGTTCATATTTCTGAAAGGGTTCATACCAGACAATTGAAACAGGAATCTTATTTTTAACCTCAATTAGTTTACGTAATTCGAGGCGAAGTGGCATGGATCTTATACAGAGACTTCCAATTTGCACGCCATCAATTAGTTCGAGAAGATATAAATCTGGACCAGAAGCACTGGGATCTTTATACGCAATAGCCTTGGTATGCTTCTTGTTTATATCTGGTGTAACAGCTATCGTAGGAGTATCCAACATCTGCAAAACAGATTGATCTTTTGGTTTAATAGGCGCATCCTCGACAAAGGAATAAACTTGCGGCTTATTTCTAAGTTCTTGTTTTTGAACTGGCTTGCTCTCATAAGTGTTCTTCAATACATGTCTGCGCTGTCCATATTCATTCGCAATAAAGGCGACGTGGCATTTATCATTCGCATCATATGTCTTAAAAGTGGAAAGTGGAGACCATGGTGCCATTTTCACTTCGCAACTCTGAAGAACTGCATTCTTTTGAATACATGCGCCGACGACTTTCTGAGCAAGATCATAACGCTCTACAAAAGGCATAGTATCGAAATAGTTGACACCTTTTGCACTCAACAAGTCTACAACCCATACAATTCTTTCTACTTGATCGAGCATCACCTCTAGAACAAATGGGCCCTGCTGTTTCACATTCGCTCTTAGAAGTGGGATACGAGCTGTGCTGGCGTTTTCTGGTTCTTTGGGGTTGATAAAAACTGCCTGCCATCCCTCATTAAGAACTAGCCAGCTGCTGCGAAAATGCGAGGGATGCTCCCACCAGAATGCCGCCTTCTGTTTTAGGAATGTCTCGCTTGTGGATTTCACAAACTGGAAAGTGTAAAGGGGAAGAGGAGTGTGTTCCAAAAAGGATTGAATCTCTTTTTGGAATACACGATCAACATTCTTCAAGAAGTGGAGCGGTTTGCTGTTTAATTCTGTGTTAAAGCCCATTTCTATATTTATAGGTGTTTCTTATTTAGGCTGCCTTTTTTAGAAACTTAGTCAATTGTCATGTCTGTTATCACTGCTACAAGACAATCCTTTGCATCTGTCTTCCAAATATCAAAATTATTAACATCACATACAAAATTGCTAGGCTTTAATACATCAGTTATGGTGCCATATATATTACAAGGGTGCATCTTTATAAGGATCCAGCATGTATGATTATCATATTCTTTTACAATATCTGCTGTCCAATGATTTAAAATAG
>Ga0114974_10001239_pt1 | contig 20183 bp, 27 predicted proteins | sample S_130206_EF_Meta_FD_87318 | JGI IMG/M metagenome (GOLD analysis project Ga0114974, IMG submission 87318) | Freshwater microbial communities from Lake Simoncouche, Canada to study carbon cycling - S_130206_EF_MetaG | ecosystem: Environmental > Aquatic > Freshwater > Lake | place: Lake... | reverse complement strand
GCTCGTTACCGAATTTAATTATTTCATCGACTGCAATTAATGCACATTTATATGAAGCATAACCTCTTGCTCCTCCGTGATTCATCCCATCAATTAAAATTGAATTATAATGTGAAAATAATTCTTCTGCTTTTTCTTTTGGTGTCATAATTAAAATGGTCTAATTGTTATATCATCAAAATTAGGTTGAATCTTATTGATTGCTGAATCTTTAAATGCTACCTGGGGTTCCTTGAATCCAAACAATTCTGATTCTTCATCGGCAATCCTATTTGTTTTAACGTCAACAATTCTGTTAACATCGCCAACCTCTCCGTCTCTATTCTTGGCAACTATGTATAATAGCTTATTATCCATCTGAGCTACGGGCTGATTTGATTCTTTAGCTTCAACATATTTATAATAGTCGTCTCGGTATAATAGAATAACTACAATTGCATCTTGCTCAATATTACCACTGCTTCTTAAATCGGATAACATTGGGTGCTTATTAGCCCTGGATTCAACACTCCTAGATAACTGAGATAATGCTACAATTGGGATCCCTAACTTGCGAGTAAGCTTCTGAATTTTATTCGATACGGATGATACCTGGGCGAAGTCACTTTGATCTTTGATTTGATTGTCGCGTATTAACTGCAGATAGTCAATAACAATGAGTCCTATGCCATTCTTCCTGCACTCCTTAATTAATAGCAAATTTAAATAGTTAACATCCCTATTATCAGAATCGTAAAACGAAATAGGTAATTGCTTGAGGACCCTAGCATTAGAATTCCTAATCTTAGTTACATCTTCTTTGCTAATGCGATTTGCCTTTAAATCAGAATACTTATAATCCTCAAATTCACTAGATATATATCTATAAACTAATGATTCTTTAGGCATCTCTAACGAAAGAAATAATACTTTAACACCCGTCTTTGATGCAGATTTTGCATGCTCTAACCCAGCAATAGTCTTCCCCATACCAGGGCGAGCCGCTATAATTGTTACTCCTGGTTGCCAACCCCCTAAGACGTAATTAAGTTTACGCGAACCAGTGTCAACGCCCGAAAATTTAAGCACCCCAGCAGTAGCTTCCATTTTATCCATCACGGATTCATAGACATTGTCCAGGGAATATATTTCAGTTGAGAGCGGACCATTTTGAATTTCCGCCAAACCTAGTTCTACTACGCTCGAAAGCTTTGTTATGTCGTCGCCATTAGCTAGACTTTGTTGAATAGAGATTGATAAGTCATTAGCAATCCTCTTAACTTCTAATTCTTTTAGCTCACCGCAAACTTTAGGTAGCTCTACTTTACCCTTAGGTAACAAACTTAGCAAATGCGAGGGATCTACACCTATAGACAAATTCTTTGATTTAAGCAGTCTAAAAACATCGTAACGATTGAATATCTTATTGTCAATAGATAATTCAACCATCGCGTTAAATGACGCCTTAAACAACAAGTCTACGAAGCAGTTATCAGTTATAATCTTAGAAGCATCTTGAACCATGTGAGAATTCTCTAGTAGGTATGCAATAACATCCTCCTCAAGGAAAAAATCTTCAATTACTATTTTTTTATTTAAAGCCATTTGTCAGGTATGATTAATTCAAATTGTTTTTGATCAATTGGTTCTGATTTAACATTTAGATTGGAACCTACAATCTCATCTTCCCAAACTCTATTTTTTAAGTAACGCTCAGGGTCCTTTCGATAAATTATATCGGGTCTAGCTTTGGTGTACTTCGGGATCGCCAATAGACAATCATCTTTTTCTTTTTCTTTTAGTTTAATCCAACTAAGCTTTGCTTTTTCCTTCCCTACTTTCTTCCCATACAATTCCCAAAATTCCTCAAATCGATTATTAACTATTTCTTCTTTTTTATTCTCTTTATTATTATCTCTCTTATTATGTAGTGAGTTCTCGGCAGAGGGGGGGTGAGAATTAGGCAGAGGGTGTAGTGAGTTCTCACTAGGGGTATGGTGAGTTCTCGGCAGAGGGGTAGTCAACTTGATTTCCCTTATTTCAACCTCTCCAGACTCTTTTTTCTTTAAATCCCTAGTAATAATATCCTTATCTTCTAAAGATTTTAGGTATTGTCTAACCGAACTTGCTGATATTCCAATACATTCAGCCATATAAGAATTACTTGCAAAGCAATGCCCCTTTTGATGGGATAAACTTTGTATTAATCCAACCAATAATTTCTCATTAGCAGACAAATCTTTTCGCACCAATATCTCCGAAGAAATCACCGCAAACCAACTCATATTTCTTTTAATTTATTTTCGTAAAACTGAATTTCTTTGACTAGTTCTTCTGCATTTTTTAATAAAATATCAAAGGCTTCCATTCCTGGAGTTGCAAATGATAATGCTTTTTGGTAGTCAGCCAGGTCCATTTGAGTATGAATCAGCTTAACTTTAACTACCGCCATAAATGCCATTAATTCTAGATCCATTGAAGATAAAAATGCCCAAGTCCTTGAGGGAAGAAACTTGGGCGATAGGATTTTAGCCTATACTTTGAATCGCATCCCTCAATGCAATTCAAAATACTACTCACAAATATAACTCAAATTATTTATCAAACAAATGACGTAATTTAATAATATTATTTGTTGGTACAATAATTCTTCTACCTTCTCCTTTAGTTGGATGAGTAAAGATTAGACTTCTCATTTCGGGAGTACAATCAATGTATTCCCCTATAAAAGTATCTGAACCGTTTGCCCCAAATCTATATTCAATTTCATAAGAGCTATAGGGCTTAAGCATTTCTTTCCTAACAAGAGGATTTTCTACCGCATAAATATTAATAAGGTTTCCATGACGAGAAATAACCGTCGACTCAATTCTTCTTTCCATTTTTATTTGATTTTATATATTTAAATTTTAATTATTCTTCACCTATAAGTCTACCGCTTTTAGTATATGGTCTTTTAAGCATATTATCTACATAAATATCAGCAGATGTTTCTATGCCAAACTCTTCATACGGCACATGCCCTTTGATATAAACCTCTTTTTCTTTTATGGTAAGGTTAATCCATATCACTAATAAACATGTGACTAAAACAGCTATAGCAATAGCCTCAATTACGAATCTTTTTTTCATTTGGTTTAATTAAATTGTTGATAGCGGAACTACCGCGTGATTATGGGACTATTAACTTGTATACTAAATATAAAATTACATAAGACATAAACGCCCAAAAGTAATCTGATTTAGTAGGCTTCTCTTTAAAACTCATCCTTGCAAATAATTTTATATTTAACATGGATTGAATCATCTTTATTTACTAGGGTGTTTCCTTCCGTTACCCTATAGATGCTAATTTCTAATTCTCCTTCGTATAAGAGGTGGATATCAAACACTTCATCGTCAAACATAAATGCATGCCATTCGTCTAAATCTCCGTATTCGATTACCACTTCATGGCTTACTTTATTGATCCGCGATGATATTAAAATTCTACGCGTAAAAGGATTTACTAAAATATTAAAATTTAACATGTTTCTTTGATGGCTAATTTGATTTCTAATTCTTTAACTTTTTCAAACAATGTATTCTCAGTGACAATTGATTTGTCTAAAAGATTTTCATACTCATACTTTAATGAATATAATTCCAGGGCTAGGTATTGTACAAGCTCTTCGTCATTCATTGACGCGATATCCAATAACGTATTAATATCTAACTGCTCTAAGGAACAATCTTTGATTGCATTAATAATTTTTGCTCTATTCTTCATCTCTAAAATAATAAAATTCGTTTGTACCATATTGTCTTACATGCATTTCAGCCCGCAACAATAACTTGCGTAGTTGATGTTCATCTGAAATTTGAAGACGGATAAAATCCTGGATAATCTTTACTTTCTTTTCATGCATATCATTTCTAATGCTACATAATAATTCCCAATACTCATTCCCTTCGGGAGTTTCCTTAAACCAAAATGCTTGGGTGAGAAAATCCTTAAAGGAATCAAAATCCCTATCCAAGTATTCCCATAAATAACTTTCAGTCACCTGGTTGAGCAAATTGTTTCTAAACAATTCCTGCTCCTCTTCGACTAAATAATACTCAAAATATTCGCTTCCTAACATTACAAAACCTGGTTAACCTATATCACCAGGAGGTGGCTAATTGTTTGATTAATTATAATTTAAAGATAATTCCAATGCTTTAATTAGTCTAAATTTGTAGACAAACGCGAGCAATTTGTAGACGCACTAGCAGAATACTACGTCGCCCATTACTATTAGCTGTAGCCATACATCGCAATCGTCCGCGTCGTAATCACCACTATAAAGTCTATCATACATATCCCTATAGTTTTCCTTCATTAGGTCCATGCCCCTAACAATATTTGCTAAAGATATTTCGCCAAGTAATGCACCGCTCGGATCTAAATCTAAATCTTCGTCTTCACTAAAGTTTTCGATGTCATATATTTTGATCGAAAAGTTGGGTGTTTCAAGTAATGATTTGGCAAAGTTATCTATAGTGCAAAGCTTCTTATCAAAACCGCTCTTATCGTAATCATTAATTATTAAGTACCAATAATTTGAACCGCCTTCGAGCGCGCCCGATAGCCAATATTCTAAGTCTTCTTGTTTTATTTCTATCACTTTATTTAATGAAGGTTTACCTAACCCACCTACAAGGATAATGTTATTTGATTCTGCCTATTCTTCTAGGTATGCTTACTCCGTTCCCGCTCCACTCGTCGATGTTTAATGCTTCACTATGCCTATCAGTTTGCGATATAAAATCAGATGCATCCCTTAAGGATAAAAACATTGCAATTGTTTCAGTTGATTCGTCTGCACAAGTTTTGTACACTTCAAACCAGGTGTTTTCTTGTAGGTTATTTTTCATCGCTATAAAAGTCTAAAGGATTTAAGCTTTGATTTAAACATCATTACATCGCCAAAATGAATTTCATAATCATATTTTTTATGATCGGATCCATACCTAAAATACATGCATTCATCAACTTCAGAATGAGTTAAGTCTATCATTTTAGGGTATGTTACTATTATTTCAACAACTTTATTTTCTCCAACGGCATACCCGTCGTAACATTTAAAATCGTATCCGCTATGCTGTTTACCAAGTTCGGGAGCGCTAAAGTCTATGTCCGTTTCTAAAACGTAAGGCTCCTCTTTTCTTCCGTTTTCATTTGTGAAATGTGCAACTAATGACTCTACCATTAATTGCTGTTCTTTTGTTAAGTCTTTCATTTTTGTGTTCTATTTATTTGGTTGATTAATATTTTTTGGATTTCTTCTTCTAGGTTAAAACATTTTACTGCGTAATAGCTTCGTCCTTTGGCTTGTGTTAAAGCTTCTGACATTGAGGTATAGATTACTATGTCACCGTCGTCAAACCTTTCATATTCCCAGGATTCAGGGTTATATAAAACGTAATCGTTTTCGGTTAATTTAATCCTTTCCAATGGTTCAGGAATCTTATAATTTGCCATTAAAAAATCAATCATTTCCCCGTCGCTCATTTCGTCTTCAGGGTCCAATCTTTCAAAAAATTTGTTCCATTTATTTTCGTTGGATTTGGTTTGAAGGAAGGCTAGTTCTTCTTCCTTAATTTGGACGTATTCACCCCAGGGAATTAATATATCTAATAGGTCCTCAGGAGCTGTGGTTTCGTTATTCCAGGTTATAATATCATACCCGTCTCTAGATATTTCGGCAACCGCATTGATGCCCTTAGTTTTGTAAACGTTGATGGCATGCTTGCCAAATAAAAAATGCTTTTTCATGTTAATTTTTGGGTTTTAGTTAAAAATATTTTTTGTTCTCTAATATGTCCAGGACTATAGCTATTTCGTTAATATCTAAATCCATTAGTAATATGCAGTCAGAACTACCTTCCGAATTATTGCCTAAAATATATACGTTTTCTGCTATCTCTATTTCATTGGCTTCAAACTGCTCATATCTAATTATGTCGCTATCTTCTCCGTATGTAGGCACCAACTGAAAGCACCTAAATTCGTCGGCTTCTCTTAAGCTTAAGAGAGTCCCGCCTAGATTTTGCTCCTTGACTATGTTAAAAATCTTTGTGATGTATTCATTTCTTAAATGAATTACATGATTCGCATTTATGTTTTTCATTATTAGTTTTTAATATATGATATCCAATTTTCTAATTCTATACTCATTTGATCGAAAACACTAGTTTTTGAAAGTTTTGATTTCTTGACTGCAGTCATTAGGATTTCATGCTTCTCATTAAACTTGAGTTCATTGTATCCTATTCCGTATAAACTCATGGCGACTTCTACATCGATAACGCTCGGCGTGTCTTCCACATAATGCCCGCGTTTCTCTAGTTCATTTAATAATTCCATGTCTGAGAAATTACTTAAATCTTTTATTTGGTTTTTCATTTTCAAATTATTTAATTGATTGATTTATTTTTGCGATTGGGTTAGTATTGTTGAGAGCGGAAATTCCCTAGGATTTTAGCCTAGGGAATTTCTTCCGTCAAATAATTTAATTCGTTTAGGATTGGGCTAATGTAGTCCTGGAAAGTAGTGATTAAATCTAGGTTGCTTCCTAGTATGTCGTCCGCGTCCATGTCCCTAGAAATCATTTGGTCCCTAGCTTCGTCAAAATCGCAGATAGCTAAATCCGTTAAATTGAAATAAATTTCTCCTAGCTTCCAGGTAGTAACTTCGTCCGTTTCCTCGTTCGTTTCCTGGTAGTTCTCGTAGCTTGTTACCTGGACTAGGTCCTGGACTAGCTTCCTTAATCTTTGTTCCCTAGCTTCAAATTCTACTAGTTTACTTTGCAAAATTTCTATTTCGTTTTTCATATTTGGTTTATTTATGGTCCAGGAAGTTTAGCCCCTGGACCTGGTGAATTGATTAATTAAATTACTACGAATCCGCTCGTTTTATCTTTGCGCGCTTTCCCTTTAGCCCTTAAGCCTATAATCGTTCCAGGTTCAGCAGTTAGCATAATGTCGTCGGCTAGGTCCCCGTCAATAACCTTAGCCCCTAAATAAATACTAGGCATGGGCTTTTTGTCGTCGAAAACTACGGAAATGGGAGCGCCCAGGTTTAAAGCTTCTATGCACTCCAATTCGTTTGTCTCACTACGCGAAAAAGTTAATTTATACCTGGTCCCCGCGTATTTTTTTACCTTACCTAGAATCTTTGTGTAATCATAGAATTCAAGTCCAGGAAACGCGTCCATGATATTGATATTAAAACGGTTTTTAAGGATAGCTATAAAATCCAGGTCCGACGTTCCATTTAACCTGACTGCAATTTGTTTACCTTCCCTTAAAGCTTTTTTGTTAAGCTTCGTTAATTCATTTAATAGCATGTTTAAAAAGTAATTTCTATGCTGAATATAAAGCTCAGTCCGTCGCGTCCTTCCTTCCTGGACTGGTGCCATTACTCCGCGTCCGGTAGTATAAATACATACCTGAATACAATTATCGGAAGCCCCGGCACAAAGATTAATACTTAGTGAATTTTGCTTCCAGGGGTTAAGGTATAAAATATGCGACTCTAAAAAGTTTTTAATCAGTTTTGCATTGGTATCCCCTTTGCTCAAAAGATTATTTGAAATTTGCAATTTGTTTCCGTTGGGTGCTATGATAGTTTTCATATGATTTTTTTTGTTTAAAATGATTGGATTAATAATTAAATTCTATTTTGTCAAGTTTTAAATTAAATTCAGATTCTAGGCTTGTAATGGACCTGGAAACATATTCCAAAGGTCCTAGCTTCCTGGAGCGCTGAACAGCCCCGCGTATTGACTTAGCTTGAATTATTGACGTGTAAAGAACGTCGCTGTAAATGTCTTTAAAAGTTAAACGGTAATTTTTCATTTTTTTGGGGTTTTATCCTGGTTATAATTCCAGGCAAATAGATAGATAAATGATAAGTAAAAAGACGCTAAAAATATTATTAATGCTTCCATAATTACCAGGTTAAACGGTTTATGTCATATCCAAATTCCTGAGCAATTTGCTCAAGCATAAATAAACGTCGTTTAATCATATCCGCATCAGTAAAATATACTTCACCTAAAAAATGCTTTCGTCCTAAATGGTCCTGGCGTTTTAAACATGTATATTTCGAATAGTTATAAGCTATTGAGCTCCTCAGCTCTCTTAAGTTTTCCGCGTCTTTTAATATCCATAAATACGGATTAAAAGCTTCGTTTGACTTCATTAAATTAAAGATTTGATTTTTGGGCTTTTTCATGTTTGTAAATTTTTAAGGATTAAAGGATTATTTTTTAATAAGTAAACTACCTGAAAATATAAATGATAATAAAACGGGAAAAGAAAAAACTAGGATAGCTATTAAATTCTCGCTATCGTATTTTCTAGTTAATAATAAATAAAAAATTTGCCCTAAGGCTAAAAATGATAGGATAAATAAAATTGATTGAAATAATGTTTGGACCTTTTTCATAATTAAGATATTTTTTTGTTTAAATGATATTTCGAAACAAGGCAAAAACGGTTTTATATCAAAAATAATCTCGACGAAATAGGGTAATTGTGTCGACGAAAAAATGAGAACACAATGAATTCTTAAAAAAGTTATATGATTTTCCACGTTTTACCTGGTAAATGCTTCCTGGACAAAACCTGGTTTTAACCTGGTATTTATTCCCTGGGTTTTATCTTCCTGGACCTTCTTCCTGGTGATTGTTTTACCTGGGTTTTTACCTGGTGAATAGATTTATCTTAGGTCCCTGGTAAATGGTGATATGTGAAGCGTATAGACGTCCTGGAGCGTAGCCCCTTTCCGCGTTTATTTTCCCGCATAAATTTTGGGAGCGTTTTTGTTTTTTGGATTGTTATCCTGGAGAAAATTAGATCTATGGAAAAAATATATGTTTCAACATATTTATGCTTTAGGAAAACACGCTCTAGGACCTGGAAATTAGGATTTTGGATTCAAAAAGGTAATGCCACCCAGTATTTTTTTTGCGTTTCTTCTTTTGGCTTGGCTCCCGTGCGTTTTAATCCATAACCTTTGACTCATAAGCTTACGCTATGAAAATTACTTTTTATAGTATATCTTTGAGTTTACAAACCAAACAAATAATAAAATGCTTACATACGAGCTTAAGCAGTCACCCGTAAACACTGTCATAGTTAGGGTAGATTCTGCGTTAGAAGACACTATAGAATATGGTAGTATGAAACTTCATATTGATCCATTATTCAACCCCACACATCATGCTAAAATCTATGGTACTGTCATCGCGGTACCTGAAGGAAAATGCATAAACGAGAACGGATTTGAAATTGAGAAAGAGGTAAGAGTTGGGGATAAAATTTATTTTCATTACTTAGTAACAAACAATGAAACAAATTGCATTTATGGGAACTATTATAAAGTACCTTATTATTGGATTTTTTGTTCTGTTAGGGATAGTTGTATTATACCTGTTGGCGCATGGACACTTTGCGAAGAAGTGGTTGAGCAGGAGAATGAATATAATCAGGTGGAGGTACTTTCGAAAAAGATAAATGCAACAGTAAGTACTTCAGGAATTGTAATGAGTTTGCATAAAACTTCATCAATTAGGGTTGCAAAATTAAAATTTATTGGAAAACCATTTATTGGAGAAAATGAACTTGAGGTAAAACAAAATGATGAAATTATTCTTGCAAAAAATGCACACTTCAAAAATAAGATTGAAGGAAAAGACTACTACACGGTACGCCAAGAGGATATTTTAGGTAAAAGAATGGGGTACCCCCCTAGTGAGATTTAGGCATACCCCCTAGTGAGAACTCACTATACCCCCTAGTGAGATTTAGGCATACCCTCCCTCTAGATCTCACTACACCCTCCCTCTAGATCTCACCACATAATAATAGAATATAATAATAGATTTAATAATAAAAAATATATTATCAATTATTTTCAAAAAAAGGAAAAAGAATTTTTTCCTTAGTGAAAAAGAAAAAAAAGAAGGGATTACGGTCCGCCGGCGCCCGCTAAAAAAATAAACACATTATGGCAACATTTACGCAAAAAGAATTTGATGATTTAGCGTTACCTATTAACGACAAGAATTTTCAAAACAATGTTATGGTTAAGCAAATCTTTGGAAGCATTAATATTTCTGAGGTACCTATTATTAAATACGTTGTTTTGTTGTATGATTTAAAATCTCCTATGAGATTAAAGATCCCTGACATTAACTTAAGAAAAGAGGAGTGTGCTGAGATGGCTGAATTAAAAACAGCTACTGATAAAATCTTTGATTTAAGCCACGATAATATACTGGGGTATATAAACTCCTATCTAAGGTTCCAATCGTCCAAGGTATGGGCTATATTGACGGCTAACGAGGAAGTATTATGGCAGTACCAACAAGAATTGTTAACACCTATTGTTAATTTTAAAAATGATAAGGATAAATTGCAAGCTCTTGAGATTAAAAGTAAGTTAATGAATGAGTGCGATTCAATTATAAAAAGGATTGATGCTTATGAAGATAAAATCTTTGGAGATAATAAAGAAAAGAAAAGTGATATAATGAATATTACACCTGAGTCTATAGCTAATTTATAGTATGTATCGTAAACATAAAAGAAATAGGGAGATTGAGATTAATGGGATAACTGTTAATCTTGCTCCTAATGGAGTTGTTTGGAATATTGTAACTAACGAATGGGAGACTAGGGATATTATTCAACGTTCTGCAAAACCTGCATACCAATACTGGGAGCGTCCTATCCCGCCAGCAGATTACGAGCTTAAGCGTAAGAAAGAAATCTTGGCACAAAAATCTAATCCCGATTACTACAATCCTGAATTACAATCATATCGTAATCAAGAATGGGACAGAAGACTTAATGGATTTTGGTTTATGAATAATGGCAAAGGGACTTATGTTACTGGATTGCATTATTTTTATTTGGTTCACTGGAAGATTGATGTGGGGTATCCTGATTTTAGGATGACTGATTTGCATTTCTTTTATTTTTTAGAGTACTGTATGCAAGATCCGGTATGCTTAGGGATGATTGAGGTAACAAAGCGTCGTCAAGGAAAAACTATGAGGGCAGGAGCTTTCTTATTTGAGTTAACGTCTAGAAGTAAGAATAAGAATGCAGGGATTCAAAGCAAGACTTTTGATGATGCAAGAGATAACGTATTTGCCAAGGGAGTTGTAATGCCGTTTAAATACTTACCTGATTTTTTTGTACCAATATACGATACTGAAAAAGGAATGACACCTAAGGGGGAACTTCGTTTCTTTAAAACAAATAAAAGGGGTGCTGCAGATTTTGATTTTGAAAAAAAGGTTGAGTTAGAGTCAATGATTACATTTAAATCTGCTGACAAGTTTGCTTATGATGGGACAAAGTTACATAGATACCTTGCTGATGAAGCGGGTAAAACAAAGAATGTAAACGTATACGATAGACACCAGGTTGTTCAATTCTGTTTGCAACAAGAAGAAATGATAATTGGCAAGGCTCTCTATACCACAACTGTTGAGGAGATGGAAGACGGTGGCGAGTCATTTAAGAATTTATGGCAAGCCTCAAACCAATCTGTCAGGGATGGCAATGGAAGAACGATGTCTGGATTGTACCAATACTTTATGCCTGCCTATAAGACTTTGTTCTATGACAAGTTTGGATATGGTGACGAAGAGAAGGCAAAAGAATATTACATAAATGCAAGGGAGGCTCTTGAGTCGGATCATAGAGCACTAGCGTCTTATATACGAAAGAATCCATTTACTATTGAGGAAGCGTTTTTTAGCGAAGCAGAGAGTTGTTTATTTGATGCGATGTCTTTAAATAGACAAATAGAAAGTATATCATGGATTGATAAAAAAGAATTATATTTGCAAGGTGAATTCATGTGGGAAAAAGGAGAACGAGATACCAGGGTTGTTTTTAAGGAAACATCTAATGGAAAGTTTCTTGTTCACAAAAAGGTTAATCCTTTTGACACAGATTTTTACAACCAGGTAAAGCAATACGGAAGCAAAAAGGAACCGGATAGTGATAGGAAGTATGCAATTGGATCCGATCCTTTTGATCATAGTATTACAACTGGAACAAATAGATCTGATGGGGCGGCTTATGTTTATCGTAAGTTTGATGCCATGGATGAATTGAGTGAAACGTTTTTAGTAGAATATTTAAATCGCCCAGAAAAAGCGGAAATATTTTATGAAGATATAATTAAGCTTGCTCATTTCTTTGGATGTAAAATACTTCCAGAAGACAATAAGGTAGGGTTAATTAAATACTTTGAATATAGGGGTTATGATAGGTTTTTAACAAAGATGCCGGGGGCCAATAAATATGGGATATCGGCTACAGTTAAAACGCATCAGCAAATAGCTGAAGAGATTGAAGCTTATGTAACAGACAATGTACATAAAGTAATTTTTATAAATCTTTTAAAGGATTGGTTGATGTTTGATATTAATAAAACAACTAAATTTGATGCGACGATGGCAAGTGGTTACACGTTAATTGCCTCAAGCAAATCAAAATTTGCGCAAAGGATTGAACAAAAACAAACTTTATACGAAATACGAGATGTATTTCCGTTTTAATTATGGAAGATAACGTAAAACAAATCCTTGGTTTTCCAAGTCACTTAGTAGAAAACTCTAAGAAAGACAAGTCTTGGATTTCTCAATATATAAAATCTGCGTGGACAGATTTCTCAACTTACTATCCTAATCAATTGTATAACGGAAGGGATAAATACCACGAGATAAAATTATATATGTTAGGGAAGCAATCGATTACAAGGTATAAAAAACTGTTTCAACCTAATCAAACCGCTAACGAAGATCAATCTTGGATTAACATTAACTGGGATATTCTTCCTATCATCCCAAAGTTTAGACGAATTGCATTAGCAACTTTAATTAAAGCAGATTATAATATTTCAGTAGATGCAATTGATCCATTAGCGCAAGACGATAAAAAAGAGTTTTATGCTCAGAATGCCGCAAAGATTTTATTAAAAGAAGAATTTGCTAAACAAGGGTTAGATCCCTCAATGATTCCAGATGCAGAAGTTGACGCTGAAAGTATTAAAGAGTTGGATACTTATATGGATTATTCGTATAAGCATAGAATGGCAATTGAAATGGAGCAAGCTCTTGAATTAATTATGAACCTTAACAAGTTTGATAATATTAGAGAGCAAGCAATTGAAGATCTTCATGACTTAGGGATTACCGGTTACAAAGAATATTTTGACGGAGAAGGTAACATTAAGATAAGAAGAGTTAACCCATCTAATATGGTTATGTCTTATTCTATTGATCCACACTTTGAAGACGTTCAGTATATAGGAGAAGTAATTGAAATAACAATTTCTGATTTAAAACAATTAGCTGGCGATCAAATTACTGAAGCAGATTACGAAATGTTAGCAGAACGATATGTTAACAAATTAGGGAATCCCGGATTACTTCGAAACATGAATTCTAATCAAAACAAAAATTATGATGGATTTAGAATTCGCGTATTAGATTTGGAATTCTATTCTACCAATAGCATGGTTCTTGAGGAAAGGGTTAACTCAAAAGGAAACGTTGTTGTTGGCAGAGCATCTAAAGTAAAAGACGCAAAGAAAGAAAAGAAATATACTAAGACAGATTATAAGGTTGTTTACCAAGGGAAATGGATTATTGATTCAGATATATTCTTTGATTGCAAACTAGCTACAAACATGAAGCGCGCTAAGTCGTCAATGACTGACACGTCGTTATCATATCATATTGTTGCTCCTAATATATACCAAATGAGTACTTATTCATTAGGAGATCAGATGAAAGCAATTGCCGATCAAATACAAATGGCTTGGTATAAATTACAAAATGTAATGTTAAGAGCTAGGCCAAGAGGTATAATGATTGAACTTGGTGCCCTTGAGGGAGTGCCATTAGGACGAGGAGGGCAAGCATTAAAGCCTATGGAGATTATTGATTTATATAATCAAACAGGTAACCTTGTTTACAGAAGACTTTCTGAAGAAGGGCAAGCTAGTAATTACAAGCCTATTGAAGAATTAAATAATGGTATTGGCGGCGAAGCTCAAGAGTATTTTGGTATAATCACAAACAATATTCAGTTATTACGCGACATTCTAGGATTCAACGAAATTACTGACGGTTCTACTCCAGATCCAAGAACATTAAAAGGAGTTGCAAAATATGCATCTGAGTCAACTAATAATTCATTAGACTTCTTGCGTAGAGCAGAAAGAAAATTATTAGAAAGGTTATGTTATTCGTTAACATTAAGAATTCAAGATGCGGCAACAAATGGAACAATTGAAGGGTTTACTAGGGCATTAGGAACCAATAGTGTTAATTTCTTTAAATTAGATCCAAACGTTTCTGCATATGAATGTGGTTTAGTTATACAACAAAAACCTAACGAATACGAAAAAGAAAAATTTGGGCAAAGAATTGATTTAGCTATTCAAACGCAACAAATTAATTTAGCTGACGCAATGATGCTAGAGAATGTTAGCAATTTAAAGTATGCTGAAGCGTTACTTGGGAGTAAGATTAAAAAGAACCAAGAGGAAACACAAAAGAGAAGCTTAGAGTTGCAACAGGCAAACGCACAAGTTCAGCAACAGTCAGCAATGGCAGCAGAACAAGCAAAGCAACAGACTATTCAGGTTGAAATGCAAGCTAAATTGCAATTGATTCAAAAAGAGAAAGAATTAGAGGCTCAAGTTATTACTACCAAATTGCAATTAGAAGCACAAATACAACAAATGGTAATAAATGGTAAGATTAATATGAGCCAGATAGAGGCTTCTTCAAGAGAGTATATTGCTCAAATAAAGAAGGCTGACGAAAAAACTAAAGAATTAAAGAAATAATTCATAGATTTGCACAACCAAACATAAATTAATATGAGCGAAAGCCCTATAAACTTAGATGAACTTTTAGATAAAGGGGAAACTATAATTGAAGAAACAACAGACTCAACAGCAGCGGAAACTTCCGCAGAAACTATTACAGAAGATATTAATTCTGAAGATAATGGAACTGTTGAAGATATTGAAAATAATGAGCTTCGGAAAGTTGAAGCTTTAAATGACGAGAGTACAAGTACTGATTTAGAGGAATCAAATATTGAAGTTGATGTAACTCCGGAAGATCAAACAGCCGATATGGCATTAATTGATGAGTCGGATTCAAAAGAGATAGAAGATAAATCTAAAAAGGTTGAGTATAAATTCAAGGATGACTTTATAAAAAAAGCTGTAGACTACTACGAGAAGTTTGGTACACTGCAACCTTTTTTAGAAGCCACCAAAACAAATTACGATACTGTTGCCGATGTTGACATTTTAAAGATGAATTTTGAAAAAGAAAATTCTGATTTAAGTCCCAAGGCGCAAGCTCGTTTATTTGAAAAGGAACTTGAGAAATATAATTTAGAGGCATTTGATGATGAAGATGCTGAGATAGGACAAGCTTTGCTAAAGCGAGATGCTAATAAGCTTAGAGTTTCTCTAAAAGAAAACCAAAAAGAATTTTTGGAATCTGTAACGCCTCTAGATATTGAACCAGAAATTTCTGCAGAACAACAAGAATCGGAAATGCGCAAAAGCCGTGAAATTGTTCAGACTGGAATTTCAAATGTATTAAAAAACAATTTAATTAAAGTAGAAGCCAATGGGGAAGGGATTAACTTTCAAATTGATGATGCTAACAAAGTTGTTGATTATGCATTGGATCAGACAAAGTTTTTGTCAACTTTTGCTAAAGATGGACAAATTGATTGGGCTAAATGGACTAAGGTTGTTGCATTTGCAGAAAACCCTACTTTATTTGTTAGCGAGTTAATTAAACATGGAAAATCTTTAGGCAGGAAAATGATGGAATCTGAGTTGAAAAACGCAACTCCTGAATTGAAATCAAAAGATATCCCTCAAACGGAACGTTCCGACAATCCGTATGACGATAAAATTGGATTCTTAAAGGAGATGAAAGTTATTAAAAAATAATTTTTTCACTTTTAATTTTAAAGAAAAATGGCTATTGGAGCAGGAAATATAGATCGTACCTTTTTAAGTACGGTTTCTTTCACAAACACGTTAGAGCAACGTGAAATTTTAAAGGATGTTTTAGACATCTACGATGAAGAAGCGTCTATGCTAGACGTAATGGATTGGACAGGTAAGGCGAAAGCTTCTGCTCAAACTGAGTACTTTACTGTACAAAATAACTTTTTATATGCTACAGCTACAGTTAAGACTCCAGGAACTTCTGCGGGTGCTGCTGGTGCTTCTGTAGATATTACTGCTGTTGGCGCAACTTCTGTTAAGCCTGTAGTAGGTGAATTGATTTTATTCGCTAACGGTGTTGTAGGTTATGTTTCTGCTATTTCTGCAGCTACTGATCCTGTTATCACTGTTAAGCCTGTTAACTCTGCTGACGCAATTCCTGCGGCTGCAACTGGTGCTAAGTTGTCTTTCTTCTCTAATGCTTATGCTGAAGGAACTGCTTCTAACCAAATGCGTAAATCAGATTTGATCAAGCGTTCTAACAAACTTCAAATCTTCAAGACTAAGACTTCTATCACAGATATCGCTTACGGTTCTAAGATTGAGGTTGAATTCAAAGGAAAGCCTTACTACTTCTTAAAGCAACAACACGATGCTTATTTGAAGCATAGAATGGATATTCTTTATTCTATCTTGTTTGGACGTGAGTCTGCAGGTTTAACTGATGCTGCCGGTAACGCTATTAACACAACTCGTGGATTGCGTGATACTATCATCAACGCTGGAGGTATTACTTCTTCTGTTGCATCTGCTGGTACTGTTGCTTTGTCTGACTTATCTGCTTTATCTCGTTTGATGGACGCTAACCGTTGCCCTTCTGAGTATCAATTATGGGCTGGTGCTGACTTTGATAATGGTTTTGATACTACTATCTCTGCTGCAACTCAGTTTGTAAATGGTGCTATTAACTACGCTTCATTCGGCGGAAGTAAAGAAGTTGCAATTAACTTAGGTGTTAATTCATTCTTCGCATTTGGACGTACTCTTCACAAGAAGCGTTTGAACGCATTATCTCATCCTCAAATTACTTCTACTGCTACTAACACTGCTTATACTAAAGAAGCATACTTAGTTCCTGCAGGAAAGATCAAGGTTGAGCAAGGTGGTGGACAAGTAGATCGTATGCAAATTCGTTACTTGGAAATGGCTGACGGCATCAATAGCAGGTTCCGTGAAAAAATGCTTGGTGGACTTGCCCCAACTCCTACTAACGATACAGATACACTCGATATAGTGTACACATCCATAGAGGGGTTAGAGACAATCGGAAACGATCACTTCATTAAGTATTCAATCTAGTGATTATCAAGTAGTTACGAAAAGGGAGGAAGAGATTCTTCCCTTTTTTGTTTTTAATTTGTTTTTACGATAAACTATATCTATCTTTGCTATTGTAAATCAAACAAATAATAAAATGAAAAAATGTAACACTTGTGAAATCGTAAAACCTTACGAACGTTTTACTAAAGAAAAAATGGCAAAAGATGGCCATAAAAACAAATGTAAATCTTGCATAGCAAAATCATCAAAAGAAAAGTATGCCGCAAATCCAGAAGCAAGACGACAATACGAAGCAAAATGGAGAGCAGAAAATGTAGATAAATGCACCGCAAAAACTTACAGGTGGAGAGAAAATAATCCTCAAAAATGGTCTGAGTATAGAAAAAAATATTACCAAGAAAATAAAGATAAAATATCTTTAAAACAAAAGGTTACTTACGAAAAGTATAAAGTTAGTTATTTAATAAGAAACCAAAAATATCAAAAAAATAATCATGCAGCATTAATGCAAAAACGCAAAGAACGTGTTAATGCATCTCCATTATTGCAATTCAAAGAACGCATAAGATGTTTAGTCAAAAACTCTTTTTATCGACTAAAACACAATAAAACAAAACGAGTTTCAGAAGTTATAGGCGCAGACTGGGAAACCGTCAAAGAACACTTTGTTTCACAGTTCAATGATGGCATGACTTGGGAGGCATTTATTTCCGGAGAGATCCACGTTGATCATATCCAACCTTTAGCATCTGCTAAAACGGAAGAGGAGTTAATAGCATTATGTCACTACACCAATCTTCAACCATTGTGGTGTTTGGATAATTTATCTAAAGGTGCTACCTTTGAAGGAGTTAATTATAAAACCAAACAATAATAAAAATGAAAGCATCAGAATACAACCAATTTTCGGCTGCCATGCAAAAGAAATTGAAACCAGAAGAAAGAGCAACTTACCGGGTACTTAATGTAAGACCTGATCCAGACAATTACGGTAAGTTTTTAATCCCATCAGCTTATCAGATTCCATCTACGGATGTGGTGTACGATAAGACTAAGGGAGATTTTGTTACTATTGCAGCTATTGACAGAACAGATCCAGAAGGCAATCCGGTATTTTTAAACATTGTTTTTACGGCTACCAACCTTGGGTATTTGTTTTTGAACGGAGGGAATCCTGTTCACCAGAAGATTTATCAGTTCATAGAATTGTGTAACTTTAATTCTTCCAATAAAGACAGGAATGCTGACAATGAAGCTATCTTTTATAGAGTTGACAACAAGAAAGAAGCTATAGAAGAAAGAAGTTTGCGTAAGTTAATTGTTAAGGCAGTTAATACGGCTTTAGAATTAGATGACAAGAGAGCTAAGGAAGTGGCAATGGCATTAGGAATTGATGCGGAGACAATTGAAGAGATTCGTAACCAATTAGAGGACTTCTCAGAGGAGAATCCTGAAGAGTTTATGGATATTGTTGAGAGGGCTTCCCTTAGCTTAGAGACAATGATTAAAGAAGCTATTAAGAAAGGTGTAATTAAGAACGACGTTAACGCCCAAGTATTTTCTTGGTCTGAGACAGGAAAGGAGTTAATGAAGTACAAGAAAGCTCCAAATAAGAATTACATTAAGGACTTAGCCGACTACCTAGAAGAGAATGCCCCAGATGAGCTAGAAGCTATCAAGAACCGATTAGGTTAAATCCGTCACAGGATTGGCATTTTTTTTGTTTGGTTTAGGTTAATTAGAAGAGGCTGCATATTGTAGTCTCTTTCTTTTTTTATAGGTTAATAAATTATAGTATATTTACACAAATTATACTTGGCTCTGATATGGCAGTAAACTTCAATATACAGTTTAGAATAAGCGTTGCAACAAAAGTTATTCGCTTAACTGATACCTCCACAGGATTTACATACGGCAAGGGTTGTTTTAAAGTAGAGTTTCCTGACGGTTCTGTTAGGAACTTACCTGACTTTGCTAATGCTGACTTAGATTCAACAACTGTAGTAAGTGTAGGATATATTGATATTCCTTGCGTTACAGATATAAATAATAATGTAATTACAGGAACGTATACAATTAGTTACGCTGCTATAAATAATACCGCTACTGTACAAACTCCGTTAGTAAGAACATTTGATTTTAATTGGATTGAGCCAAGTAATGGAATTACTAATTTCTCAGATGTTATTATTCCTGAGGTAGTATTTAAAGACCTTACGTCTTACTCTCCTATTGGTAGTTTTACGGGAGCACTTACAAGAACTATTACTGGTTCATTCCCTAGTACTTCTGAGGCATCGGCTAACTCTCCAATAACATCTACTTCGACAAATACAGTTACGGTTGTTTCTGGAACAAACTACTACGAAGGGAGTTATACCCCTACAAGTAATGTTTCTGTATCCTATACCCATACTTCTAACGCTTGGTTAACAATCTTATATACAAGAACATTCTCTAAGACGTTTAGCGTCAAGAAATGTCCTAACCAACTAGAGTTAGTTACTAAGATTAATGCTTATAGGGCAATTATAGATGGATATAAGGAGACTAATGACACTCAGTTTAATATATTAAGTGAGCAGTACGATTTAGTTGTAGCGTTATATTCTCACTTGATTGCTAGGTACACTACAAATACACAAGATGGCTCAGAAGCTATTCTAAGAGAGTTATTGTCAATACTAGAGCCTTACACAGGGACTTATACATACCAAGCTACTAAGATGTTACCTTTTGAGTTAACTTCTTCAGGAAGTAACTCATTTAATATCTCTGACGGCACAAACATAGATGCAGTAGCATTAGGTTCTACATT
>Ga0114974_10001238_pt1 | contig 20185 bp, 20 predicted proteins | sample S_130206_EF_Meta_FD_87318 | JGI IMG/M metagenome (GOLD analysis project Ga0114974, IMG submission 87318) | Freshwater microbial communities from Lake Simoncouche, Canada to study carbon cycling - S_130206_EF_MetaG | ecosystem: Environmental > Aquatic > Freshwater > Lake | place: Lake... | reverse complement strand
GCCCGCATTACAAAGAGGTGAGGTTGTAATCTCTGATCGCTACTTTGACTCCTCAATTGCATATCAAGGTGCTGGCAGAGTTTTACTACCAACTGAGGTTGCTCGAATCTCACGGTGGGCAACCGAATCTCTTGCTCCAATACTTACAGTGATTATGGATCTACCGGCTGAGATCGGTTTAGGAAGATTGCAATCAACTGATCGGTTAGAGAGTGAACCCTTAGCTTTTCACGAAAGAGTACGCCAAGAGTATTTAAATCTTGCCTATCAAGATCCAGAGAGATTCTTAATAGTTGATGCCTCTTTAAGTATTGAACAAATACACCAAGTAATTACTGAGAGAGTTTCTGCTATTAAACTACTAAAGAGGAATCAGAAATAACAATGGACGTTTTCAGCTCACTAATTGATCAAAGTGAAGTTGTTCATGTCCTGCAAGAAGCAGTTAAATCAGCCCATAACAAAGGTGATTTAACTCAAGGCATGACACATTCTTGGCTATTTACTGGCCCACCGGGCTCTGGAAGATCAAATGCCGCAATAGCTTTTGCTGCCGCTTTAGTTTGCAAAAATAGCGGGTGCAGTAATTGTGCAGATTGCATGGCGACAATAACTAACTCTCACGCAGATGTTGAATTGATTAAAACTGAAGGCTTGTCAATAAAAATAGATGAAATAAGAGAATTAATTAGCAGAGCATCATGGGCGCCATCAGTTGCTGCTTGGCGAGTAGTTGTAATTGAAGATGCCGATCGATTAACTGATTCAGCAGCGAATGCATTACTTAAAGTGATTGAGGAGCCTGGGCTTAGAACTGTTTGGCTACTATGCGCACCAACCCTTACCGATGTTCTCCCCACAATTAGATCTCGGTGTCGCCATCTTTCCTTGCGCACCCCATCGTCTAAAGCAATCACAAAATTATTAATTGAGCGAGATTCAATAGATCCAGCAACCGCTGAATTCGTTGCAAAAGCATCAGGTGGCCACATTGGTCGCGCTAGGCGATTAGCAACAGACACAAATGCAAAAGAAAATCGAAAAAATATTATGAAATTACCATTTGCATTAAAAGATATTGCAAGTGCATTTAAAGCCGCGCAGCAGTTAGTAGAGGCAGCAAAAGCAGATGCACTTGCTGATTCTGAAGCAAAAGATGAATTAGAAATTTCCAAATTAAAAGAGGCATGGGGAGGGAGTGGATCAAAATTAGCTGCCGGTGGTTCTAAGGCTGTGAAAGAGTTAGAGAAGGAACAAAAATCTCGTTCTACTCGAATGGTGAGAGATTATCTTGACCGGGCATTATTAGATCTTTCAACTTTATACCGAGATGTTTTACTAGTTCAATCTGGTTCAAATGATTCGCTAATAAATGAAGATTTAAAATCTGAAATTAGTAAACTTGCTTCTACCGAGGGGCCCGTGCGAACACTTAAGAAGATTGAAGCCATTTTAAAAACTAGGAGCAATTTGGCACAAAATGCTGCCCCATTGCTTCTAATTGAAGCCCTGATGTGTGAACTAAGGTAAAAAAATGGTAATTAGCACCCACAAAAGTAAGGCAAAATACTCTCATGCGTCTTGACCATGTTTCCTACGTTGCTTCTCACGATCAAATCTCTGATGTAGTTAATCGAATTGGCTCACAAATCGGAACCGCTTTCATTGATGGCGGTATTCATCCTAAATTTGGAACACGCAATTTCACAGCCCCATTATTAAACGGTCAATATATTGAAGTGGTTTGCCCAATGGATCACCCAGCAACCGATGCAACTCCGTTTGGTAAAGCGGTGAAAAATAAGGCAACAGAAGGTGGTGGCTGGCTGTCTTGGGCAATTGCTATTGACGATGTTTCGGTGATCGAAAAGCGGTTAGGTAGAAATGCAGTTAACGGTCTACGGAAAAAACCAAATGGAAGTGAACTTACTTGGAAGCAGATAGGAATTTTAGCTACCCTTGAAGATGCGCAAATACCATTTTTTGTTGAATGGGTTTCAAATAACCATCCATCTAGTGATGGCACACCAGTAGCAAAAATTAATAAAATAGAATTAGTTGGCGAAGAAAAATCTGTTTCAGATTGGATAAATACACCTATAGCTAATGTGTTTACAGGAATTGAAATGGTTTGGAAAACACCTGCTCAAGTGGAGGGCGGGAAAGGATTGTACTCTGTTGAATTTAATGTTGAAAATAAAAAAATCTTAATCGTTTAGAAATAAAATGAACTTAATAAACGGATTAAAATCGATACTTTTTATTTTTTCTCGTAGAGACAAACAGAAAATATTTTTAGTTATACTAATTCAAATTCTACTCTCAGTATTAGATCTAATTGGTGTAGCTATTTTCGGTGTTATCGGGGCAATTACAGTTTATGGTATTCAATCTAAAGCAACCGGCATCAGGGTCACTAAAGTTTTAGAATTTTTTAATTTAGAAACTTTACCTTTCCAGCAGCAGGTAGCTATCTTAGGTTTGTGTGCTGTTCTAATTTTTGTTGTAAAAACAATAACGTCTGTATATCTCACAAGAAAAACACTTTTATTTCTAGCTAGAAGGGGTGCATTGGTAGCTTCAAATTTGATAAATTCTCTATTTTCAAAATCAATTGTTGACATAAACAGATATACACATCAAGAATTAATTTATGTAATTACTACGGGAATAGACGTAATGACAGCTCGTGTTTTAGGCTCAGCGATTATTTTAATTTCTGACCTTGCATTATTAAGCGTCCTCTTTATAGGTTTACTTTTAGTGAACTTTAGTACCTCAATATCAATATTATTGGTATTTCTGCTTTTAATCACCATCACAAATAAATTTCTAAAATCTAAGGCATTTCAGTTGGGATCAAACGAAGCGTTATATGGAGTAAAAAGTAATGAAAAAATTTCTGAGATACTTAACACATATCGAGAATCAGTAGTAAAAGGTCGGAGAAAATATTACATTAGTCATATAAAAGATCTCCGTTATAAATTAGCTGAAGTAACAGCCAAGCGGATGTTCCTGCCAAATTTAAACAAATATATCATGGAAATAACCGTTATCTTAGGCGCATTATTTATTGCCGGAATTCAGTTCGCCTTAAATGATGCCTCTCATGCAATCGCTAATTTAACAATTTTTCTTGCTGCAATCACGCGAATTGCACCAGCAATATTAAGAATTCAACAAGGGGTACTATCAATTAATTCTGGCTTAGGCACAGTTGAGCGCACTCTAGAGATAATAAAGAAATCTTCAGTGGGGGAATTTCAACAAAGTACAAATAATCTTCCTGATTTTATTTATGAAGGGTTTACTGGGTCTATAAAGATTAACAATTTAGATTTTAATTATGGCCTGCAAAGTAAATTCAATTTAACAAAAATAAATTTAAATATTTTACCCGGGCAACATCTTGCAATATCAGGTAGCTCCGGAGCCGGCAAAACCACTTTAGTAGATATTATTCTTGGAGTTTTAAATCCCACTTCTGGAAGTATCGAAATATCTAATACCGATCCCCTGGATGCTTTTCGAAGGTGGCCTGGAGCTACTGCTTATGTACCTCAGGACATAGTTATAATAGACGGAACAATTTGGCAGAATGTTGCCCTTGGCTTTGATGTTGACCCTAAACATGAGCCCTATATATGGGAAGCATTGAGACTTTCACATCTTGATTTTTACATCAAAGGTCTTCCTGAAGGACTTTTAACGAAAGTTGGGGAGCGCGGTCATAAATTAAGTGGAGGACAAAGACAAAGACTAGGTATTGCTAGAGCGTTGTTCACAAAACCTAAATTATTGGTTTTAGATGAAGCAACAAGCGCACTAGACGGTGAAACCGAAGCTGATATTGCTGAAGCGATTAAGTCACTAAAAGGGGCTACAACAGTTCTACTTATTGCACACAGATTATCTTCAGTAAGAAGTGCTGACATACTTATTTTTATGGAAGACGGAAAGATCGCGGCAAGTGGCAGTTTTGATGAAGTAAGAAAAATTGCACCCGATTTTGATAAACAAGCAAATCTTATGGGCTTATAAAGACTGGCATAAACTGTTTATTCCGATTATCAAATCTTCAACTTGCCATTCTTCTCGTAAAATTAAATCCGGCTTATATTCACTCAACTCAGTATGTGAATGACTACCAGTAGTAACAGCAATATTTTTTAAACCTGAGGCCTTGGCTGAAAGTATATCTTTTGGACTATCACCAATTACTATACCGACCTGATTAGTGGTAAGTGAATTTTTAGCATTATTAATAATTAAATCACGCGACCAATAATTTTCAGAGGAACAAAACAAATTGTTATTATTAAAATAATTCATCAAACCAACATGATTTAACTTGATTTTAGCTCCAGCCAAAAAATTCCCAGTTCCAATCGCAAGTTCTATTTCTGGAATCTTAAGTACAGTTTCTAATACCTTCTCAACATGCCCAATTTTTTTTACCTCACCGTTATCTAGGGCAGCTGGTAATTTTTCTGCGTAGCTCTTGAGAATCAAAGTTATGTCTTTCAAGCTAGTCGTGATTCCTATTGAACCTAATAAGCTGATTGCAATTTCATAATCTGTAAAACCACTTAGCTTTTTTCTATCTATTATTACCTCAACGCCAGCATATTCAGAAACAGCTTTGGCAAATGGAAGCGCTGCAGCACCATTTGTTCTAAGTAGAGTTCCATCAATATCCCAAAATAACTTAACTTTCTTGAATAATTTTAATTCGTTAACCATTGGCCTATATATCTCCTTGTTAATTCACTAGTTCATTAGTGAAAATTGATATTGGTCTAATTAAAACACTGATTTTTAGCACTAAATACTCAATTTTATATATAATTGGTATATTAATGGACTAATCGAGATTTGGGACTAAATGGCTTCTAAAGTTATCGAAATCGGCTACGGCGACGTTAAACGTGTGAAAATTGGTGGCAATGGTAAATTAGTTCTAATTGGTGGCCCATGCGCCATTGAAAATAGAGATCATGCATTAATGATGGCCGATCGAATTGCAAAAATTTGCGACGAACTCGGCGTTGATTGGGTTTATAAATCCTGTTTTGATAAAGATTGCCGATCATCCCCAGATAGTTTTCATGGTGTAGGAATTGATCAAGGATTAGAGATTTTGTCTGAGGTTAGAAAAGAGTTTGGTGTCCCAGTAACTTCAGACTTTTCAGACCCGGCTTGGGCACAGGCAACTGGAGAAGTATGCGACCTTGTTCAAGTGCCAGCATATTTATGCCGTCAGACTTCAATTCTAAAAGCTGCGGCAAAAACTGGCCGGCCAATACATTTAAAAAAAGGTCAATTCATGAGCCCATGGAATATGAAGAACTCAGTTAGAAAAATAGAGGCCGCTGGAGGTACACAAATATTATTGGCAGATCGTGGAACTTTTTTTGGTTACAACATGTTAGTAAACGACATGAGATCATTTGCAATCATGGCTCAAACTGGTTATCCAGTTTGTTATGACATTACACATTCAATACAAATGCCTACCTCAATGGGTGAAATTTCAGGAGGAGAGCGCGAATTTATCCCCCCCCTTACTAGGGCAGCAGCAGCAGCTGGAATTGATGCAATATTTGCTGAAATACATAATGATCCTCCAAATGCTCTTTCTGATCCAAACACAGTTCTTAATATTGAGCATTTACGGCATGTGTTAGGTCAAGCTCGCGATATTCATAACTTCCGCCTTGAATTATTAGATAAGTATGGTGTTGATAATGTCTATTAAAGCTAAAGATAAAATGAAAAAATTAACCGAAATTCCAGTTCTAGAAGAGAATGCCAGCCTTAAGAAGGCTTTAGATTTAATGAGCCAAAAGCATCTAGGCATAGCATGCTTTGTTGATATCTCCGGAGTGCTAAAAGGTTTAATTACAGATGGTGATCTTCGCAGATTGCTGCTCACAAAACAAAGTCCGTTGCCAGCACTGCTAGTTGCTGATGCATTGTCTTTTGGAAACACAAAACCAACAGTTGCTCATGAAGATGATGAAATATCTAAATTGCAAGAAATTATGAATAACAAGCAAATTTGGGACTTACCTATTGTTGATTCAAATAATAAATTAATTGGCTTACTACATCGCCACGATGTTAACTAGCAACTTAAGGCAGTATTTGCGGACTTATCAGTTAATTTTTGCTTTATGGGCCTCCTTTGCTTATTTATATCTAGCCCTTGAGAATGCAAGTCGCATTACTATTCGTTCAATGTATGTTAATTGTGGAGCATTACCAAATTGAAAATTGGTATTATTATTCCTGCTAGGTTAAAGTCTGGGCGATTACCAAATAAGGTTATCAAGCCGTTTTTAGGTAAGCCTATGATTGAACATGTTTGGCGAAGATCACAATTAGTTAATCCGAAATTAGAAACAGTAATTGCAACAGATAGCATTAAGATCGAATCTCTATGCAAAACTTTTAACGCTAAAACTCTAATGACTTCACCAAATCACATTAACGGCTTGAGTCGTGTAGGAGAGGCTTCTAAAACTTTGAACTGGGATTTTTATATTGTGCTTCAAGCAGATGAGATTTTAGTCGACCCTGAGAATCTAAATAAGCTAATCGATACCATACAATCAGTAAAAAAACAACATTTTTTTAATCTAATAACTAACTTAACTCATTACGATGAACTTTCCGATAAAAACATCGTAAAGTGCTTAGTTAGAGAAAACAATTCTATAATAAATATGTTCCGTAAAAGTGGTTCTGTATCCTCTGAAGAAAATCAATTAAACTTTACAAAAAAAATATGTGGAATTTTTGCTATTTCAAAAGAAGCCCTAGATAAGGTAATAATGGCGCCAGCTCAGAGAATTGAGGTAAGTGAATCTATTGAACAAATGAAGGCTATCGAGCTTGGCATAGAAATATTAGGTGTAGAAATCGAGGACAATTACCCGTCGGTGAACACAGAATTAGAAGCGCTAGAGGCTTTAAAAATTTTAGAAACAGATTATAAACAAAAAACAATTTTTGATTCAATTCGATAGTACCATGAATATTTCTAGCAAAGATATCGCAAATAATCTCGCAGGTATTTTTGAAAAGTTGGGTCATTATAATTATCTTACGAATCCCTTTTTAAGAATATCTAAACCAACTCCCGAGCAAATGAAAAAATACCAATTCATAAATACAAAATTTCCCAGGGTAATTGTTTTTATTCAGTTTATAACATTATTCCCTATCAATTTTATAAAAGTTTTGTTTTTCACACTATGCAGTATCATTTTTTACTACCAATATAAGCAATATAACTATGAATCTAATGAGAAGGAAATACTATTTCTATCACACTCGATTGGAGAGAATATAACACGGGTTGATGGCGATCAATTTTTCTCTTATATGCCAGAAAATCTTCAAAAGAAAAATAAAAAAGTGGGTATTATATATACGAACCATAACCGAATTGGGTACCACAAAAATAGTAAATTGCTAAAATTAAAAAGTGGTGCCGTGGACCGTCATTTAATACCAAAATTTCTAAAGCCATCTGAAAATATAAACTATTTAAGGTTGATTATTCCAGCATCAATTCGGTGTCTTTTTTATGGATTGCAAAAATTATTAAGTAGTCCATTAGAATCTGTTTTGTTAATAAAATGTTCAATAACTTTCTATAGCAGAGCAACTTATGCTAATTTTTTAGTTGGGCAAAGGGTACAAGAGTTTTGTACCAAAAACGATGTAAATACTTTAGTAATTACTTTTGAAGGGCATAGTTATGAACAGTATATAACTGAAAAAATTTACAATAGCAAACTAATAACAAATGTTGTACTATATCAACATAGCCCAATAATTCCGGATCATTTCGGTGTAAGAAATTTCTTAAAATCAAACACTCTAGATCTAAGTATTTTAATCACAGGTAGAGTTTATGAAAAAGTATTTAGAAGCATTTCAAATATTCCAAAATATGATTTAATCGGTTCAAGCAAAGCAAATACAAATTTTATTGAAAGCACTAATAGTGTTAAGACACGGGTACTTTTTGCTCCGGAAGGTACTGGGCCAGCCACAATTAGTTTTTTAAAATTAATAAATTATCTATGTTCTGTGAATTCTGAGTTATTGTTTTCAATAAGGTTGCATCCAAATCTTAAAAGAAATATAGCTGTTAATTTCTTAATTAAAAAATTAGAGACTAAAAGCAATTTTCACTTATCAACTAGTTCACTTTCTGAGGATCTTAAAAAATCAAAATTTGTTTTTTATCGATCAAGTGCAGTTGGAGTCCAAGCTTTAATGTCATGCGCAACTCCAGTTTTTTATGGTAGCTTAAATGAACAAGGCTTAAATGTCTTAGGAAACTATTCAGCAATATTTCCAATAACTATAAACCCAAATGATGTAGCTAAATATTTAAAAACAGAACCACTTTACATTTCAAAGCATGAACGGATACGTTTGTTTGATGAAATTTTTTCTAAAATTAATTATGAAAAACTCTATTCAGTACTGAAAATTTAAGTATACCTTTTTTTTAGCAACCTTACGGGATCAATTTTTATCACAATAGCTAGAAGCAGATCACACCAAATTAAAAATGATTTTACAAGCCTAGCTTGTAACGACATATTTATATCACCATTCAAGGTAAAATCAAGAACACGAAGTAATTGTGCAATCAATAGACTTAATTTAGACAAATTTTTATTTTCTAAAACAAACAAGTAACGCATATATGAACCAGCCTTATATTGAGCGATAGTTAGCGGGGTACACTTTTCTTCATCTTGATTAACAACCGGTACATCAGGCACAAACCGTAATTGATTCTTTCTAGATATTTTATAAGAAAAAATAACATCTTCATAAGCTGCATAGTTAATTTCCGGAAATCTAGAACCATATGATTTTAGAGACTCAACCCGCCAAACAGAAATACCATTAAGCCACTCAGTTTCAATATCAGTGATTGAATTTTGGTATGTTTGGGCATGCCCACTCTTTAAAACTGATCCGCCTTTACCTGAGTAAAGTCCAAAAAATCGCAATAAAAATATTTGTATGGTTGAGTATTTTCGAAATTCAAAATTATTGAGTTTTAAACCAAATCCATAGACATCTATGAATCTAGGATCATTTAGATATTTATAAATTAAGGTATGAAGTGCCTCTGCAGAAATTGTTACATCATCGTCAAGAAATAAGACCCAATTAACGTTCTCATGAATATGCTTAATACCTTCGATTTTTTGTGAAATTTGCCCTGAAACTTCTGAATGTAAATGCTTGATGTTTAGATAATCTGCAAAATTCGCAACAACTTGTGAAATATTTTGACCACTAGAAACTATGACAATTTGACTAATGATTTTAGTAGAAGGTGTAAGAGATTCTAATAATTTAGTTAATTTATCTGGCCTATTTTTGGTAGCTACAAGAACAGCAATACTCATCGGAATCTATAATAAGTTACTCTTGATTAATGTTGATCTAAATGTTTCTACAGTATGCCAATCCTTGTTATTATCACTACTAAATCTAAATCCAGATTTAACCTGTTTACCGTTTTTCTTATAGTAATCAGACTTCGTAAGTTCCGGAGATAAGATTGCATAATAATCATCAAACTCTAATGTGTAAAAAGAGTCATCTTCAGTGATCATTACTTCATGTAATTTTTCACCCGGTCTTATTCCAATAATTTCGGTTTCCGCCTCAGGGGCTACAACTTTTGCTACATCAATCACCTTAAAGCTTGGTATTTTTGGAACAAAAATTTCTCCTCCTTGCATTCGTTCAATTGATTTAAGAACAAAGTTCACACCATCTTCTATTGTTAACCAGAATCGTGTCATCTCTATGTCAGTTATGGGAATAACACCGCTTTTACTTTTTTCTTTAAAAAACGGAATTACGCTTCCCCGCGAACCTAATACATTTCCATAGCGCACCACAGAAAATTTGGTTGCAGTATTTCCAGGAGACGTGTTTCCTGATATCATTAATTTATCTGAACAAAGTTTTGTTGCACCATATAAATTTGCTGGGTTTGCTGCTTTATCTGTACTGAGAGCTATAATTTTTTTTACACCAGACCGAATGCTCGCATTCACAATATTTTCTGCCCCAATAACATTAGTTTTTATAGCTTCCATTGGATTTTTTTCAGATGCAGGAATCTGTTTCATTGCTGCTGCGTGCACAACAGTGTCTACTCCGCCCATAGCTTCTTGGAGACGCGCAATATCCCTAACATCACCTAGCAGGTATTTAATATTGTCAGAAACAATTCTTTCTTGCATTTCAAATTGCTTTAATTCATCTCTGCTGTATACAATAATTTCTGTTGCTAAATTTAGCTTTAGAAGTTTTTCAACAAACGCCATCCCAAAAGATCCAGTACCACCAGTTACAAGAATTCGATTAAGCATAAATTCCCCTCAATTGTTGTCGCCAAACTATATCTCTTTTTAACTCAGCTAACATATCATTCGTTGATAAATTCATGATTCCTGTTAAATTACTGAACTTGGTTGAATCAAGGGCTAAATATTTAGGGCGCTTAGACCTTAATTTAAAAAAGTCACTGTTACTTTCAATGATTAAGTCTGGATTATACTCAAAAATTTCACATACTTTTTTTGCAAATTCAAATTTGCTAACTACGTCACTGCTCGCTATATGAAATATTCCATCTAAGTTCTTATCAATCAATTTATTAACATTTACTACAAGTTCTCTTATGGAAACAGGAGTAAAAAATACATCATTAAAGCCGTAAAAATTTTTGCCACTGCTTAAATTAAGTAAAATTTCATCTATAAGGGATGGGTTTCGCATCTCTCCATGTCCAAAAAAATTAACCCTTACTACTAATGCTTTCGGGAATTCTTTCAGTATTAATTTTTCTGCTGCTAATTTAGTTTCTCCATAAAAATTTATCGGGAATAATTCATCAACCTCTTTTCTTGGCGCATTAATTTCAGAGTGATAATGATCGGTGCTTATATGAACAAATTTACAAGAAATTTCCCTTGCTAAAATCGCTAGGGCTCTTGGAAAATCGGTATTTATAGATTGAGATAGTGTTCTCTCGTTTTCACATAGTTCGATATTGGTGATTGCTGCACAATTCACGATTACCTTGGGACTCACTTCATGAATTAATTTTTCTAAATCATTTATATTTGATCCATTGTATGAAAACTGAATCCAGTCAGCCTTAAAATTTGGTAGGAAACTGTTGTAGGTAGGCGAAATATCGTAAAAAGAGTTATGGTGTTGCCAGTTAAGGCCTAAAAACCCAGATCCACCAATTAAAAGCATTTTGTCTTGCATACTAATAATTATATCCATATTAAAGTTTCTTTACCGTTTTTAACCATAAATTTTAAATTATTACTTGTCTTTACCACTCTTCCTAAGCCTATGATAATACTCTGTAGTATATTAGTTAAATGGTGGAAGAAAAAGTACTGTTAATTGGGATAGGTTCTATCAGGCAATTTAATCTTGAGAAACTAAAGTCACGATATTTACATAATTCGATAATTAACCAAATTCATACAAATATAAATTCAAGCATTAACACCAATAATCTTTGTAATATTGAATTTTATACAGTGATGAATAATCTGAAAGATTTAGCGCTAATTAATTTTTCAGCTATATTAAACTTTAAGGTTAAGAGATTGAATATATCTAGCAATTTACGGAAATGGGAAGTATCTTGAACAAAAAAATAGTATTTATCGGTTCTGGAGGAATCTCTGAAAGTCATATAGAAGCTGCCCAGGCAAACGGATTTCAACTATTTGGGATATGCGGTAGTGAAAATTCTCAAACCGCTTTAAAGCTTGCAAAAAAATACCATTTCACTAATTATTTTCCTAACATAAAGAATTTATTAGAAACAAAATTTGATGCTGCTGCAATTATCTGCAATACCGAAAATATTTCTAGCGTTTATGAAAAAATGCATAAAAAAAATGTTCCCATGATCGTAGAAAAACCATTCTCTGTCAATCCCGAAGATTTCAGTAACGAGGTATTAAACAACAAGAAACTATTAGTAGGTTATAACCGTAGGTACTATTCTTCTATTTATGCCTTAAAAAGTAAGTTAAGTTTAGAACCGTACTTTAGTGCTGTTGTAGAGATTTCTGAGATTTCCTGGGATTCTAATTCTAGTAATACAGAGCGAAAAAAGTCAGTTTTAGATAATTCAGTACATTTGTTAGATTTAATTTTTTATTTATTCGGTGATTACAAATCTATAGATATTAACCGTAACTTTCATAATGGTGATTTAAAAGCAATTAATGCAAAATTATCTTACTTAGATGGAGTAGACGTTGAATTAAGGATATCTTTCGGAATTCCATTGAATAACAGTATTTCAGTTAGATTTAACGACTCTATAGCGTATTGCAAACCAATAGAAATTTTCACTTCACACAACAAGATGAAAATGATTCCACCTGATTCTCGTGTAAAGTTTAAGCGTTATCAACCTATTTCATCGGAAGATTGGGCATTGTCCTATCATGACAACGCTTTTAAGCCAGGTTTTTATCTTCAATACAAGGAGCTATCTGATTTAGTTGACGGAAAACCTTTAGATATTGGCGCTACGCCTGCTCAAGCATATAAAGTTTTAAAACTCTCAAGAGAATTAATTGGAATGAGTAATGAACGAAAATATATATAGTCAATTTGTTAATTCAAACCAACTTTATAATGTCAGATCATTAAAGATTCAGGCATGCATTACTTTATTAGAGCGAATAAAGCATAGTAAAATTGCTGGAACAGATTACCTAATTTCAATTTATAGTGCACAACAACTTATTTCTTACAGGTTTAATTCAAAAATGGTTAGTGAGTTAGCATTAAGCAAAGCACACAAGAAAAAAGCCAAGATTGCGCTCCCTAAAATACTATTAGATAACTTTCGTTCATTTTCATTTAATATATCAAAACTTTCTATAGTTATTAATTTTTTATTCGATTTAGTTTTAATAGCTCGCTCTCTGATTTTAGCAGGGTTAAACATGCTTACAGTAAGTTCAAATAAATTGAGTGACATAATAGAAGAAAAAAAGCGCGAAGGTTATACCATAGTTGTGCTTAATCCATCTTTTCCTAAAGGAGATATTTTTTCTGAAGAAACTGAATTTAATTTCATTAATTGGCACAAAAAAAGGATGATAAATAAAGTTTGCTATATTCATTTTGACAAGAATTACAAACTTGACGAAATTCTTTACAGAGACGGAAAGGTTTTAATTACTTATGTCGCTAAATTAAAATTTGACATTAATTTTTTTAAGAAAATACAACTATATAAGAATTGTATAATAACATTAATCAGTAGTGGGCGTAAAATTCCAGGTAGATTTATTTCAATTTTAAAAATTATTGATCAAGTAATAACATCAGAGCAGATTAAACTAACGCCTCTAAAAAAACTTCCAGACATAATTATTTTTAGCGATAGCAATGGAATATTAAAACCGTACTGGGTGAATGCATTACAAGAAAAGAATATTAAGGTTCAGTACTACTTCTTTTCCTCTTATGATTCACCCTCTTTAGTTATAGATGAAGACCCTAGAATTGATTTCTGGAAATTAAACACTTGGCCAGAGATCTACTGTGTTGATAATTATCAAGCTACGTTCATTAACTCTCATAAAGTCAGCAGAGACCAAAAGGTTCTAATTGCTGGTTTTCCTGACTTTACTGATTATCCAATTCAATTTGATAATTTAGATAGCAGATTTAGGATGCTAGTTTTTGATTATGAACCAAAAATTGGTCATTTTGGCTATAACTCAACTAATGATTGTGGATATTACACATATGAATCTAATCAATTATTCATTAATTTATTATATGAACTAGCTAAAGAATTGAATATTGTGATGATGCACAAACCTAAACGATTGCTCTCAGATAGTCAGCGGGATAGTACTTATTTAAAATATATAAAGTCGTTAGACCAAAATTTTTATAGAAGTATAGATTCTAGAGTAGCGCCTAGAAAAATTATTGATGTTTCTGATATTGTAATATCTAAACCAATAACTAGCACTGGCTTTATAGCTAAAGAAGCACTTAAAGAGTCACTATATTTTGACCCTATAGGAAAAATTAGCAAAAAAGATCCAGCTTTAAGAAATGTACAACTTTTTAATGACATTAGTATCCTGAAACAATATATTGAGATTCAAATTTTGACTAAAATGAGTGATTTATGAAGATGCTGTTTATGGGTTTGGCAGATTTACTTAGAAGGAATTTAATTGATCAAAATTTTATCCATGGAATACATCCATGCTTTGTTCATTTACTCTAAATACCACGGGTCTACACAGGTATAATCTACTTTTAAATTTCAGTGTTGCCATTTCATGAGAGTTTAATTTAATACTAATTGTCCTGGACCCTAAAGGATAAATATTTACATTAGGTAGTTTTTCCCAATTATTTATATTTAAAAAAGGTTTTATCGTAATTTTCTTCCCAGTAGGGTTTGTAAAGACAAATTCATATCTTGATGGACCAATTAACTTATGTTGGGTTAGGTAGAATCTTTTTATAATGCCGAGATTGCCAATCGGTTTAATTTTATAACCACTCAAGGATACAGCATCTAAATTACCGTGGACATATCCTTTAACACCGTTATTTTTGTATTCATATCCAGTATATCCACGTTCTGCCAGAAAACTATCATCCATATCTAAACTAATATTTTTATTGTTATGAAATACAGCGAAAGTTTTTGCCTTCGATAGTTCATTTTTCAAAAGTTCATTTAGTTTGATAGTTTGCCTGCCTACACTATTCATAAAAAAATTTTTATTCCCCAACAAATTACCATTATCGTCAAAGAAATATAAAGTTACCGAGTGGTCGGTATTAGTATTATTGTCACCCCTTATTAATCCAGGGACATTTAGTAATTCAAATTCAGTTTTCCAATCTGCATCGTTTCTTATAGGAAATAAATCACTTATAACCGCTTTTGAATTTTTGGGCTTTAGTGTTATTTTTCTAGGTATAAAAATACTAAATTTTAATTTACGTTTAACACCACTTAATGAATGAACTATATCGGTCATTGTGAAATTAACCTATCTATCCATGCCTTTTTAATCTTACCCTGAACACCTCTTCGATCTCCAAACAAAACTAAACTAGCGGGCGGATGAGTATGTTCAAGACTTAACATTTTCCCAGATTTAGCGACTCCAAGCCCAAAAGGAATTCCGGCAATATTTGCTGAGTAAAAAACCGGAAGATCGGTAGGTCTAAAACCATATTCATCAAGTGGGATTGTTGTCAATGTGTTTGTTTGAATTTCAACTTCACCTACATAAGATTTATCGTAACTATTGAAGAACTTGATCAAATCTTTTTTTACCTCAGGCGATTTAGTGATATTTAATACTAATAAATTATTTATCACATCACCAAATTGTATAAACGGGTGGAAAGTAAGCAAGCTTGCTTTTTGAGGCAATGGTTCAATATCTGCCTGGTAACTAACTTGAGTAAATTCATTATAGAAACCGGAAGTATTACGCCAAGCGGGTATTTCACTAAACCAAATTTTTTTAGAAGGTAATACTGAAAGTTGGGTTTGAAGTTTTTCAAAAGTAGGGTAAACGATGGCTAAATTATTATGCATTATTCCTTGATCGATTTCATTTGTCGAAATTCGAAAATAACCACCATGACTAATTTCAGTTAGTTTCTTTGTATTCCAAACCTTACCATCACTCCATAGAATATAAATAGCAACCGGCTTTTTAATTCTATTTTCCCAGTTATTTGGACCTTCATATAGAAGGTCTAAAAAACCTGTCAGGCCATCAGTTTTCATTAGAGGAAAAAACATGATTCATATTATCATGTAATCCAAAAAATAAATTAAATGCTATATTTAAACATGCCATTAAATCAGTTTATATTTAAAGTTTTTGAATTCTTGGCCCACAGAGACTTTGGGAAAAAACTTCTTCTTGAATATAATAATAAAGCCAATAAAGAGCAAGAATTACTATATCTCAGCATAGGCCTAGATCGGTCCTTAGGGTTAATTAAATTGAATACTTCTCTCAAAGAATTATACGGTAAGACATATTCGGAAACTAATGGAATGTGGAGCGAACACCTCATACTTTTTTCAGCTATATCTCAAAGTAACTTTAAAATTGAGACAATTTTAGAAATTGGCACTTTTAACGGTGAAACTGCGAAAATTTTAAGTTTACTGTTTCCAAATTCTAAAATAGAAACATATGACCTACCAATCTCAGAAATGGTACAAGATCAAATATATAATTATGCAACAAAGAATCAACAATTAATGAAGGAGAGAGATTTAAATCTTAAAAACCTAAGTAATGTAAAGTTTATTGAAAAAAACTCACTAGAACTTTTAAATAATCAAGCAAAGTATGACCTAATTTGGGTAGATGGTGCCCACGGTTATCCAATGGCAACAATTGACATTGCTAATGCGATAAGACTCTTAAGTAATACAGGGATTGCAATTTGTGATGATGTGTACTTAAAAAGTAAAAGACTTGATAAATTCTATAGATCAACAGCATCAATAGAGACCTTAGAGGAGTTTAATAAGTCAGGATTAATATTGTTTAAGTTAGCTTTAAAGCGGTTAGGTTATTTCTTTAATAGTCCAAAGAAACATCAGAAATTTTTAGCAATCTTTTGGAAAAAAGATTATCTATCCCAAATTTGATTTGATGTCCCTTGAGTATCCAAAGTTTCTGAAGATAAATTAAAACCATTTGATTTTAACAAAGATTCAACTCCCTCTTTTTGTTTTAAAAAATCTCTATCAACTTCAATTAATATAGATGTAACGTCAGGTAATGTATTAACTGCCCCCATTAAAACATCAAGTTCAAGGCCATCAACGTCAACTTTTAAATACCTTGGCTTCTTCATATTTTCCAATTTTAACAAGTCATCAAGAGAGTAAACAATACCTTTAACTTCAACTGGATTAACTAGCGGCTTACCATCATATCCAATATTGATTCCAACAGAGTTGTGAGCTCCGCCCCACGTTAAGTTAGATAAACTCAAGAAGTAAGTTTCTAATGAAGTTTTATTCCCTAAACCGAAAGGAATCACCGAAACATATTCATTTAATTTATTTAATATTATATTTCGATGGAGTATCTCTAAATTAGTAAATGATGGCTCTACGGAAACTACATTAACCCCATTTTTAGCAGCGTAAATAGTAAAAATTCCAATGTTTGCACCAACATCCCAAAGCACAGAATTTCTCGGAATTTGACTTAACCATTTTATTGTTTCTGGTTCTTTATCAAAGATACTCTTAGCGCGGTAATAGGTTAACCAATTCGGAATGTGAAACTTATACTCATGATTTTGATCATTAACAACTATTTTTCTTTTAAAAATTCGATTTAGTGTTAACGAATTCGCTTTTTTACCAAATGGTAAAATATTTATGCCTAAGTATATAAAATATAAAATATAAAATATAAAATATAAATAATATTTTAAAATATACCTAAATATTGGTTTAGCAATTTTTTTTATATAAATAGACATTTTCATTAAAAGTATTATAGTGACTATTGGGTTGGAATACACAACTAAATAAAATTGCGTGTGGTATTCTTACCTTAAATAACATAGTTAACAGAGAGGTCATATGACCCGTAATTTCAGAGAAATTATGAGCTTAGTACCAACAAGCGTTTCTGTTTTGACCTGTTATAGTAGTGATAATATCTATGGTTGTACTATCTCTTCTTTAGTAAGTGTAAATATAGATGATAAATCGCCTGAAATTTTATTTGTATTAAAAAAAGAATCAATAATTGGAAATTTAATCGAGAGTAATAAATTTTTTTCGGTCAATCTCCTAAATTCCAGTCAGAAACAGATTGCTGAAAAGTTTGCAAATAATCGGAATCCAGATAATCTAAAAGATAGTACTTGGAATCTTGCTGGTAATAAGTTTGCAGAACTTCATCATGCACGAGCAGTCATGAATTGCATTTTTGTCCGAAGATATATAGATCATGGGGCTGATATTTTTGTAGGCAATGTTCAAAGCTATATAGGGAGCGACAAAATAGATGGATTACTCTATGATTCTAGAAGGTATGGAAGCTTTTTACCAGATTTGGCGTAAATCAGAATAAGCAAATAGCGGTAATTTTGTTGAGTTATGTAAGGTATTATTAATCAATAATTATCATACAAACACGAACGTGCTTGTATTGCGAGTCTTAATCTCCAATCACAATCGAGACACGCAAACTCTCTCGATTGGTTGGTTTATGTCATTTAAAGACTTAGGTGTTAATCCTGCGCTGATCAAAGCACTTTACAATGCAGGTATTGAGAAACCATTCCCAATTCAAAAAGCCACATTGCCTGATGCAATCGCCGGTAAAGACATTTTAGGTAGAGGCCAAACCGGTTCCGGTAAAACCTTAGCTTTTGGTCTAGCGCTTATGACCCGGTTAGCTGGAAGAACAGCTGCGCCAATGAAGCCACTTGCCTTAGTTTTATCACCAACTAGAGAGCTTGCAATGCAAATCAGCGATGTAATCGCGCCATTGTCACGAACTGTTAATTTAAACTCACAAGTTGTTGCTGGTGGTCTTTCATACTCAAAACAAATTCAAGCACTTAAAAGAGGTGTGCCAATTGTAGTTGCCACCCCTGGGCGGTTAATCGATTTAATTCAAAAGAAACACATTCGATTAGATGATATTTTGATAACAGTTTTAGATGAAGCAGATCAGATGGCGGATATGGGATTTTTACCAGATGTGAAAAAAATTCTTGATCAAACTAAACCTGATGGACAGCGGATGTTATTTAGTGCCACACTAGATAAAGATGTTGACTCACTCGTTAAGAAGTATTTAAAAAATCCAGTAACGCACTCATTAGCAAATGAGAAATCAACAGCTGGCAATATGACTCACCATGTTTTAATTATGGAACAAGCACATAAAGATTTAATCACATCACAAATTGCTGCTAGAAAAGGAAAGAGTATTTTCTTTGTTAGAACAAAACATGGTGCTGATAAATTAACTAAAAAGATGAATGAGGTCGGTGTTGCAGTTGGAGCGCTACACGGTGGTAAAACTCAGGCGCAAAGATCTAGAGTGCTTGAGGCTTTTAAGTCAGGTCAGACAAACGCGTTAGTAGCAACTGATGTTGCAGCCCGTGGCATACATGTTGATGATGTGTCATTAGTTGTCCACGTTGATGCACCTGAAAATCATAAGGATTACTTGCACAGAGCTGGCAGAACTGCCAGAGCTGGCGCAGTTGGCACGGTTGTAACACTTGCAACTCACAAGCAACGAAAAGGTGTGCATGGCTTAGCAGCAAGAGCTGGTGTGAGATTAAATGAATCAACAGTAAGACCACTTGATGCTAATTTAGTAAAGGTAACTGGGGCGGCAGAACCATCTGGAATACCAATTGTTAGCGCACATGGTGCAAAGAGTGAGGGTGATGGCAGATCTGGTGGATATCGAGGTTCAAGATCAAAAGGTGGCGGTAAAAAGAAGAAATCACGTCCTCGTCCACATGAGCGTCGTAAGCGTCCTCGGTAATAATATTTAAAAGTTAATATTTCTAATGGCAAATATTTCCAGCAATATAGAGTTAAATGGAATTAACTTTATAAAAGAGTCAGAGCGCAAAGGCTCAGCCCGATCATTATTTTGGCCCTGGGCTGCAGCAAATGTTTCATTCCTAGCTCTCTCCTACGGATCATTTTTCTTAGGCTTTGGCATATCTTTCTGGCAAGCAACCTTTGCAGCAGTGATTGGAACAGTTGGTAGTTTCTTTTTGGTAGGGATCTCATCCCTTGCTGGTAAGCGAGCAAATGCACCAACGATGACATTATCAAGGGCTGCCTTTGGTGTTAAGGGAAATATTGTGCCAGGACTTCTTTCCTACTTAATATTTGTTGGCTGGGAGACAGTTTTAGTATCCCTTGCCACCTTAGCCTCTGAAACTGTTTTTACCAGAGTAGGCAATATTGATCCAGACATTTCAAGAGTTTTAGGATTTTTATTAGCTGGTGGCTTAACCATTATTGGTGGTGTTTTAGGGTTTAAAGTAATTATGAGAATTC
>Ga0114974_10001237_pt1 | contig 20189 bp, 19 predicted proteins | sample S_130206_EF_Meta_FD_87318 | JGI IMG/M metagenome (GOLD analysis project Ga0114974, IMG submission 87318) | Freshwater microbial communities from Lake Simoncouche, Canada to study carbon cycling - S_130206_EF_MetaG | ecosystem: Environmental > Aquatic > Freshwater > Lake | place: Lake... | reverse complement strand
TGGCTGAGCTGGCGCGCAAACAGGCGTGCGTTGGAAGCCCCCTGCGCCGTCGGATTGCGGCTGCCGACGATGGCGATGCAGTTGGCAAGACTGCGATGGAGCATAGTCGCCGGCGCTGCGGCGGCTGCCCGATCCCCGCCAAGGCCCGGGTGGCCGATCCAGTACAGCAGCAGGGGCGGGTCGGCAATATCCAGCAGAGCTGTCGGATAGTGCGGGTCGCCCAGCGTGACGATGGCTCTGTATGGCGTCAGCGGATCTTTGTCGCCCGCTTGCGTGAGCCAGTTCCAGGTCGCGTCCAGTTGCGCTTGCAAGCCCACGGGTGGCAGGCACAATGCGGCCGCCTGCGCGGGGTGGACGACCTGTTCCAGTGTGGCGGACGATTGCAAAAAGATCCCGGACGGCAGGCCAAAGGCACGCAGAAGCTTGCGCGCCGTGGCGTCGCCAATGCCCGGCGTCATCGTCAGTCGTAGCCAGTCGGCGATTTCTTCGCGTTGCATGGAGGGCGTGGCGGGCTGCAAGTTCCGCTAGCGGGCACAGACCGGTCAATGCGGGCTGGCCAGACGGTCGCCGACCTTGATGCCGTCGCGGGCGCCGAGCACCAGCGCATACGACAGCCGCTCGAAGGTCTTGAATACCATCAGTAACCCGTTGCGCTCGTCGGGCAGCCTCATCGGCGTTGGATCGGCGTCGGTCTTATCGGGCAAACGCGCTCCGGCGGTCAAAACGGCGAGCACATGCCCGCGCTCGAGTCCGTCGCGCGTGCCGCGGTTGACCACGACGATCTGGTTTTGCGCGGCTTGCGCGACCGCGCTGCCGTATACCGAGACGATGCGGCCATCGAATTCCGTCGCGGGCGGGTGCGGAACATAGCGCAACAATTCGCGTTCCGGCTCGGGCAAAAGGCGGTCGCCGACACGCACCTCTTCCTTGGCCGCGACGATGTCGAGCGTCGCTGGCGTCATCTCCACGATGGTTCCGTCCGCGTCTGCGATGCGGGTTGACTCACCGCGCACCAGCATCGCCCGGCCCAGGTATCGGGCTTCGAATCCAAGCAACTCGCCGCTCGCCGGGTCCGTTAGCGCCGTCGGGTTGCGCAAGATCCGGAACGCCTGCTGCCGACCCGGCGCGTCGAGCAGCGGCGCGCCAGCGGGCCCGCGCGCGTAGGCGCGGTCGCCACTTCCCAGCAGCACACGGCCGTCCTGCGTGGCGACGATGCGCGGCGCCGTCGCCATCGCGCCGGCATCAACCACCACCGGCTCCGCCAGAAAGGGCTCGATCCGCTGCGGTTGCAACGCCGGCAGCGTGCCGCTGCCCAGCGCCTGGTAGCGGATGCGCGGCGCCAGACGAATGCCTTCCATGGGCAGCATCGCGTGCTCCGGCGGGTTCTGGGCCTGCGCCGCAAGCAGCGCGCAGCCAAGCAAGGCCAGCGCGCAAAATCTAGAACCGATGTACATGATGCAAACCCCCGCTGGATGCCCGACTGCTGTTGCGAAGTCCTGGTCCGGACGGAATTCTCGGTCGATGTCGCGGCTGGAACAACGGCTTCTTCGGGCCCGCGCTGTCCGGGAACAGAAAAGTGGCGAAAATACGGCCTTGTTTGAATTGCTGCGATGGCTTTGTTACCCATTCTTTGTTATCCCGACCCGAAATTGCACCGGATTGCGAGCCCTGTGCCCGGAGTCGATGCGAGCGTGCGCAGGCTGATCGCCGACATGCTGGAGACCATGTACGACGCAAAGGGCATTGGTCTTGCCGCGACCCAGGTCGATGTGCACCAGCGCCTGATCGTGATCGACATTTCGGAGCAGCGCGACCAACCGCTGGTGCTGGTCAACCCGGGCATCACCTGGACCAGCGCGGAAAAGAAGCTCAACGAAGAAGGCTGTCTGTCGGTTCCTGGAATCTATGACGGCGTTGAACGCTTTGACGCGGTCGCCGTCAGTGCGCTCGACCGCGATGGAAAAGCGCGGGTCGTCGAAGCCAGCGGGTTGCTCGCGGTGTGCATCCAGCACGAAATGGACCACCTGATGGGACGGATTTTTGTGGAGTACCTGTCGCCGCTCAAGCGCAACCGCATCAAGACCAAGATGCGCAAGCTCCAGCGCGGGGAGCGCGATTGAGGCTGGTCTTTGCCGGTACGCCCGAGTTTGCCAGCACGGCGCTCAGGCGATTGAGCGACGCCGGTTTCGAGGTGCCGCTGGTGCTGACACAGCCCGACCGGCCCGCAGGCCGCGGCCTGCAACTACACGAGTCGCCGGTCAAACTGCTCGCGCGTGAGCGGGGCATTGCGCTGATCCAGCCGCGCAGCCTGCGTTTGGACGGCCGCTTCGCCGCCGACGCGCAGGCCGCGCAAGCGGCGATCACGCAGGCGCGGGCGCAGTTGATGGTGGTGGCGGCGTACGGCCTGATGTTGCCGCCATGGCTGCTCACACTGATGCAGGGGCCGCAGTCCGGTGACGGGCTTGGTTGCATCAATATCCATGCCTCGCTGCTGCCGCGTTGGCGCGGCGCGGCGCCGATCCACCGGGCGATCGAAGCCGGCGACGCCGAGACCGGCGTCAGCATCATGCAGATGGACGCCGGACTCGACACCGGCGACATCCTGTTAGCCGAGTCGCTGCCGATCCGGCACGGCCTTGTCGCGCCAGACACGAGCGCCAGCCTGCACGACAAACTGGCGGCGATGGGCGCCGAACTGATTGTGCAGGCCTTGCAACTGGCGGCCGCTGCGGGGCTAAGGGCGCGCCGCCAATCGCAGGCCGGCGTGACGTACGCCAGCAAGGTGGATAAGGCGCAGGCCGAGGTCGACTGGGAGTCGAGTGCCGACTTGGTGGAGCGCCGTGTGCGGGCCTTCAACCCGGCGCCTGGCGCCTGGACCATGCTCGGCGACGAGGTGTTCAAACTGTGGCGCTGCGAGCGCCTTGATGCCGCGGCCGGACACGGCACGGCCGGCGGAACGGTTCTGCAAGCCGATGCGCGGGGAATTGATGTCGCTTGTGGCGCGGGCGTGTTGCGCCTGACCGAATTGCAGCGGGCTGGCGGAAAGCGCCTGGACGTCGCCGCGTTCCTGCGCGGCTTTGCGCTGCCGCCGGGTTTGCAGTTCGGCCGCAAGTGCGACCTGGCCTGATGTTCCTGCGCCGTTCCAATTACAGCCACCCCGAGTTCAGGGCGGGCGTGCGCGACTTTCAACGCGTCGCTCCGGGCATCGCCGCCTGGGGCCTGATGACGGGCGTCGCGATGGTGCAGTCTGGCATGGGCGTCGTCGAGTCGCTGCTGATGGCCTTGCTGGTATTCGCCGGCAGTTCCCAACTCGCTGCGATCCCGCTGATTCTCGCCGGCGCCCCCTTGTGGATCATCTGGGCCACCGGATTTTGCGTGAACCTGCGCTTCGTCGTCTTCAGCCTGCACCTGCGCCCTTTTCTGGCGCATTTGCCGATGTGGGAGCGCATTTGCCACGGCTATCTGACCGCCGACCTGAGCTATGTGCAGTTCACCAGCCGCTTCGCCCGTCCCGGCGCCAACGCGGCCGAACGTCAGGCGCAGGAAGCCTACCTGGCCGGCAACGACATGGTCAACTGGATGGCCTGGGTTGGCTCCAGCCTGGCCGGTGTCGCGCTGGCCCGGTTGATACCGCAGGACTGGGGGCTGGCTTTCGCCGGCATTCTTTGCCTCGTCGGCATCCTGTGCTCGCTGGCCACGACCCGGCTGCGCCTGGTGTCGGCAGCCGTAGCCGGCGCGGCCGCGGTGGCCGCTTACGGACTGCCGCTCAAGCTCAACATCCTGTTGGCGATAGCGACTGCGGTCCTGGCCTGCATGGTGATAGAAAAGTTCCCGGGCGGCCACGCCGCAAGGCCGTGAGCGATATCGACGGGCGGACCGTGGTGGTGGTGGTGGGGTTGGCGCTGATCACCGTGTTGGCGCGCGGATTCTTCCTGATGTCGGGAAAAGCCTGGAGTCTGCCGCACTGGGCGCAGCGCGGCCTGCAGTACGCCCCGATTGCTGCGCTGGCGGCGGTCGTCGTTCCGGAGGTGGTGACCGTCCAGGGGCATCTGGTCAGCAACTGGCAGGACGCCCGGCTGTTCGCAGCGGCCGCCGGGGCCGCTGCTTATTTCTGGCGCAAGGACGTTCTCGTCACGATCGTCGTCGGCATGGCGGTGTACCTGCCCTTGCACATCGGCTGGTCCTGGTGACTTTTTGCGGCATTACGGCCCATGGCGTGACGGGCCATGGCGTGGCCTAGGTGATGGCGTGCGCCTACAATTTCCCGGACCCAACCGAGCAGCGCACCCCACCATGAACTTCATTCGATTCTCCGACCTCTGCGCGCAGGGCCGCGTCGCCGGAAAGAAGGTCTTCATCCGTGCCGACCTCAATGTCCCGCAGGATGACTCCGGTCGCATCACCGAAGACACGCGCATCCGCGCCTCGCTCGCGTGCGTGCGCATGGCGCTGGAGGCCGGGGCTGCCGTGATGCTGACCTCGCATTTGGGGCGTCCGACCGAGGGCCTGCTGCGGGCGCAGGATTCTTTGGCGCCGGTGGCGATCAGGATGGGCCAACTGCTGGGACGGCCGGTGCCGCTGCTGGCCGACTGGGTCGACGGCGTTCGCCTCGATGGACACGAACTGGCGACCGGTCAGCTGGTGATGCTGGAGAATTGCCGCGTCAACCGGGGGGAGAAGAAGAACAGCGACGAGCTGGCCAAAAAAATGGCGTTGCTGTGCGACATTTTTGTGCATGATGCATTCGGTACCGCGCACCGCGCCGAGGCCAGCACCTACGGCATCGCCGCGTTCGCGCCGGTGGCTTGCGCAGGCCCTCTGCTTGCAGCCGAGATAGACGCCATCACCCGCGCGCTGAAGGCGCCCAGGCGGCCGCTGGTGGCGATCGTCGCCGGCTCGAAGGTGTCGACCAAACTCAGCATCCTCAACAGCCTGGCGCGCAATGTCGACCAGTTGATCGTCGGCGGCGGAATTGCCAACACCTTCATGCTGGCAGCGGGCCTGAAGATCGGCAAGAGTCTGGCCGAGCCCGACCTTGTCGATCAGGCCAAGACCGTCATGCGTGCGATGCAGGAGCGCGGCGCAGCGGTTCCGATACCCACCGACGTCGTCACGGCCAAGGTCTTCCAAGCCGACGCGCCTGCCAGTACCAAGGCGGCCACCGAAGTGCAGGACGATGACCTGATCCTGGACATCGGCCCCGAAACCGCGCGCAGGCTGGCCGGTCAACTGATGCAGGCCGGAACCATCGTCTGGAACGGGCCGGTTGGTGTCTTCGAGTTCCCGGCATTCGAGGGCGGGACACGCGCTATCGCGCGGGCCATCGCCGCCAGCAGCGCCTTTTCCATCGCCGGCGGCGGCGACACGCTGGCCGCGATCGCGAAATATGGCATTGAGGACAAGATCGGCTACATCTCCACCGGCGGCGGCGCCTTTCTTGAGGTGCTCGAAGGCAAGACGCTGCCGGCCTTTGACATTCTGGCGCGTCGCTGCGCGTCCTGAGCCGCCCGCGCAGGGCGAGCGCTTGCCCTGTGCGCCATGGGTTCCATGGGAAAATGCGACTTATTTCCAGGAGAACCCCGAATGGCATTGCGTCGCGCCACCAAGATCGTTGCAACATTGGGCCCCGCGTCAAGCGACCCGGCCTTGCTGGAGCAAATGATTCGCGCCGGGGTGAATGTGGTTCGGATGAACTTCAGCCACGGCAAGTCGCAAGACCATATCGATCGGGCGCAGCTGGTGCGCGAGGCGGCGAGGCGCGCCGGTCGGGAGGTGGCGATCATGGCCGATCTGCAGGGCCCAAAGATCCGGGTCGGAAAATTTGCCGAGGGCCGCGTCATGCTGGAGTCCGGCGCCAGCTTCGTACTCGACGCGGGCCGCACCGAACTCGGCGACGTGCACGCTGTCGGACTGGACTACAAGTCGCTGCCGCGCGAAGTCAAGGCGGGCGACGTGCTGCTGCTCAACGACGGCCTCATCGTGATCACCGTCGATATGGTCAAGGGCGAGGCGATCCACACCACGGTCAAGCTCGGTGGAGAATTGTCCAACAACAAGGGCATCAACAAGCTCGGGGGTGGCCTCACGGCGCCGGCGCTGACGGCCAAGGATATGGAGGACATCCAGACCGCGATGCGTTTCAAGGCCGACTATGTGGCGGTGAGCTTTCCGAAGAACGCGACCGACATGGAGATGGCGCGCCAACTCTGTACCGTGGCCTGCGCCGACCACCACCATCGGCCCGGACTGATCGCCAAGATCGAGCGCGCCGAGGCGATTCCCAAGCTGCTCGAGATCCTGCTCGCCAGCGACGGCATCATGGTCGCGCGCGGCGACCTCGCGGTCGAGGTTGGCAATGCTGCGGTGCCTGCGCTGCAAAAACGCATGATCAAGCTCGCGCGCGAGCATGACAAGGTGGTCATCACCGCGACCCAGATGATGGAGTCGATGATCGGCAACCCGGTACCTACCCGCGCCGAGGTCAGCGACGTGGCCAACGCGGTGCTGGACGGTACCGACGCCGTCATGCTGTCTGCTGAAACGGCGGTCGGCAAATACCCGCTCGAGACGGTGGTGGAAATGGCGAAGATCTGCCATGCCGCCGAATCGCACGAGGTCGTCAAGCTTGACGCCGACTTCATGGGAAAGACCTTTGAGCGCATCGACCAGTCGATCGCGATGGGCGCTTTGTTCACCGCCTACCATCTGGGTGCCAAGGCGATCGTTGCGATGACCGACAGCGGGTCTACCGCGCTTTGGATGAGTCGCCACCTGATCCAGATCCCGATCTATGCGCTCACGCCACGGGTCGATACCCAGCGCAAGCTCGCGCTGTACCGCAACGTGCGACCGCTCCTGATGGACGCCAGCGGAGACCGCGACACCGCGCTGATGCAGGCCGAGGGGCATCTGAAGAAGCGCGGCATTGTGCAAGGCGGTGACGTCTACGCCATCACCTGCGGCGAGCCGATGGGCGCGCCCGGTGGTACCAATATGCTCAAGATCTGCCAAGTCGCCTAGACGGCGGCCCGGTTGCCTGCCAGCGTGCACCGCATGCGGAGTCTTTTCAGAGCGCCGGTTCGCTCGATTGCACTGGTATGGGGCCTGGTGGTGTTCATGCCGGTGGGGCTGAACTACCTGTGCTATTTCGCGCTGCTGCTGGCGCTGCTGCTATCGCCTGAGAGGACGCTGCGCCTGCGCCGGGTGCGTGCACACCTGCTGTTCTGGCCGATGGCGCTGTTCCTGCTCTGGACGCTGGTCGTGCTGGCGCTGCAACCCGATTGGTATCCCGAGACGCCGACCAATCTCTGGCACGGCGGGCGCATCGCGCTGACGCTGGCAATGGCGATCGCGCTGGGGGAAGAAGAGGCCCGTTGGGCCATGCGCGGCTTTGTGGCCGCCGCCGCATTCAGCGTCCTGGTGGTCGCGGTCAACGCCGCTGTCGGGTTGCCGCAGTGGACAGTGTGGAACAACCTGATCCACTACGGCGGCAACAAGACGGTTTCGAACACGATTTTGATGGCCCTGCTTGCCGGGTCGGCGCTGGTGCTGGCTTTGGCGCGCGGCGGGCTTGTGCGCATGGCGGCTATAGGAGTCACCCTGGCGGTGCTGGCGGTGCTGGTGTTCGCCCTGCCCAACCGCACCGCGCTGCTGGCCGTCCTCGGCGCCGGGCTGGCAGCAGGGGTGCACCAGTTGCGCCGCGCCAGGCTCGCCCTGCTGGCGTTTGTCGCCGCCGCCATGCTTGCCTCGGCGGCTTTCGTCACCATGGTTCCGGCGGTTCAAAGCCGGCTGGCGCTGGGGCTTGCGGAAATCCGCGAGGCTAACAGCGGCGAGGTCAACCGCGACAGTTGGAACATCCGCGTCCAGCTGGTGCGCCACACCGCCGCGATGATCGCCGAGCGGCCCTGGATGGGCTGGGGCATTGGCGCCTGGAACGCGCAGTGGAGGAGCCGCGTGCCCCCGTCCATCGCCGACCTGAACATGCCGCATGACGACCTGCTGTGGATGGGCGCGCAAGCCGGCGTACCGGGTGCGCTGAGCTGGCTGGCGATCATGCTGGCCGCGTGTTTGGCGGGCTGGCGCCGCCAGGATATGGCCGGGCGGATGGCTTTTGTCGCGGCGTTAACGCAGCTGTTTAGCGCGCTCGTCAACTCCGCCACCCGAGACGCCACCATAGGGCTGAGCCTGCTGTGGGTCGTCGGCCTGTACCTCCGGCTGTCGGCCGAGCCTGGATTCGCGCCCTCGCAGCTGCGCCTGCGTCACGCGCAGGGCTGAGGCCGGTTGCGCATTCTGACCCCGCATGCCAGCGCAACCCAAGTCCTTCTCCCTGGACGCCGACCCCGAGGTCATCGTCTTCAACCTGAAGCGGCGCTACACCGGCGTTTCGGCTACGGTGAACGCGCTGGTTCCGCTGCAACTACAGCAATGGCGGATCGGCTACTGCGGCAACCCGCTTTCCAATGGCCTGCCCGGGATGACGCTGGCGCAGGCGATCCGGATTTCACTGCGGCCGGCGGAGAAGCGGCGATTTCGCATCTGGCATGTCCGGCGCGATCACGAGATGATGGCGGCGTTGTTCGCCCGCGATGTGCTGCGTCTGCCGATTCGGCTGGTATTTACCTCGGCCGCGCAGCACTTGCATGGCGCCTTCCCGCGCTGGCTGATTTCCAAAATGGACGCGGTGATTGCGACCACCGGTCTGGCCGCGTCGTTCGTTCCCAACACCACTGCGGTGGTTGCGCATGGCATCGATCTGGAGCGTTTTTCCGTCAGTGCCGACAAGTCGCTGGCCTGGGCCGATAGTGGGCTGCCAGGCCAATTCGGGATTGGCGTATTCGGCCGCGTGCGGCCCGACAAAGGGTCCGACCTGTTCGTCGACGCGATGTTGCAGGTGCTGCCGCAGTTGCCCGGCGTCTGCGCCGTGATCGCCGGTCTGGCGCAGCCGCAGCACCGGGCATTTGAGCAGGCCTTGCGCGACAAGGTAGCGCGTGCCGGACTTTCTGAGCGCGTCGTCTTTCTCGGCGAGGTGCCAGCCGCAGAGGTCCACCGGTGGTACCAGCGTTGCCTGTTGTGCGTTGCCTGCCCGCGTTACGAACCTTTTGGCCTCACGCCATTCGAGGCTGCGGCAACCGGCTGCGCGCTGGTTTGCTCGCGCACCGGCGCCTTTGAGCAACTGGTTCAGCCGGGTGTCAACGGCGATCTGGTCCCCGTGGGCGACGCATCCGCGCTGGCGCAGGCGGTCTTGCGCGTGATGTCCGACATCGAAGCCGCGGTGCAGATGGGGCGGCGTGCCCGCGCCGTCGTCGTCGAGCGCTTCAGCCTGCAAGCCGAAGCCGCAGGCATAGCGCGGGTGTACCAAAGCCTGTTCGATGCGGGCTGAACTGAACTGGCGCGAGCGCAGCGCGCTTGCCATCTATTCGGCGCTGGTCTGGCTGATGCAGCCCTGGCTGCTGCGCAGGCTGGCGCGCCGCGCGCGTAGCGAGCCCGCCTACGCGACCTCGGTCGAGGAACGATTGGGCCGTTACAGCGACGCGCCCAGTGCGGGCTGGTTATGGCTGCACGCCGTCTCGCTGGGGGAGACGCGCGCCGCAGCGCTGCTGCTGGCCCAGCTGCGTCAGCAGCAACCCGGACTCAGGCTGCTGCTGACACACGGTACCGCCACCGGATGGACCGCCGGACGCGAGTTGCTGGAGCAGGGGGACCGTCAGGCCTGGTTGCCATGGGACAGCCGTGGCGCCGTCGACCGCTTTCTGGCCCATTTCCGGCCGCGCGCAGGGTTGCTGCTGGAGACCGAGATCTGGCCGAACCTGGTTCAATCGTGCCTGCGCTGCGGGGTCCCGCTCGTACTGGTCAACGCCCGGCTCAATCCGAAATCCTTCGGTTCCGCGCGCCGCCTGCGCTGGCTCGCGCAGCCGGCCTACCGGGGTCTGCGCTGCGTCTTTGCCCAAAGTGAGGCTGACGCCGTGAACCTGCGTGCCTTAGGTGCCAGGGTCGGCGGCGTCTTTGGCAACATCAAGTTCGACGCCGAACCCGACCTGCGGCAGCTGGCTAGGGGGCGGGCATGGCGTTCTGCGATGCCCAAGCCGGTGCTGATGCTGGCGAGTTCCCGCGACGGCGAAGAGGCCTCGCTGCTGGCGGCCGTGGTGGCGCTCGCGCAAGCCCCTGGAACGCCGGGCTGGCCCGCGTCGCTGCCGTTCCAACTGCTGCTGGTGCCACGCCACCCGCAACGCGTCGACGCCGTCGCAGCACTTTTTGAGCAGGCCGGGTTCACGGTGTCAAGGCGCAGCCAGTGGACATCCCAGACGCAGCCCGCCGACCTGTGGCTGGGTGACACCATGGGTGAACTCGCGCTGTATTACGCGATGAGCCAGATCGCGCTGCTCGGCGGCAGCTTTGAAGCCCTGGGCGGCCAGAATCTGATCGAGGCTGCCGCCTGCGCCTGCCCTGTGCTGATGGGGCCGCATACTTTTAATTTTTCCGAAGCCGCGCAGTTGGCGCTGGATGCAGGGGCCGCCAGGCGGGCGGACGATATGGCGGCCGCGCTGGGCCAGGCGCTGCGCTGGATGGCGCAAACTGAAGCGCTCGCGCAGGCGAGTCGCGCCTGCGTGCAGTTTGCTGGCGCGCACCGCGGCGCTTCGCAGAGAACGGCCGCTGCGGTCCTCAGTACACTGGCGCAGCACCGGGCGGGCGCGATTTGAAGCGCCGGTGTACCCAGTAGTACTGGTCGGGCATGGCGTCAATGTAGTGTTCTAGCCGCTGGTTCATCAGCGCCGCATCGGCGACCGGGTCGGCGCCGGGAAAGTCGCGCCACGCCGGCAGGATTTCGACCGCGTAGCCTTCGGGCGTCATGCGCGTGAGTACCGGAACCACCTTGGCCCGCCCGAGCTTGGAAAAACGCGACAGCGAGGTCAGCGTGGCGGCGGGTACGCCGTAAAACGGAACGAAGACGGACTCCTGCGGGCCGAAATTCATATCGGGCAGCAGGTACAGCGCCTGCCCGCTGCGCACCATCGAGACGATCGCCCGGGTGCCGGCACGGCGCTCAAAGATTCGACTGCGGCCGAACCGGCTGCGGCCCTGCTGGCTCCACCGATCGACCACCTTGTTGCGTTGTGGCGTGTAGATGGTGGCGAAGCTGCGGTCCAGTTGCTGCGTGAGTGCCGTCCAGCCGGCGTCGAGGCCGACAAAATGCGGCGCGAACAGGATCACCGGGTCGGTGCCCGCGAGTTCGTCCACGGCACCGGCCACGCGAAGGCGATCAAGGGTCTTCCCCGGATCCCCGTGCCATAGCCAGCTCCTGTCAATCCAGGCCTGGGCGAAATGGACAAAGGCGCTGCGCACCAAGGCGCCCCGCCGCGCGACGCCCTGACCCGGAAAACACAGTCGCAGGTTGGTGTCGACCACGCGCCGGCGCGAAACGGCAAACAGGTACAGCAGCCAGCCCAGCACGGCGCCCATGCCGCGGACCCATGTCAGGGGCAGGCGCGCGATTGCGCGCATGAAGACAATCCCCAAGCGCGCCAGCGCTTCGTTCATCGTGGCAGTCCTGCAGGGTCGGCACGGTCCGTCATTTGGCCGCGAGTATCGCACCTGGGCGATGGCGCATAGAGGAAAATCAATCCAACCGACAGGAACGCATGCCCACGCCATTTCCCGAACCCAGTGCGCCGCCGGCCACGCCATCGCCGCCGGAATCGACCAGGCGGTCGGCTCTCGCTCGCCGCTTCGGCTCGTCCTTTTGGCTGCTCGGCCTGCTGGCGCTCTGGCTGCTGGTGACGCTGGGACTGCGCCCGCTGATGGTGCCCGACGAGGGTCGGTACGCCGGGATCGCGCGCGACATGGTGTCCGGCGACTGGCTGGTGCCCCGGCTCAACGGACTGCCGTTTTTCCACAAGCCACCGCTTTTTTACTGGATCGACATGGCTGCGATGCAGCTCTTGGGCGCCAACGCCTTTTCTGCCCGCATCGCGCCGATGGTGGGTGCGTGGCTGATGGGCGCGAGCCTGCTGCTGGCGCTGCGACCGTGGCACGGCCACCGCGTGGCGCTGATGGCGTTGGGCCTGCTGGCGACTTGCCCCTTCTACTTCGTGGGCGCCCAGTACGCCAACCACGATATGCTGGTGGCGGGCCTGATCACCGTGGCCGTGTTTGCATTTGCGCACGGCGTCGAGTCGACGCGCCGGGTGCACCTCGGTTGGGTGGTGCTCGGATGGGCCGCCTGCGCGCTGGCGACGCTGTCCAAGGGTCTGATTGGCATTGTGCTACCCGCGCTCGTCATCGGGCCCTGGCTGCTCGCGCGGGGGCGCTTTCGTCAGATGCGCGGCGTGCTGCATCCGCTGGGGTTGCTGGTGTTCGTCGCGCTCGCCGCGCCCTGGTTTGTGGCGATGCAATTGCGTTTCTCCGGCTTCTTCGACTATTTTTTCGTCGAGCAGCATTTCCGCCGGTTTGCGCAGACGAATTTCAACAACCAGCACCCGTTTTGGTTCTTTCTGGTCGCCATGCCGGCATTGACGCTGCCGTGGAGCCTGTGGCTTCCGCAGGCGCTACGCCGCGCGTGGGTGGCGCGCGATGACCGCAGCCTGTTCTACCTCTGGTGGATTGTTGCCGTCGTCGGCTTCTTCTCGCTGCCAAGTTCCAAGTTGGTGGGCTATGTGCTGCCTGCGACCGCCCCCTTGTGCGCGCTGTTGGCGCTTGCCATCGGCGCCGGGCGTGAGCGGGTCTGGCTGGGCGTGATGGCCCTCGCCGCGCCCCTGTGCGTCGCGCTGGTGGTCGCGCTGGCGTGGCGGGCGCCGAAGTCTAACTTGGGCGCTGCGATGGCCCTGGCGCAGCGCATCGGCCCGGCAGACCGGGTGGTGATGGTCGACGCGTATTTCTCCGACCTGCCCTTTTACGCGGGTCTGCGCGAACCGGTGCTCGTCGCCAGCGATTGGGACGACCCGGCGCTGCCAGCGCGCGACAACTGGCGCAAAGAGTTGTTCGACGCGGCCCGCTTCGACCCGCCGCGCGGCGCCGCATTGCTGCGACCGCGGGACCGGCTCGATGCGCTGCTGTGCGATCAGGCGACCGTTTGGTTTGTGACGGGTCCGCATGCGGCAGCGCAGGTGAGCGTTTTGGCGGGTGCCACGCTTGCTTTCGCCGACGCGCAGACGGAATTGTGGCGCGTCCCCGGTCGGTCATGCCCAGGGTGAGCGGGGCGATGCACAGCCTGTTGCAGCTTGCCCGCTACGCTGCAGTCGGCGCAGCCGCCACGGCCTTGCATTACCTGCTGCTGGTGCTGTGCGTTGAAGTCGGCGGCTGGCAGCCGTGGTGGGCATCGGGCTTTGGTGCCGCGGCCGGAGCGCAGCTCGCCTATCTGGGCAACCGGCGCTTTACCTTCGCGCACCGGGGTGCGCCGAGCGCTTCATGGCCGCGTTTTCAGGCGACCGCGTTGCTCGGGGCCGTCGTCGGAATGGGCGTCGTCGCTGTTGGCGTGTGGCTGGGGTTGCACTATCTGGCGGCGCAGGCCATCGCCACCATCCTGATGCTGCTGCTGACTTTCGCGCTCAACCGGGGCTGGACCTTTGGCTGATCAGTGCCCGGCGGTTGTCTGCCAGACGGGTCCGAGCCGGACCTCGGCCTGGGCCAGATCCTCCATCAGGGCGTCGCTTTGCAGGTAGGACAGTTCGCGTTGGCGCGCCTGGGCTATCGCGTCGTGCGGGTCGCCGGCCAGCGCCTGGCCGGGGTGGCAGAAGAGCAGTGCCCCATGGTTTGGCGTGGCGTCCAGCCAGCCGCGAAACAGGCGCCGGTAGTCTGGCGCGCGAAAGTCATAAACGCCCAGTAGCACCGGGTTGTGCGCCAGCCCGCCTCCCAGCAACTCACGCCGCAGGGCCTGCGCGCCGGTGTGGCGGATCAGCCAGCGCTTGAGCCCGAAACCGATGCCGGGCGTGCGGGCGCAGCAGCGCAGCGCGGGCGCCCGCGCCATGCCGCCAGCCAGTTGCAGGATCAGGCTTCGCAGCCCTGGAAACTGGTGAACATGCTGGTGACCGTCTAGGTGCACCGGATCGGCACCGGTGGCGGCACGAAAAGCGTCAAGCTGCGCCCGGACCTCGTCGCGCAGCGGGTCCATGGGCAGCAGGCCCATGTGCGAGCGCGCCAGCAGTTCGCCCAGACCGGGCAGGCGCGGCCAGATCTTCGCCAGGCTCGCGCTCAGCGGCAGACCTTCGCTGAGGTTGATGTGCAGTCCGACCTCCACCGACGCGGGCAGCCCGTGCAGCAGGGGCGCAGCGCGGGCCCAGCTCGCACTGTTGGTGATGCACGACAGCGCGCTCAGTCGCTGCGCGCGCGCCAGCGCCGCGATAGCCTGCGAGATGCCCGGCGCCAGACCGAAGTCATCGGCACACAGCGCCAGCATGCGCTGCGCGCGCGCTGGCGCTGCCGTCATTGCCGCGGGTCGCCGGGCAAGGCGGTCATGGCTTCGCCGGCTTCCCTGGATACGATGTAGATGGGTCGTTGCTTCACTTCGTCGAATATCCGCCCGATGTATTCGCCCAGGATGCCGATCGACAGCAGTTGCACGCCGCTCAGAAACATGGTGCCGGCGACCACCGTGGCCCAGCCCGGAACCTCGACCCCGTAAAGCCAATATTCGACGACGATCCAGCCGCCGTAGCCCAGCGCTGCCAGTGCGATCGAGGTTCCCAGGGCACTCCACCAGCGCAGCGGCGTGTTGGTGAAGGCCGTTACCCCCGTGAATGCGAGGCTGAGCAAGCGACGTTTGGAAAAACGGGTGCCGCCGCTGAGTCTCGGAAGCGGCGTGTACGGGATGACGACGTTGTGAAAACCGACCCACGCGTACAGGCCCTTCATGAAGCGGTTGCGCTCCGGCAGCGACTTGAGCGCGTCGACAACCCGCCGGTCCATCAGCCTGAAATCGCCCGCGTCGACGGGTATCTTTACCAGCGGATCGCGGTTGACGAGCGCATAGAAAGCCGCGGTGCCGACCCGCTTGAACAGGCCTTCGTCGGCGCGCGATGCACGCGCAGCGCACACCATGTCGGCGCCATCGGCCCAGGCGGCGAGCATTTGGGGAATTAGGGAAGCAGGGTGCTGCAGGTCGGCGTCCATCAGCAGCACCACGGCGCCGGTGGCACGGTCGATTCCCGCGGTCAACGCCGCCTCCTTGCCGAAGTTACGCGACAGTCGCACATAGCGCACCCCGGGGCGGCTAAGCCAGGGCGCCATCGCAGCGGCGCTGGCGTCGCGACTGCCGTCGTCGACCACGATCACCTCCCAGCGATCGCTCAGACTCGCGAGTTGGGCGGTCAACGCCACCAGCAGCGGACCGAGGTTGGCCGCCTCGTTGAAGGCCGGAACCACGCAGCTGATGGAGGGCCGCAACTCGCGTGCAACGCCGCTCATCGCGTGGTGGACGGGCAAGCCCTTGCGGAGCGCCTGGAATGCTTCTTGTGCTGGATATCGACCATATTCGGTAGCAAGTGCTGCGATGCTGACTTGCAAACAATTGCCGTAATTAGAAAAAGCCTGAGGATACACGCGCCGCCCCCGAGCGCTTGCAGCCTGTGCAGAAGCACCCGCGCGCAGTAAAATCCGCCACTTCCCGGCGACGCCCGCAGCTCGCGCGGAGCCCTTCGGCGACACCCCCCAAGACTGGAGATCGACACCATGGCACTTGTTTCAATGCGCGAACTGCTGGACCATGCAGCGCTCAACGGCTACGGCATTCCCGCTTTCAACGTCAACAACCTGGAGCAGGTGCAGGCCGTCATGGCGGCGGCCGACGAGGTCGGTGCTCCGGTGATCCTGCAAGCCAGCGCCGGTGCGCGGAAATACGCTGGCGAGGCCTTCATCAAGCATTTGATCGCTGCGGCGATCGAGACCTATCCCCGGATTCCGCTGGTGATGCACCAGGACCACGGCCAGAGCCCCGACGTTTGTCAGGGCGCGATCAACCTGGGCTTCAGCTCGGTGATGATGGACGGCTCGCTGATGGCTGACGGCAAGACCATCGCCAGCTATGAGTACAACATCGAGGTGACGCGCAAGGTGGTCGACATGGCGCACGCGACCGGCGTGACGGTCGAGGGCGAACTCGGTTGCCTGGGCTCGCTGGAGACGATGCGGGGCGACAAGGAAGATGGCCATGGCACCGACGCGACGATGACGATGGAGCAACTCCTGACCGATCCGGAGCAGGCGGCTGACTTCGTTCGGCGCACGCAACTCGACGCATTGGCGATCGCCATCGGAACCAGCCACGGCGCTTACAAGTTCACGCGCAAGCCCACCGGCGACATACTGGCCATTGAGCGCATCAAGGAGATCAACCGTAGGCTACCCAATACGCATCTGGTGATGCACGGGTCGTCGTCGGTTCCGCAGGACCTGCTGGCGATCATTCGCGAGTACGGCGGCGACATGAAGGAAACCTACGGGGTTCCGGTGGAAGAGATCCAGAAGGCGATCCAGTTCGGCGTGCGCAAGATCAACATCGACACCGACATCCGGCTCGCCATGACCGCCGCCGTTCGCAAGTACATGGCGCAGAACCCGGACAAGTTCGATCCGCGCGACTGGCTCAAGCCCGCGCGCGAGGCGGCCAAGCAGATCTGCAAGCAGCGCTATTTGCAATTCGGCTGCGAAGGGCAGGGGAGCAAGGTCAAGGGCCACAGCCTGCAACTGGTAGCCAGCCAGTACGCGCGCGGAGAACTCGACCAGACCGTGCATTGAAAAGGGCCGGTGTGGGAAGGGCCTGCGGAGCAGTCGCAAGCCCTAAAATCCGCCCATGCCACCAGCAACTCCCGCTCTGCACCGATCTTCCATCCGCTCGCTGCCGCTACTGGCGCGCGGCAAGGTGCGCGACAACTATGCGGTAGGAGACGACCGCATTCTGATGGTCGCTAGCGACCGCTTGAGCGCTTTTGACGTGGTGCTTGATCAGCCGGTTGCGGGCAAGGGCGTGCTGTTGACGCAGATGGCGCTTTTCTGGTTCGATAAGCTGGCAGCGATCTGTCCCAACCACCTGACCGGCGACGCGCCCGAAAGCGCTGTGCGCGCGGACGAGGTGGAGCAGGTGCGTGGCCGTTCAATGCTGGTCAAGCGCCTGCGTCCGCTGCCGGTCGAAGCGGTGGTGCGCGGCTATCTTGCCGGCAGCGGCTGGAAAGAATACCAGCACAGCGGGTCGGTTTGCGGCGTTGCACTGCCGCCGGGGCTTAAGAACGCGTCGAAGCTGCCGCAGCCTATCTACACGCCAGCCGCCAAGGCGGCGGCGGGCGAGCACGACGAGAACATTAGTTTTGGGCGCACGGTCGAGCTGCTGGGGACCGAACTCGCCACCCGGATGCGCGACACCAGCATCGCGCTGTATCGGGCCGGCGCCGCCATAGCCGCCGCACGCGGCATCATCATCGCCGACACCAAATTCGAGTTCGGCCTGGACGCTGATGGGACGATGCTGTTGATGGACGAGGTGCTGACGCCAGACTCTTCGCGTTTTTGGCCGGTCGAAAGCTATGCTGAGGGCGGTAACCCGCCGAGCTACGACAAACAGTTTGTGCGCGACTGGCTCGAACAACTACGCATCGACGGAGCGCCCTGGAACAAGCGTCCGCCGGCGCCGCAGGTGCCGGCCGACGTCCTCGTGCAGACTGCCGCCCGCTACCGCGAAGCGTTGCAGCGACTCGCCGCCTAGCTCAGCACCACGCTGCTTAGCCGCCTGCGGTAGGTCGCGACCACCGGGTCGGCGGGTGGAATCTGGCCGTCGGCGACCTTGACCTTCGGCGGCTCGATGATGTCCAGAATCGCAATGAAGGTCTTGCGCGCCAGCTCCTCGCTCCAGCCCTTGTCGCGCATCAAGATCTCGAGCAGTTCGTCCATCGCCTGGCTCCACAACTGGCCCGCCATCAGCAACTGCGCTTTGCCGAAGCGCGCGTCGAAGTCGCGCCGGTTGGCGGCAATGGCGGCGTCAAATCCGGCCATCGCGGCCGCCGGCTCGCCCGCAGCGCTGGAACGCTCAAGCGCCGTCATCCATTGCTGCAGCGCGTTGAGTTGGCGCACCTGCGCGGCCTTGGCCGCCGCCGGCGCGAAGGCTGTCTTGGCCTCGGCGTTGCGGCCTTCTTGCAACAGCAGTTTCACATAGGCGAAGCGCGCGTCGTCGCTGTCGGGGTTCTTGAGCAGGGCTTGGTGCAGCGCCTCGTGAACGGCTGCAGGGTCGTCCTCTGCCGGCGCGTCCGACAGCGCGACCCCCGTGACCTCGGCCTCCAGCACATCGGCCTCGGGCAGGTGCTTGTCGAGGAATGCCTTGAGCTGGCTCTCGGGAACCGCCCCCATGAAGCCGTCGACCGGCTTGCCGTCGATCATCAGCACGCAAGTCGGTATGCTGCGGATTCCGAAAGCTTGGCTGAGTTCCTGTTCTTGGTCGGAGTCGATCTTGACCAGCTTGAAGCGCCCGGCGTATTGCGCCTCGACCTTTTCCAGCAAGGGGCCGATCACCTTGCACGGGCCGCACCAGGGGGCCCAGAAGTCGACCAGTACCGGCGTCGTGGCAGAAGCCTCGATGACTTCGGATTGAAAATTTTCTGCGCTAACGTTAATCATTGGGATATACCAGGGCTAAGGGGGGAGACTGACTAAAATCACGGGACAGACCGCAGGCATTCGCTTCCGGCTGCCGGCAAGCCCTGTTTTTCTACCGCCATGAATATTCAAATCGGCGTTGTCATGGGTTCCAGTTCCGACTGGGACACCATGCAGCACGCAGTGCAGATTCTCCAACAGTTTGGCGTCGCCCATGAAAGTCGTGTGCTTTCGGCACACCGGATGCCCGACGATATGTTCGATTATGCGCATCAGGCGCGCGCGCGCGGACTCAAGGCGATCATTGCCGGCGCCGGCGGCGCGGCGCATCTGCCCGGCATGCTGGCTGCCAAGACCAGCTTGCCGGTGCTCGGTGTTCCGGTCGCCAGCAAACACCTCGCCGGGGTCGACTCGCTGCACAGCATCGTGCAGATGCCCAGGGGCATCCCGGTTGCCACCTTTGCGATCGGCGCGGCAGGCGCAGCCAACGCAGCCCTGTTTGCGATTTCGCTGCTGGCCAATTGGGATTCGGCGCTGTGTGCGCAACTCGACGCGTTTCGGCAGGCGCAGACACAGGCCGCGCGCGCGATGCGTGTTCCGCCGACCTACGGTATCGGCAGCTGAGCGTGCAAGCCGGCGCGCACAAGCCGAGCATCGTTCCGGGTTCCGCCGGTCCTGCGGGAACGCTGGGCGTGATGGGCGGCGGGCAGCTCGGCCGCATGTTCGTGCACGCAGCGCAGCGCATGGGGTACCGCACCGCCGTGTTGGACCCCGACCCGGAAAGTCCCGCCGGGCTGATTAGCCACCACCACGTGCAGACCGATTACCTGGATCCCAAGGGCCTGGGCGCGATGCGCCAACTGTGCGCGGCGATCACGACCGAATTTGAAAACATTCCCGCGCCGGCGATGCAGGCGCTGGCCGAGCACCGGCCGGTGGCGCCGGCCGCGCACGCGCTGGCGATTGCGCAGGATCGGCGGCTGGAAAAAGCACATTTTCAGCGCTGTGGCGTTGCCTGCGCACCCTACGCAGTGATCGACAGCGAGCAGGACCTGGAGGCAGCCAGCGCTGCGCTGCTGCCGGGAATCCTGAAGACCGCGCGCCTGGGTTACGACGGCAAGGGGCAGCGGCGCGTTCGCGACCGCGCTGAACTCGCCACCGCCTGGGCCGACCTGGGCCGCAGTAGCTGCGTGCTGGAGCAGCAGCTTGTGCTCGAGGCCGAGTGCTCGGTCCTCGTCGGGCGCGGCTGGGACGGCGCCGTGGTGCATTTCCCGCTCCAGTACAACCTGCACCGCGACGGCATCCTGGTCAGGACCGAGGTGATCGCGGGGAGGCTGCCGCCCGAACTGGAGGCGCAGGCCGTCGCCGCAGCGCGCGCGGTCGCCCAGGGCCTGGACTATGTGGGCGTGCTGTGCGTCGAGTTTTTTGTGGTTCGCTGCGCGCAGGGGCGGCCCGCGCTGCTGGTCAACGAGATAGCGCCGCGTCCGCACAACAGCGGCCATTACACGATCGACGCCTGCGATCAGTCGCAGTTTGACTTGCAGGTCCGAACCCTGGCCGGTTTGCCGCTGTGCCAACCGCGCCAGCACAGCCCGGCGATCATGCTCAACCTGATGGGG
>Ga0114974_10001233_pt1 | contig 20232 bp, 20 predicted proteins | sample S_130206_EF_Meta_FD_87318 | JGI IMG/M metagenome (GOLD analysis project Ga0114974, IMG submission 87318) | Freshwater microbial communities from Lake Simoncouche, Canada to study carbon cycling - S_130206_EF_MetaG | ecosystem: Environmental > Aquatic > Freshwater > Lake | place: Lake... | reverse complement strand
TGTTGTGGGTGGGTTGGTTCGGTTTCAACGCCGGTTCAGCCCTCGAAGCCAACGGTTTTGCAGCACTCGCTTTCGCGAATACTTTGTTGGCCACTGCCGCCGCTGTGTTGGCATGGTGTGTGGGTGAAGCCCTGATGCGTGGCAAAGCTTCGATGTTGGGCGCGGCCTCTGGTGCTGTGGCTGGTTTGGTGGCCATCACGCCAGCAGCCGGCAACGTGGGCATCGGCGGCGCCTTGGTGATTGGCATTGTTGCTGGCTTCGCATGCTTGTGGGGCGTTAACGGCCTCAAGAAAATGCTGGGTGCAGACGACACATTGGACGTCTTCGGCGTGCATGGTGTGGGCGGTATTGTGGGCGCCTTGCTCACCGGCGTGTTCAATTCACCCGCCTTGGGTGGCCCTGGCTTTGTGGCCGACTGGACCACAGCCACCATGGTGACCGCTGCTGATTACTCGATTGCCGCACAAGTTTGGACACAAGCCAAAGCCGTTCTGGTCACCATCGTGTGGTCTGGCGTGGTGTCTTTGGTGGCCTTCAAGCTGGTTGATTTGACAGTGGGCCTGCGAGTTTCTGAAGAAGCAGAACGCGAAGGCTTGGACATCACCTCACACGGCGAAACTGCCTATCACAGTTAATCTGCAAAAATTTCCAAAGACTTTCCGAGAAGTTAGTCTCCAACTTAACAAGCCCGCTTCGGCGGGCTTTTTTTCGCCCAATTGATTTGTTGGATGGCGTGTTTTCTGAGATTCATAGATTGAATTAATTCACAATGGATGCATTCAAGGATTTAAATCGACATGCGCTTTGCAACGGCACAACCCACGCCCTTTCTTAAACCCAAGTGGCACAAAATGACATCTCAGGCCGACGTGCTGGGAGAGTCGCCATTTTGGAACCCGCATGAGAATCGCCTGTATTGGGTCGACATCCCTGGGCAACGTTTGAGGCGCATGTCTGTGACAAATGATTTGTCACAGGCTCATGATGTGGAAGATTGGTCATTGAGCGAAGAGCCCGGCTGTTTTGCACCTGCTCAAGGGGGTGGGTGGATCATGGCCTTGCGAAGCGGCGTCTATCAAGCGCAGAAGTGGGGCGGCCTTTTAAGTTTGCTTGCACCCGCACCCTACGACAGCTCAAAGTTGCGCTTCAACGATGGCAAGTGTGATCCCGCGGGCAACTTCTGGAGTGGCACGATGTACGAACCGCGCGACCAAGCGGCTGCTAATTTGTATGCACTTCAAGCCGATCACCGATTTCAAATTAAGGCAGCCCAAGCCACTGTGGCCAATGGCTTGGGCTGGTCGCCTGACGGCAAAACCATGTATTGGTCAGACACAGCCTCGCATTGCATTCGTGCTTGGGACTTCGAAGTCAGTACGCAAGCCATGACGAATGAGCGCGTCTTTGCTCAATTCCCCATGAAACCCAAAGCCTGGTCTTATGGCGCTGCCGAAGCCTTGGCGTATGTGGGGCGGCCTGATGGCGCGGCGGTCGATGCGGAAGGCTACTACTACGCGGCCATGTACGAGGGTCATCGCTTGGCTAAATTTGCACCCAGTGGGGAGTGCGCCGCTTTCATTGAAACGCCAGTTCAGTGCCCCACCATGCCTTGCTTTGGCGGCGAAGACTTGCGCACTTTGTTCATCACAACTTCTGCGCATGGCCGCAGTGAGGGGGAACTGCAGGCCCTGCCAAATTCTGGCTGTGTTTTCGCAACCCGCGTTGAAACACCTGGATTACCTGTGAGTTTTTTCAAAAGCTGAATTGACATAATTTTGGCGATGACTTCTGACAAAGTCCGCGCGGCCGTTTAACATGGGGCCATGAACGACAGTCACACGCCAAGCCAATACGATTCTGCGACGTCAAGCGCGTATCCAGACTTGGACCAACTATTGGCCGCCATTCGAGCCGCTGCTGCTGCGCCGGCCGGGCAGCGAAAAACATTTCGGATTCACGGATCAGGCAGCCATGATTTCTATGGGGAGCGCCTTGAAGGCGAGCTGTTGGAAACTCGCGGACTCCATGGCATCCTGCAATACGAGCCCAGTGAGTTGGTCGTCACTGTCGCTGCAGGCACATCATTGATTGAATTAGAAAATGTATTGGCCGAGCAGGGCCAGTGCTTGGCGTTTGAGCCGCCGCACTTTCATGCTGAAAAAGATTCAAGGCACGCCACCGTAGGCGGCATGGTTGCCGCAGGATTGAGTGGGCCTGCCCGCGCCAGTGTGGGCGCCGTGCGGGACTTTGTTTTGGGCTTGCGCTTTATCAATGGTCGCGGCGAGCACCTGACCTTTGGTGGGCAGGTGATGAAAAATGTGGCGGGTTATGACGTCAGCAGATTGTTGGCCGGCAGTTGGGGCACCCTGGGCTTGATCACTGAGCTTTCCCTGAAGGTTTTGCCGATTGCGCCTGCCGAAGCTTATTTCATGTGTCAGTTGCCACAAGATCAAGCGCTTAATTTGCTGCACCAATGGGGTGGCCAGCCCCTTCCCCTGAACGCAAGTTGTTGGGTGAAAGACACCACAGCGGTAGGTTCGCCTGAAATATTATTCCTGAGATTGCGCGGCGCCCATGCCGCCGTGGAGGCTGCCAAGATTCGCATGTCACAAGATGTGGCGGCCTTGAACAGTCAACTCATGGCGCAAACGGCTGAACTGGCCGCCAAAGACTGGCGCTCAGCACGTGACCAGCGCCTGCCTTACTTTACGGAAAATTCAAACTCAAGCGAGCTCGCTTTATGGCGGCTTTCCGTGCCGCAAACAGCCCCTGTCTTGTCCTTGCCAGGAAGTGCAACGGCGCCCTTGATTGAATGGCACGGCGCCCAACGTTGGGTTTGGGCCCCCCTCAGTGACACGCCGGCCATCAGGCAAGCCGCAGCCCAAGTGGGCGGCCAGGCCACACTTTTTAGAAGGCCTCAACAAGCGACGGCCGAACAAGTATCGCCCGTCGCAGTGATCACGCCGCTAGACACCGTCCAGCAGCGCATTCAACATGCACTCAAAAATGAGTTTGATCCGGCAGGCATCTTTGGTCCGCGAAGAATTAACGCGCATTTCTGAGGCTCAACATGCAAACCCAACTCGCACCAGAGTTTCAAAACACCGTGCTCGGACAAGAGGCCGAGGCCATTTTGCGCCAGTGCGTGCATTGTGGATTTTGTAACGCCACGTGCCCTACCTATCAATTGATGGGCGATGAATTAGACGGCCCAAGAGGACGCATCTATCTCATGAAGCAAGTCTTAGAAGGCGCAGAGCCAACTCGCAAAACGCAATTGCATTTAGACCGATGTCTCACTTGCCGCAATTGTGAAAGCACGTGCCCCTCTGGCGTGCAGTACGGCCATTTGGTAGATCTGGGACGCAAAGTGGTGGACGCCAAAGTACAGCGTCCGATCAAAGAACGCGCGCTTCGCTGGGCCTTGAAGGAAGGACTCACCTCGTCCCTTTTTGCGCCGGCCATGAAGTTAGGCCAAAGCCTTCGCGCGTTGATGCCTGCGGCCCTCAAGGCCAAAGTGCCGGCACCCCAAAATGCCGGTGCTTGGCCGACCACCCCACATGCCCGCAAAGTTCTGATGTTGGCGGGTTGTGTTCAGCCCGCCATGATGCCCAACATCAACACGGCCACGGCACGCGTGCTCAATGCCTGCGGCATTGAAGTGGTGGTGCCCCCATCTGCAGGATGCTGCGGCGCTCTTAAATTTCACCTGAATGATCAGGCGGGTGGCCTTGACCACATGCGCCATAACATTGACGCTTGGTGGCCATGGGTCGAGCAGGGTGTGGAAGCCATCGTCATGAATGCTTCTGGGTGTGGCGTGACGGTCAAAGACTATGGCCATTTGCTGCAACATGACGCCCAGTATTCTGCCAAGGCCAAGCGCATCTCTGAGCTCACGCGGGATTTGAGTGAGCTGCTGCCATTGTGTTTGCCAGAACTCAAAAAACGACTCCGTGCAGAGGTGGTCGCTGAAACAGGTTTGCTAGCGTATCACCCGCCGTGCACTTTGCAGCATGGCCAACAATTGAAGGGCGGCGTTGAAGCGCAGCTCGGTCAGTTGGGTTTCAAGCTGCGCGTGACAGAGTTCGAATCTAATTTGTGTTGCGGCTCAGCGGGCACCTATTCCGTGTTGCAAGCGGAGACGGCCTATAGCCTGCGTGATCGTAAATTAGAGCATTTGAACAAGTTGCTGCCCATGGCCATTTTGAGTGCCAACATTGGTTGCATCACCCACTTGCAAAGTGGCTCGGAGATTCCCGTACGGCACTGGGTAGAGTTGGTTGACGAGGCTTTGTCAAAGAGCCAAAGCAGCCTCAATGTCGCTGGCTAGCTTCTCGGGCTTGTCCATGGGGGCGTAGCGTTTCAAAACAGCCCCATTGCGGCCGATTAAAAATTTCGTGAAATTCCATTTGATGGCCTTGCTGCCCAGCAGCCCTGGTGCTTCTGCACACAACCATTGATAAAGCGGATGAGCTTGTGGGCCATTGACTTCAATTTTGGTCATCATGGGAAAACTGACCCCGTAATTGAGCTGACAAAAACTGGCAATCGACTCATTGCTTCCAGGATCTTGCCCGCCAAATTGATTGCAAGGGAAACCTAAAACAGCCAAGCCTTGATGTTGGTAGGCTTGATGAAGCTTCTCAAGCCCTCCAAATTGAGGGGTGAAGCCACAGGCGCTGGCCGTGTTCACGATCAACATCACTTGGCCTCTCATTTCGCTGAGCGCTAAGCTTTGACCCGACATCTGAAGGGCTTCAAAGTCATAGATGGATTTCATCAAGGTGCCTTGGGAAGTGGATTGCGCAAAGGGCGCAGAGTTTTATCAGTGAAGGTTGTCGTTCTTGGCGACATCGATCAAATGCGTCATGACGGCGCTGTGATCGCGCATATTCCGATCGTGCCATCGCTTGATGAGCCACATGAAACTGGCCACCACAAAACCAAATGCCGTGATGGCGCCAAATGCCGACAAGCCCATGCCGGTTGAGAAGCTGTAAAGACCCCCCAACAATAAAATACAAGCCTGCTCATTGAAGTTTTGAACCGCAATGGAGCGGCCCGCACCCATGAGGTTATGACCGCGGTGCTGCAGCAGTGCATTCATCGGGACGACCAAGAAGCCACCTAAGGCGCCTAGCAAAATGAGGAAGGGTGCAGCAACCCAAACATTGTCGATGAAGTTCATACCGATGACCAGCAGGCCCATGCCAATGCCCAAGGGGATGACGCTTGGGGCTTCATGAAGCTTCATGCGCACAGAGGCCACCACGGCCCCGACCGCCGTGCCAATGGCCACGACGCCGACCAGGCTGGAGGCTTGCGTGGTGGAGTACCCCAGGGCGGCGGCACTCCATGCCAACACGATATAGCGCAAATTGCCGGAGACGCCCCAAAACAATGTGGTTGTTGACAATGAGATTTGACCCAAGCGGTCTTTCCAGAGACGGGTGTTGCAATCCCAAAAATCAGGCAACAGGGCCAGTTTGTTTTTTGGCATGTCACGCATGGCCACGCCGGTTTCGGGGATGCGTGTGTTGAACCATGCGGCCAAGGCGTAAAAAGTAATGAGCAACAAAATAGCAGCTTCGGGGGCCGTATCAATGCCAGTTTCGAGCATGGGCAAGTCGAAGCTCAACAAATATTCTGAAACATGCGCTCCCACCAGTTGGCCGCCCACCAACACGCCCAAAATAATGGAGGCGATGGTTAAACCTTCGATCCAACCATTCGCCTTGACCAGCTGTGATGACGGCAACAACTCAGTCAGGATGCCATATTTGGCGGGCGAATAAGCGGCGGCACCCAAGCCCACAATGGCGTAGGACAACAGGGGGTGCGTGCCAAACAACATCATCAGGCAGCCCACCACTTTGATGGCATTGCTGAGGAACATGACCTCGCCCTTGGGACGAGAGTCTGCAAAGGCCCCCACAAATGGCGCAAGGACCACATAAAACAAGGCAAACATGGGCACCAAGGCGGCACGCTCCCATTCGGCACCGCCACTGATCCGAATAAGTTCAACGGCGGCAACAAAAAGTGCGTTGTCGGCCAGTGAACTGAAAAACTGGGCCGCCATGATGGTGTAAAAGCCGCGCTTCATGAAATCATGCAGTGATTCGATAGGGCATAGGGCCGAATTCGATGGGTTAAAAACAGTTCAAAGCAACACAAGCTTTGCTTGAGTTGACGAAAGTTTCGGTTATATCACGGCCTGTAGTGCCACAATCTAGGCTTCTTCCCGAGATACGATCACCGTTTTGTAGCGATCAGACATGCCAAGACCGATTCAGGCCACCCTCGATATCAACGCCCTGCGCCACAACTTGGCGCAGATCAAAGCATCCGTCCCAGACGCCTTGGTTTGGGCCGTGGTCAAGGCCAATGCGTATGGTCATGGCATTGACCAAGTCTTTGAGGGCTTGCGAGCAGCAGACGGCTTTGCCTTGCTTGATTTGTCAGAGGCAGAACGTTTGCGCCAGTTGGGATGGCGAGGCCCCATTCTTTTGCTTGAAGGTGCTTTTGAAACCCGTGATCTTGAGCATTGCTCCCGACTCAATTTATGGCATGTCGTTCATTCAGAAGCGCAAATTGACATGTTGGCGGTGCACAAAACCCATCATCCGCACCGGGTTTTTCTCAAAATGAACACGGGCATGAACCGATTGGGCTTTGTACCGCAGGCATTCCGAGCGGCGTGGACCCGTTTGAATGCGTTGCCGCAGGTGGATGAAATTTCACTGATGACACACTTCAGTGATGCCGATGGCGACAAAGGCATTGAAGCGGCCCTGCGCATTTTTGCGGAATTTACGCACGACCTTTCCGGTGAGCGAAGCTTGTCCAACAGTGCGGCAGCATTGCGACACGGCAAAGCATTGAACGTGCGTGCCGACTGGGTACGGCCGGGCATTGCTTTGTATGGAAGCTCCCCTGACCATCCTGTTAACAGCGCGGCCGCTTTGCACTTAAAACCGGTGATGAGTTTGAACGCGGCCATTATTGGCATTCAACATTTGCAAGCGGGCGACAGCGTCGGCTATGGCTCTACTTTTGTGGCCGATCGCGCCATGCGCATTGGCGTGGTTGCCTGCGGCTATGCCGATGGTTACCCCCGCAGTGCGCCCTCAGGGACACCCATCGGCGTAGACGGTGTCCGCACGCAAACAGTCGGCCGTGTGAGCATGGACATGATCACGGTTGACATCACAGATTTGCCTCAGGCAGGTTTAGGCAGTGAAGTGACGCTCTGGGGCTTGCCACAACAAGCCTCAAGTGCGAGCTTGGAAAGTGCGTGCATTTCAATCGATGAGGTGGCCTTGAGTGCGGGCACCGTCGGTTATGAATTGATGTGCGGGTTGTCTTCGCGCGTGCCCGTGAATGTCTTGACTTAAACTGCCCTGAAGAAACCGTCGTAACCCGTTTTCAAAATCAAAGCGCCGACAACGGCGATAAAGACATAGCGCACAAAACCTGCGCCGTGCTTCAAAGCCAGGCGGGTACCGACCAAGCTGCCGACCACGTTGGCAATGGCCATGGGCAAGGCCAGGTGCCACCACACATGGCCCTGAAGTGTGAACAAAACCAAGGCAGAAAGGTTCGTGGCTGTGTTCATCAATTTGGCGCTGGCAGAGGCATTCAAAAAGTCATAACCCAATAAGCGCACGTAAGCAAAAACAAAAAAACTGCCAGCGCCTGGCCCAAAAAAACCATCGTAAAACCCGATGAGCAAGCCCATGAGGGCCCCAATGATGGCCTCTTGCCGACCTTTAAACAGTGGCGCATGGATTTGGCCCATTTCTTTTTTGGCCAAGGTGTAAACCAAGAGGACGATCAGTAAAAAAGGCAGGACTTGCCTGAGAAAGCTGGGATCAATTTCAGTCACGGCCCATGCCCCCATCAAGGAGCCCAGCACGCCTGCTGCGGCAGCGGGCATCAGCGCCGACCAGCGCATGTCAACCTTTCGACTGAATTGGTAAGTGGCCCATGAGGTGCCCCAAATGGACGCACTCTTATTGCATCCAAGCAAAGTGGCAGGGGACGCAGAGGGGAATGTGGCGAAAAGAGCGGGGACGAGAATCAGGCCACCCCCGCCAACAATTGAATCGACCATGCCGGCAAACAGCGAAGCCAGAGAGACGATTAATATTTCCATGAAAAAAAAGCGCCGCTTGCGCGACGCTTGTAAAAAGTCACATCTCGTTTTGGATGTTTAGGTTCGAATAGTTTGGGTGTCTCCTCTGCCCTCAAAACGAACCCAAACAGCAGTTCATCGAGTGAGTGAAATGTAGCGGTCTTCAAAGTGTTGTGCCATCAGGGATTTCCCGTGGCTGAAGGCTTGTCATGTGTTTAGGCAGCTTGCGCATCCTGCACGATCCAATGCGCTGCTTTTTCAGCAATCATGAGCGTAGGGCTGTTGGTATTTCCGCTGGTGATGGTGGGCATGACACCAGCATCAACGACGCGCAAGCCGCGCACACCGCGCACTTGGAGGCGACTGTTGACCACGGCCATCGGATCATCATCTTGACCCATGCGCGTTGTACCCACGGGGTGAAAGATGGTGCTGGCAATATCGCCAGCCAGTCGGGCCAACTCGTCGTCGGATTGGTACTGAACGCCGGGCTTGAACTCTTCCGGGGCAAAGGGTGCCATGGCGGCTTGCGACATGATGCGGCGTGTGACGCGCAAACTGTCGGCGGCTACTTTTCGGTCTTCGTCAGTACTGAGGTAATTGGGCGCAATGGCGGGGGCTTCATTGAAGTCTGCGCTTTTTAAAGAAACCTTGCCGCGACTGCTAGGGTTGAGATTGCACACACTCGCAGTGATCGCCGGGAAGTCGTGCAAGGGCTCACCAAATGCATCCAGACTCAAGGGCTGCACATGGTATTGAATGTTGGCCCACTCTTTTTGCGGGTCGCTTTTGGTAAAGGCCCCCAACTGGCTGGGCGCCATGCTCATGGGGCCCGTCCGTGACATGGCGTATTCAAGACCAATTTTGGCTTTGCCCCACCAACTGTTGGCCAGAGTGTTCAGTGTTTTGGCGTTCTTGACTTTGTAAACAGAACGAATTTGCAAATGATCTTGCAAATTGGCACCCACGCCAGGCAGGTCATGGGTAGGTTGAACGCCGTGTGAGGCTAATTCTGGTGCGGGACCAATGCCAGAGAGTTGCAAAATGTGCGCAGAACCAATGCTGCCTGCACTGAGGGCGACTTCACGAGTGGCTGAGGCGGTGACCATTTGGTGACCATCCCAGACCTTGACGCCGCTGCAGCGCTTGCCGCCATCGGCATCTTGCTCGATCACCAGCCCAGCAACTTGGGCTTGAGTCCAAAGCTCAAAGTTAGGACGGGCATAGCAGGTGGGCCGAAGAAAAGCTTGCGCCGTATTCCATCGCCAACCATCTCTTTGATTGACGTCAAAGTAGCCAACACCCTCGTTGTTGCCATGATTGAAGTCTGTGGTGGCGGGAATGCCGGCTTGTTGGGCCGCTTGAGAAAATGCATCCAAAACGTCCCAGCTGAGTCGCTGCTTTTCAATGCGCCACTCACCCCCGGCTTGCCGGGCCTTTAACAATTTGAAATAGTCGGTTGACGCGCGGTCACCATGAGCGTCACTTTGTAACAAATAGGGCGCAATGCCTTTGGCACCATGTGCTGCCGATGCGCCTTGATAGTGGTCTTCGTGAAATTTGAAGTAGGGAAGGCAGTTTTGCCATTGCCAATTTGCATCGCCGGTTAACTGGGCCCATTGGTCGTAATCACGAGATTGCCCGCGCATGTAAATCATGCCGTTGATGCTGCTGCATCCGCCCAGCACTTTACCGCGTGGAAATTTCAAAGTTCGACCATTTAACCCTGGCGCCGCTTCAGTTTGATACAGCCAATCGGTGCGGGGATTGCCAATGCAATACAAATAACCCACTGGAATGTGAATCCAGTGGTAATCATCGCGGCGCCCGGCTTCGATCAACAACACCCTTTTGCTGGCATCGGCGGACAGACGGTTTGCCAGCAAGCAGCCCGCTGTTCCTGCGCCAACGATGATGTAGTCAAAGGTGCTGTCGTTCATATTGTTTTATTTGGAAGTGGGCATCACGAATTCTGCGCCTTTGCCAATGCTCTCTGGCCAGCGCTGCATGATTGATTTTTGTTTGGTGTAAAAACGCACGCCTTCCTCGCCATAGGCATGCATGTCACCAAACAAGCTGCGCTTCCAGCCACCAAAGCCATGCCAAGCCATGGGCACGGGAATAGGCACATTGATGCCCACCATACCGACTTGGATTCGTCTTGAAAATTCACGCGCGATGTTGCCGTCACGGGTGAAGCAGCTCACGCCGTTGCCGAACTCGTGATCGTTGATGATTTTGACGGCCTCACCAAAATCTTTGACCCGAACGCAGGAAAGCACAGGGCCAAAAATTTCTTCTTTGTAAATCTTCATGTCGGTGGTCACGTTGTCAAACAAAGTGCCGCCCAACCAAAAACCCTTGTCGCAGCCCGCCCCAGCTTGAGCGCCGTCAAATTGACGGCCATCCACCAACAGCTTGGCACCTTCGGCGACCCCAGCATCGATGTAGCCCGTGATGCGTTGTTTGGCACCTGCGGTGACAATGGGGCCCATTTCTGCCGCTAAGTTTGTACCGTTTAAAACTTTGAGTGCGCGCGTTTTTTCTAACAACAGCGGCATGAGTTTCTCGGCGACATCGCCAACCAAAACGGCCACACTGATGGCCATGCAACGCTCGCCTGCAGAGCCGTAGGCTGCACCGATCAATGCATCAACAGCCTGCTCAATGTCAGCGTCTGGCATCACCACCATGTGATTTTTAGCACCCCCCAAAGCTTGAACGCGTTTGCCGTGTCTGGCACCGTTTTCATACAAGCTGTTGGCAATGGGGGTGGAGCCTACAAAACTCACGGCCTTGACATCGGGGTGTTCTACCAATGCATCGACCGCTTCTTTGTCGCCTTGAACCACATTGAAAACGCCATCGGGTAAGCCAGCTTGCTTGAGCAGCGCTGCCATGAACAGGCTTGGACTGGGATCAAGCGGGCTTGGCTTTAAGACAAAGGTGTTGCCGCAAGCAATGGCCACGGGAAACATCCACATGGGAACCATGACTGGAAAGTTAAATGGCGTAACGCCTGCGACCACGCCCAATGGCTGACGCAGCGTCCAGTTGTCGATGCCGGTGGACACTTGGTCTGTGAAATCACCTTTGAGTAACTGAGGAATGCCGCATGCAAATTCAACGATGTCAATGCCGCGCGAGACTTCGCCTTGCGCATCGGTAAACACCTTGCCATGCTCTGCCGTGATCATGTGCGCCAGCGTGTCGCGGTTTTGATTGAGCAGCTCCAAAAATTTGAACATAACGCGTGCGCGTCGCAAAGGTGGCAAGTCTGACCATGAAGGAAATGCCGCTTGCGCAGCAGCTACAGCGAGATTGACATCTTGGGTGTTGGCAAGACTGACATGGGCTGTGACGGCGCCGGTGGCTGGATTGAAGACGTCTTGCTTTCTGCTTGAACTGCCAGCGTTGGCTTGACCTGAAATGAAATGGGCAATGGAGGTGGTCATAGAGGTGTTAAAAACATAAATTGAAGGTGGATGTTAAACGTTTAAATAAAGGCCTTGGTCATTTCATCGGCCGCCAGACACATCCACCAAACTCATGGTGGTGTAGCTCGCTTCATCGGAAAGCAGCCAAACGATGGCTTGCGCCACCTCCATGGCGGTGCCACCGCGTTTGGCAGGCACCAAATGCTCCAAGTCCTTGACCCGGTTCGGCAGGCCGCCAGAAGCATGAATGTCCGTGTCGATCAGGCCAGGACGAACGGCATTGACGCGGATGCCCTCGGCTGCAACTTCCTTGGACAAGCCCAAGGTAAAACTATCGATGGCGCCTTTGGCGGCCGCATAGTCCAAATACTGACCCGCCGCCCCAAGTCGGGCAGCTGCACTGGACAAGTTGACAATGCTGCCGCCTTTGCCCCCGTGGCGAGTACTCATTTGAAGGATGGCTTCACGGGCGCAAAGCAGGGAGCCCAGCACATTGATGTCAAACATACGGCGCCAGCGCGCCATGCTCATTTCATCCAAGCGCGCGGAAACATCAATGACACCCGCGTTGTTCACCAATCCCTGCAAAGGCCCCATCGACGATCGAACTTTTTCGAACATGGCCAATACCTGGCCTTCATTGGAAACATCGGCATGCACAGCCATGGCTTCTCCGCCAGACTTTTTAATTTGCGCCACCACCTCATCGGCCGCATTGGCATTGGCGGTGTAGTTCACAGCCACGGCCCAGCCTTTTTGGGCAGCCAAAATACAAGTGGCAGCGCCAATGCCGCGGCCACCACCTGTCACTAACAAAACTTTGCGCATGCTTGTCTCCTGCAGAGTTGTTGCCAAACTGTTAAAACAGAAGGCTCAGGCCAAACAGATTACCTTAAATAGGAGCACCTTGTGAGTCACACAGTCGACTATTACTTCGCCCCCCAAAGCCCTTGGGCTTATTTGGGGCATCAACGGTTTCAAACAATTCTCAAAAATGCGGGCGCATCTGTTCGAGTCATGCCCATTGATCTGGGCGGTAAGGTGTTCCCCATCTCGGGAGGCTTGCCTTTGGGTCAACGAGCGCCGCAGCGGCAGGCTTACCGGCTCACTGAAATTGCAAGATTCAGCAAATGGCTCGGCGCGCCTTTGCACCTGAAGCCGACATTTTTTCCGGTCAGTGGCGATGACGCCGCCAAATTGATCATTGCCGTTGACATGGCCGCTGGCGCGGCAGCGGCCATGAAAATCAGTGGCGCGGTGTTGGCTGCGGTGTGGTCACAGCAGCGTAACATTGCAGACGAAAAGACATTGGCAGAATTGCTCACAGAACACCAATTGCCAGCTGGATGCTTGGAGCAATCACACAGTCAGGCAGTCCAAGTGCAGTATGAAAAATACACTCAGATGGCCATTGATGCAGGCGTCTTTGGCGCGCCCAGTTATGTCTTGGATGAAGAAATTTTCTGGGGCCAAGACAGACTTGATTTTGTTGAACGCGCACTTGCCAAATAAATTTTTTAAAGAGGATCATCATGGGAACATTCATTCAACTCGATGCCGCTGACGGCCAATCTATTCCAGCCTACGTGGCGCAAGCTTCAATACCTGCAAAGGCTGCGGTGGTGGTTATTCAAGAAATTTTTGGCGTCAATGCACACATTCGCGAAGTGGCCGATGCCTACGCAAAAGAGGGTTACCTGGCCATTGCACCCGCTATGTTTCACCGTCTTCAAGCCAATGTGGAGTTGGGCTATGACGAGGCCGACAGAAACGCAGGCATGGCTTTGAAAACGGCGGCTGAGGCGCTGCCAGCCAAGGTTTTATTGGAAGATATTCAACGGGCCATTGACCACGCGCACCAGATCTGTGGTGGCAAAGTTGGCGTGGTGGGTTATTGCTGGGGCGGCTTGTTGACTTGGCGAGCAGCCTGCCTGTTGAGCGGCTTGTCGGCAGCGGCTCCCTACTACGGCGGCGGTATGACCTCTGAGGCTGAATCTGCGCGCGAATCCAAAGTCCCGCTGATGGCGCATTTTGCAGAAGAAGACAAATGGATTTCAATGGCTTCCGTGAATGCGTTCAAGCTGGCACATCCCAAGGCAGTGGTGCATACCTATCCGGCTGATCACGGTTTCAATTGCAACCATCGCAGCACGTGGCAAGCCGATGCAGCTGCTTTGGCTCAACAAAGAACCTTCGACTTTTTCAAAGCCAATTTGGCCTGAGCCTTCAGTGCTTGGGGCGCGCCAAAAAACGCTTGCGCCAAAACAACCAAGCCAAGGTAAGCGCGATCAATGCCATGCTCCCAAGCGTCCACCAAAAACCAGTGTGGTTGTGCAGCAGAGGAATGAACTCAAAGTTCATTCCAAAGATCGCAGCAATCAAATTCAAAGGCAAGAAAATGGCCGTGATGGATGTCAGCGTTCGCATGGTTTCGCTGGTGCGATTGCTTTGGGCATTGAAATGAATCTGTACGGCCGTTTCGATGCTTTGCTCTAAGCGTCGCACGTGATGAACCACGCGGTCGATGTGCTCCACAACATCACGACTGCGCACCTTGAGAACTTCAAGTTCTTTAAGCAATACGCTGGCGCTAGGGGGCGCCCACGTGTTGAGTGACTCCAGCCAATCCTGCATGGCGCTGCGTTGATCTTCGCAAATTTCATCGAGCTGATGCAGAGACAGCCTAGCTTCTAACAGGGCTGACCAATTGTTAAAGCGAGTCTCAGGGTGAATCAGCTCAGACTGCCAGTGGTCAAGCTGACGAGTGAGTTCTCGCCGCAAATCCAAATACGCATCGACCACCTGACTCACCATGCGCAGCATCATGTCTGCAGGGCTGACGGGTATGCCTCTTGCGCCCATAGAGCGCTCGTCTGCTTCGGAAGCTTGGGAGGTTGATGAGGTCGATGTCGATACTTCCAGTTCTTTGCCGGCCGCTATCAGTCGAGAGGCATAGCTTTCTCGAATGGCACAGTCGTCAGGGTGAACCGTGAGCAATACTTTGTCAAAGACGGCAAAACCAATCGGACTGGTATCGACTCTGCGCAAGGCGGGAGGCCCCGTTAATTTACCTTTTAATTTTTTCAGGCCTGCGACATGGGCCGATTCTGCTTGTCGCTGTGCACTGGCCAGTCGGCGAAACACCAAAACATCGTAGTAAGACGTTAAATCAAAGCGAGAAGGAAGTTGTTCGTTGCGCAAGTCTGAAATGTGCAAATCAAGCAAGCTGTGCCCCGTCAAACTTAGCAATGCTTGCTGTATCGCCTGTTGCTCAGATGCGAAATAATTCCTTGAGCATGCGAGCCAAATAAATCCATTGTCGGGCAACGCCAGAGGCAGAGTCAATTCATCCTGCACATGCTGGCCTGAGACAGTAAAGACGCGCACGTGAGACTCTTGGTTGATGGGCTAGAAAATAAGAACTTAAATGTTTTTCATGAAGCGCGCGGCGTCTCTTGCAAAGTAAGTCAGGATGCCGTCTGCGCCAGCGCGTTTGAAAGCCAGCAAGCTTTCCATCATCACACCATCATGGTCTAGCCAACCATTTTGTGCAGCAGCTTTCAGCATGGCGTATTCGCCCGAAACTTGGTAGGCGAAAGTGGGCACGCCAAACTCATCTTTGACGCGGCGCACCACATCCAAATAAGGCATGCCTGGTTTGACCATGACCATGTCTGCGCCTTCTGCAATGTCCAAGGCAACTTCGCGCAAAGCTTCATTCGTGTTACCGGGGTCCATTTGGTACGTTTTTTTATTGCCTTTGCCCAGGTTGGCCGCTGAACCCACCGCATCACGGAAAGGGCCATAAAAGGAGCTGGCATATTTGGCGCTGTAAGCCATGATTTGGGTGTGAATAAGCCCCTTCGCTTCCAATGCTTGTCGAATGGCGCCAATGCGGCCATCCATCATGTCGCTGGGCGCCACAATGTCGACACCGGCTTCTGCTTGAACCATCGATTGTTTGACCAATTGGGCCAAAGTTAAGTCGTTCAAGATATAGCCAGACTCGTCCAGCCAGCCGTCCTGACCGTGGCTTGTAAAGGGGTCAAGAGCGACATCGGTCATGACACCCAATTCAGGAAAATTCTTTTTGAGAGCCCGCACCACCGTAGGCACAAGGCCCTCTGGATTGAGCGCTTCATTGCCCTCAGGGTCCTTCAGAGAACTGTCAATGACTGGAAATAATGCCATCACCGGAATGCCTAATTTCACGCAGTCTTCGGCCACAGGCAGCAGCAAATCCAGACTCAATCGCTCAACGCCAGGCATCGAAGCCACCGCTTGCCGCTGGTTCTGGCCGTCCAACACAAATACGGGATAGATCAGGTCGTCCGAAGTCAGTTGGTGTTCTCTGACCAAGCGACGAGAGAATTCGGTGCGCCTCAATCGGCGAGGGCGGCTTAAGGGGTAAGGTGTGTGAATCAGTGTCATCAGAAAATTGTGCCTCAAGTTTGGCAAATTAGGGCGTCTTAAAGTGATTTAGGGCCAAGATTTCTTGACTCAAATCAGTTTTTCAGCCTTGTCTCCAACCAAAGGCCGAGGCTACACTCTCTCCATGCTATGGATTAAAGCCTTTCACATTGTCTTCGTGGCCAGCTGGTTTGCCGGCCTGTTTTATCTGCCCAGAATCTTTGTCAATTTGGCCATGGTTCCTGAGGGGTCTGATGCAGAGCGTGACCGCTTGCTTCTGATGGCCCGTAAGTTAATGCGATTCACCACCCTTTTGTCCGTACCCGCAATTGCCTTGGGTGTTTGGCTTTGGTGGGGTGTTGGCATTGGATGGGGCCCCGGCAATGCGTGGATGCATGCCAAACTCGCCGTTGTGGTTTTAATCATGGCTTACCACCATGTCTGCGGCCGCTTGGTGCGTCAATTTGAAAATAATCAGAACACCCACAGTCACGTCTGGTACCGCTGGTTTAACGAGATTCCTGTCGTGATGCTGGTGGCCGTGGTGATCTTTGTTGTCGTCAAGCCGTTTTAAGTCGCACGGACCATGCAAAAGACCGCAGCATGGCCATTGGCTGGAATTTATGCGGCATTGATTGTTTATGCCAGCTTGTACCCCTTTGAAAACTGGCGTTCTCAAGGTGTCGATTGGACTGCATTTCTGTTTGCGCCTTGGCCGCGCTATTGGACCGGATTTGATGTGATGTCCAATGTAGTGGGTTATGCGCCCCTTGGGTTCGTTGTGACTTTGGCATTGCGCCGCAGTGCCCGTCATTTGCCGGCAGTCGCACTCGCCTTGTCGCTGGGCTCTCTGCTTGCCTTGAGCATGGAATCCTTGCAACTTTTCCTGCCCGCCAGGGTGCCCTCCAATGTCGACTGGGGGCTCAACACCTTGGGCGTATTTTTAGGTGCCAATTTGGCCTGGACATTAGAGCGTTTTGGATTTCTGAATCGATGGAGCCGCTTTCGTGCCAATTGGTTTCTGCCAGAGGCCAAGGGTTCTTTGGTCCTTCTGGCTTTATGGCCCGTTGCCTTGTTATTTCCTGCGCCTGTGCCGCTAGGCTTGGGACAAGTCTTAGAGCGAACAGAAGATGCTTTGGCCTTGCGCCTTCAAGACACGCTCTGGCTAGATTGGTTGCCGGTCCGAGAGGTTGAGTTGCAACCTTTGCTGCCAATTTATGAAGCTTTGTGTGTCAATTTGGGGCAACTCATTCCCTGCATGTTGGCGTTCAGTTTGATTCGTCACTTGCACCAAAAAGTCATCGCTTGGTTTTTGCTTCTGACCTTCGGTATCGGCTTCACGGGCTTGTCGGCGGCCCTCACGTATGGCCCTGCCCATGCTTGGGGTTGGATCAATGCCCCCGTGCAATTGGCCTTGTTCATGGCCGCAATTTTCGCGCTACCGATGATGTGGTTGAAAGAGAAAACACTGCAGGTTTTAGCCTTGGTGGGCTTGGTGCTTCAACTGACCCTGTTGAACAACGCTTCAGCGAGTGCTTACTTTGCTTTGACTTTGCAGAACTGGGAGCAGGGTCAATTCATCCGGTTTCATGGCCTGATCCAGTGGATCGGCTGGCTTTGGCCCTTTGTACTGATGGCTTATCTGATGCGCCATTTATCTGCCTCGCGTCCATCTAAAATGGGCGAATGAGCGAAAACAACTTTCCCAAGTCGGCAACGACACAGGCCGGCGAACCCGCTGGCCCTTATTACGAGCACCACATATTTTTTTGCTTGAACGAAAGAAAAAACGGTGAGGCTTGTTGCGCACTCAATGGCGCGCAGACAGCCTTTGACCATTGCAAAATGCGCATCAAAGAAATGGGTTTGTCGGGCAAAGGCAAAGTCAGAGTGAACAAGGCGGGATGCTTTGATCGATGTGCAGGCGGGCCCATCGCAGTCGTTTACCCACAAGGCACTTGGTACAGTTTTGTGGACAACACAGACATTGATGAAATCATTGAAAGCCACCTCAAAAATGGACAAATTGTCGAGCGCTTATTGACGCCGCCTGATGCAGGACGCTGATGAATTCCGCAACCCAGCGAATACTTTTTCAGGGCCCCGCGGGCGTTATTGAAGGACTTTGTGACACGCCAGTGGGCATGCCCATCAAAGGCGCGGCCGTTATTTCTCATCCACATCCTTTGTTTGGCGGAACCATGCAAAACAAAGTGGTTCAAACTTTGGCCAAAGCCTTTGTTCAAAACGGTTGGCGCGCCATTCGCTTCAACTTTCGAGGCGTTGGCGAGAGCGCTGGTACCTATGACGAGGGTCGTGGCGAGCTAGCGGACTTGATGAGCGTGATCGCTCAAAGCCGAGCTGCTGCCAATGAACTGACAGGCTCCCTCAGCACGTCGATTGCGCTCGCGGGATTTTCCTTTGGTGCACATGTCACGAGTCTGGCTGTCGCTCAATTGGCGTGCGACTTGGAGGCCATTGCCAAGCTCGACAAAGTGGTGTTGGTCGGCACCGCGGCTTCGCGTTTTCAAGTGCCCCCCATCCCTGCAGAACTCCATGACAAAACACTGGTGGTTCATGGCGAGGTGGACGACACAGTGCCGCTTGCCAGCGTCTTGGATTGGGCGCGTCCGCAGTCACTGCCCGTCACGGTCATCCCTGGCGTGGAACATTTTTTCCACGGCCAACTGCCTTTATTGCGATCTTTGGTCAGCCGGCATTTGCGAGACTGAGCAGACGCAAATTTAAAAAAAATTCTAAAAATTCACCATGATCAATTTGTTTTTGAAATTTCGCAGTGCTCTTAAGACGGCTGCCAAGATTGTGGCCAAGTGTGCTGCAAGGTGTGCTGCCACCAGTGCCGCTTTGAGCTTGGTTCTAATCTGCGGGCTATTTCCCCAGCATGCCATGGCACAGTCGGCTGCGCCACAGGTACCCGAGGTGGCGGCGCGTGCCTATTTGCTATTGGATTTAACGGCCAATCAAATATTGGCATCCAAAGATTTGGACATGCCCGTGGAGCCAGCTTCACTGACCAAGCTCATGAGTGCCTATTTGGTATTTGATGCCTTGAAGTCGAAAAAAATCGACATGAAACAAACTTTTAGTGTGAGCGAACGCGCATGGAAAATGCCAGGCTCGCGCATGTTCATTGATCCCAAGATGAAGGTGCCGGTGGAAGACCTGATCAAGGGCATGATTGTTCAGTCGGGCAACGATGCCACCATGGTCTTGGCAGAAGGTGTGGCCGGGACAGTAGAGCGCTTTGTAGAGCTGATGAACGACCAAGCCAAAGTTTTGGGGATGAAGAACACCAGCTATAAAAACCCAGAGGGTCTCACGGAGGCTGGGCATATCACCACGGCGCGTGATTTGGCCACTTTGGCAACACGGCTGATGCGCGACTTCCCAGAGTATGTGGGAACTTACGCCATTAAAAAATACCGCTATCCCGGTACGCCAGCCGCAAACGACAGCAATCGAAATTTGTTGTTGTTCAAAGACCCCACAGTCGACGGTTTGAAAACTGGCTACACGGACGCGGCGGGTTATTGTTTGGTTGCAACGGCCAAGCGAGACTTTCCCAATGTGGGCTCTCGCCGGCTGATGGCCATTGTTTTGGGCGCCAGCAGTGAAATTGCGCGCGCCAATGAAGCCCAAAAATTGCTCAATTGGGGGTACACCGCTTTTGAGGCGGTGAAGTTATTCGATGCGGGGCAGGCCGTTGCCACACCCGCAATTTGGAAGGGCAAGTCTTCAACAATCAAGTTGGGCCGGGCCGATGCACTGGTCGTTGCGGTGCCGACGGGCTCGGCCTCGCAGATTAAAATTCAATTGGTTCGACCAGACCCGTTGGTCGCGCCTGTGACCCAAGGTCAAACCATCGGAAGCCTCAAAGTATTCAGGGGCGATCAGTTTTGGGTCGACATGCCTTTGCAGGCTTTGGACGCCGTTGAACAAGCTGGCGTGCTAGGCCGCGCATGGGATGCTTTGCGTTTGTGGATCAAATAAGGAAAGTTGGCACTTGCAAACTTGCCCTTGAAAGACCTGGCGTAGAAATTTTTGCCCAGGCGTTATTCCAACGCTATACTAGAAGGCTTTTCCGCATTTGGAGCGGAGAAGATTTTTTTGTTCATTCCAAACGTTTAGGGACGTTTTTTTAAATGCCAACCATCAATCAATTGGTGCGTCAGGGGCGCGAGGTCGAAAAGACCAAGTCAAAAAGCCCTGCGATGCAAAACTCTC
>Ga0114974_10001230_pt1 | contig 20315 bp, 25 predicted proteins | sample S_130206_EF_Meta_FD_87318 | JGI IMG/M metagenome (GOLD analysis project Ga0114974, IMG submission 87318) | Freshwater microbial communities from Lake Simoncouche, Canada to study carbon cycling - S_130206_EF_MetaG | ecosystem: Environmental > Aquatic > Freshwater > Lake | place: Lake... | reverse complement strand
CATTTAGGTCTCAAAGTGCGGATCCCTCAAGAAATTATGGATCCCAAACAGGTGTTGCATCCGGTCTACGTCCCATATCCGCATCTATCGCCCAGGGTGTCAATAGACAAATTGACCCGTCTCCGCGCACGTTTTCTACAAAAAGAGATGTTGTAACCCCCACAGGCACTCCCAAAGACACCAAAGTCGTTGCCAAAGGCACCTTCGCAGGCCCCTATAAAGATGCATTAACAGGCCGCCCCACAGGCGCCTTCACAGGCCTCGGTGGCGGCAAATCAACGCGCAATATAAGGAGACGACCCACTGCAAAACGTCGTATCAACAAAAAACGAAAGACACGTAAGGGTAAAAAGAGAAGATATACAAAAAAAAGACGTTAATTATAACGCATGTGTTACCTATTAAGATTTGAAATAAATATTTTAAATATTAAGTTTGGATGATTTATAATTGATGATTTATAATTGATGATTTGATGATGCTCCCGGTTGTTTCACCCGAGCCAACGCAACAGCAATGAACCCCTCTATATCCGGATTGCACAAGGCCGGCGCGACCTGATTAATCTCCTCGTCCGACCAATCCCACCATTTGATCTCCAAAAGCTTCTCTATCTGCTCCTCGGTGAACCTCTTTTTAATCAGCTTTGCGGGATTGCCTCCCACTATCGTATACGGCGCGACATCTTTGCACACGTGACTACTATGGGCAATGACCGCTCCGTCTCCAACATGGACCCCTGACATAATTGTAACATTATTGCCAATCCAAACGTCATTGCCGATGATCACATTGCCTTTTGATATTGGGTGCCCATTGCCATCAAATGTATTGAATACTTTTTTATGTATGTGCCCAAACGGATACGTCGTAACCCAATCCGTGCGGTGATTGCCGCCTAAACAGATGGTGAGGTTCCTGGCAATAGAACAAAACTTCCCACACTCATAGGTATTATTGCTGTAATTATTTGATATAATTAATGGACTTTGTGCATACGAATATTTACCTAAATTCATGATTAAACCTGTATGTATATATATATATATTTAATAAAATGCTTATTCAAATGTTACGCATTTTATTAAATTCACGTGTTCATGTTATTACTTATTGATCACCACTTCGCGCGCAATGTTGCTAATGATTTTGTTCATATTTGCCGTCTCATCCGGGTTTGCGCCTCCCGTGGACTGCATCACCATATTTAGGTAAGGCGTGCTATCCCGGTTTGCGCTAATCACGCAATTGGGATGCGCCTTAATCCACAGCGGGATTTGCTGGATGTTCTTCTGCTCTATCTTACGTATTGCCTTTTTTATCTTGTCTCGCTCCTCGTTGTCCTTTTCCCATACGTCGTCCTCCTTAATATAGAGCGTCTCGCGTTTCAGGTCGCTGCAATGGATGGGGCGTTTGCACACGTCCATATCTTTTAGGCCATTGATAAAGATGCGCGACATCCCGTTGGAATAGCCCAGCTTCCCGGTTTCTTCCAGGTCGCTCATCTGCAGGTGGAGCGACTCGACAAAGTCCACCATATTTATCGCATCCTTGCATTTCTCGTTCAAGAAGATGTTCAAATTAAAGTGGGTATTGTGGTTTGTTATGGTGTTATTGTGGTTCGTGATGTTCTTGCACTCTTTCGCCATTTCAAACAACTGCGTTTGGAACTCCTGGTTCTGTTTTATCAGCGTGATTATTGCATTCGTTAATTCGCTGTTGCTCTCAAAGGGCGCATGATGTACGACGTCAGTAGCAGCCGTTGCGGTTATCTCGTTTGCGCCGACATTGACCGCGCATAGTTTACCATGTCGCCACATTCCAGACCGGGATTTGTAGGTTTTATTGCAATGTTTGCACGCGAATACGTTTACCTCATTCTCTTGCTCAGTATTCAAATGCTTTTGCGTCACTGTGTGAGCCTGAAAACTGCTCTTCCTATTCGTTGAATAGTTGCACGCGCTACAGTGGAATTGGTTGCTTTGCGCATTTGTCGCGGTTGTTATACGTTTGGGCGTTCTTATCTTGGGCAGACCGTCGCTTGACATAGTTGTTCTTAATATATTGAACACATTTTATTTAGATTATTTTTTATCAAAACATTGAACACACTTTTTTTGAACAAAAAACACCGGTTTTTTGGACATTTCTCAGACATTTTTGCATTTTTCATGCAAATCTTATAGACATTCATACTTTTTTATTTTCATGTTTACACCATGTATGCTGTCATTTTCGCAAATTTAGGGTGCAAATTCTCCAAAAAGCATTGCCGCGTTTGTTGCGGCCGTTGGCAATCGTAACAAAGTTGCGCGCGCATCGCTAAAACCGGCTGCATACATGGTGTCACGATTGTTGACAAAAATCGGTGCAAGTTTTTGTTGCGGCCGGTTGCTGATTGGTTGCGGAAGATGCAACCTAAAAGTTGGACTTTTTTGGTCATTTTGATGGATTTTACAAAAACATCAAAAAATGAAAAAAAATTATGCTCACAAATTTTATTTTTTGCGCGCGTTTTTGAAAATTTATGGTAAGGAAGAGTAAATCGATGTATTTTCAAAAACCGTCAAAAGGGAATCGGATTTTGGACATTTATAAATGTCCATAATGGCTAATAGCCATCCCTCTTAAAACAACAAAACAATGGTTTTTAAAGAATGTTTGAAGGTTTTTAAGGAAGGCCAAAAAACAGGCCAAAAAACAGGCCAAAGTTGGACATTTTTGCATTTTTCATGCAAATCTTATAGACATTCATACTTTTTTATTTTCATGTTTACATCATATATGGTAACAAAAACACAAAAATCGTGCGCAAAAGCTGAGAAAATGATTTCCAGTTTTGTTGCGTCGGTTGGCAATCGTAACAAAGTTGCGCGCGCATCGCGAAAACCGGCTGCATACATGGTGCGAACATTTTGCGCAATTTTCGGTGCAAGTTTTTGTTGCGGCCGGTTGCTGATTGGTTGCCAAAGATGCAAACGCGTTTTGGCCTTTTTTTGATGATTTTGATGGATTTTACAAAAACATCAAAAAATGAAAAAAAATTATGCTCACAATTTTGAAAATTTGCGCGCGTTTTTTAAAATTTATGGTAAGGAAGAGTAAATCGATGTATTTTACAAAATCTACAAAAGGGAATCGAAAAAAGGACATTTATAAATGTCCATAATGGCTAATAGCCATCCCTCTTAAAACACGAAAACAATGGTTTTTTAAAGAATGGATCAAGTTTTCAAAAACCGGCCCTAAAACTTGCAATCTTATACAGAGCTATTTTTTATTTTTTTCAAGTTGTTACCACACATGCTGCCAAAATTGAGAAAAACATGTTCAAACGTGGCGAAAAGTCTGTCACCTAAATGTTGCGACCGACATTTATGCTGCCGTGTTTTTCAACCGGCATAAACAACCGGCTGCATATATGGTAAGCCAAAAATCAAGAAAATGTCGTGCAAGTTTGTTGCGGATGTTGCGAAAATGTTGCCAAAGTTGCACGCGTTTTTTGGACATTTTCAAAAATGTCTGAAAAAACATGAAAATCAGAAAAAAAGTTATGCTCACAAATTTTATTTTTTAAGCGCGATTCTGAAAATTTATGGTAAGGAAGAGTAAATCGATGTATTTTTCAAATCTCCAAAAGGGAATCGGATTTTAGACATTTTAAAAATGTCCAAAAAACACCATAGAGTTGGCCTATTTAAAACAGGCCTTTTTTATAAATACGTTCTAATCTGTTTTATCCCATCTCTAAAATCAAAATAACAAATTTCACATCTATTATCATAAGAAAAGTTGTAATCATAGCATAACCCAATGCGGTTGCACAAATCAAACCCGAATTGAAAATAAAAGCTTGAGCCGTCGCGTTGCACATTTTGCATAATTTCCGTTTTCTTGTGCATAACAGGCGCGAGAATATTATATCTATCGTCGCGCTTGTGTATGATGTCCACATACTTGCCGTGTCTATATTTTATTCGTCCGTCATATTCCAATATTATGTGTAACAAGTCTTTGGGAATGCATAGTGAGCTCATTATGATGTATTGTGTATTATGTATTATCTTACATCATGTTATCTTTATTATGTAATTGAATTGCATAATAAATAAAATGTTTATAATGGATTACTTGCGTAGAGCCTTCCTATAGCGAGCCCTTCTAAGGCGGGAATTTCTGGAACGCGACCGTCTAAGACGGGAATTTCTGGAACGCGACCGTCTAACGCGTGAATTTCTGGAACCACCTATAGCTTTAAGAGCATCTCTTAGAGGCGACAAACTAATAGATTTAACAAATAATATATTTTTATACGCTGGATACAGTGCTCGTGCAAGTGTTTGATCTTTCATTTTTTGTTTTAATTCACCAATAGTAAAAAACATGGTATAAATGTTCCCGGCGGTTTCATGACTGCGCATCAAAAAAGTTTGTGTATTGTCATCAAGTTCAATGTCTCCGTTTTTGAATATACATATATAATTTTTATTGCAACTCCACTGAATTCCTTCGAATGCATTATTATCTTTACTCGTCATATTATATTATAATATAATATTATAATATAATATTATGTTAGTCTGACAATCTTTTCAAACGCAATCTGTTTATAACCTCCTGGAAAACATGCTGCATAACAATCTCTTTATCCGCGCGACCCGCCGTGCATTACACCTGCCTAGACTGTCGCAAAAACTCTTCCAACTCCTTAATATCCAGCTCGGGCAGGTCGCAATGCGACTCCCAAAAGTAGCGCGCATAGGCCCAAACAAACGTGCAATCGCTGGCATACCAATCGGGGTGTTCCTTAAGCAGCTTTTGATGCAGCGTCGGCGGCAGCAGATTGAGCGAAGATAAAGGAAGAACATAACAGAGTTGCACAAACGGGTCCACGGGGTTAGGGAGGTGGAAAGGGATGAAGCTGGTTTCAAACAGAGGCGTGTATTGAAAGAGGTCTTCTAATAAGGGAGGGTAGTGGTAATTGTAGGTCCACCGCCAGTCGGCGCAGCCGGTCGTGTAGTATTTCATGGTCCATTCCAGCCCTTCTAAATAATTGACGCACACCTGCGATTTGCGTTCATCAGACGGCGGGTCCATTTTCAGCAATGCTCGGTAATAGCGGGATTGCCAGCCGGGTTTGAAGGGATTAATATACTTTTCTAGCGCCCGGTCGTGCGTGGGTGTGCTCTCAAACTTGGCGAAGATTTCTTCGGGTGTGGACGCCGGTGGGTTATGGTTTGCGCGCCGGTCACGTGCGACCATTTCGGTTTGAATGTATGCTTGCTCCTGTTGTTTTAGCACGCCGATAAATTTCCTAAATACGTTCCAATAGATGGTTTTGCCGTCAGTGAGGTTGTCGTTAGAGTTGCCGATGACTTGTTTGTAGGCGTTCAATAACTTGTTGATGCCGCCGGTGCGAATATTGACGGCGGGGAAATGCGGCATGAAGTCGTTCCCGAGCATGAAGCACATGAAGATATAGTCGTAAATCCGGTTTTTCTGTTGAGCAGTGTTCAATGGTTGGCCGTTGTTCATGTCTAGCGTGATGACGTGCGCGAGTTCGGGGATATCCATGACGTAGGTTTCGTTGGGTTCCAGTGATGCGTCAATGGATTTGATGAATTCGGGTGTTTCGCGAAAGAGGAAGATGCGGGGGCAAATGGGGAGATGATTGATGGAGAGCATGATGAGGTCGGCGTCTAGGCCGTATATAACGGTGGTTTCGGTCAAATGTGTCGCCGGGTTGTCGCGAATATGCTGGAACAGTTTGTGCTCGCCCTCGCCGGGTTGGTCGCTGCAGGAGACGATGATTTTTTTAACGACCGATAAAAGCGGTGCACTAGCAAAGTGCGAGTAAATGCGTCCATTGAGTTGGTCCATGAATGCAGTGCCGGGTGTAATGGAGGAGGTATTGAAAGGGTCCATAGTGGTGCGTTTGAATATTTGTTGGGTGATTTTGCTTTGATAGGCGGATTTATAGCGGCGTGCGCGTTGCTGCTCCATTTTCGCGACGGGGGCGACGCCGTCAAAGGCGATGAATACGGTGGTGGTGGGTTGGATGCATTTAATGTATTCTTCAATTTGTGCGATGATGCCGGAGATAATGGCGGGGGCGTTGTCCGCGGCGATGCGTGAACTTGCGAAGTCGTGTTTTTTGACGATGTCGTAGATGATGGAGTTGCAGTCGAGGTATAAATTGTTAATAGCCATTTGGTTACTAACAAATTTTTTTATGAGGGAGGGGTGATTTTTGACGATGTAGCTGAAGTAAGAAGGAATGCCCATGGTGTTTATGTAGTGGTTTTAGAGGATTATATATATTTAGCGCAATTATTGTTTAATATGTTTTAGAAATATGTATTTATGTGCATTTAGATTAAGACCGTAGAAGGTAAATAGGATAAGTTTACTGACATAACGCATTCGCGCAGGTATTTTTAATATTTGTGTTTTTATAAAGGAAGAAAATAATGGGAAACATTTGAACATTTGAACATTTGAACATTTGAACATTTGAACATTTGAACATTTGAACATTTGAACATTTTAGACACTTAATTATATTTTTATCTGACTTTATAAAAATTAAACTAAAATGTATATTGTGCAATGCATGTTTATAAAAATAAAGTATTTGTATATTGTATAATGAGTGCGGATAATGGTGAGATCATGAAAATATTTAATTTATTACGGCAGCAAGATGAAGTAATGGTAGCATTACGTGAATATTTTCAGAATTTCATCGCTCAGGAGCAAGATATAATTGATAAAATAAAGAAAGCAACTGAAATAGATGTCCAGGATAGTGAAAGTATTAACCGTTTAAATGCAGAATTGAATAATCAATTAGGCGAAATAAGGGGACTTATAGAAAACGAACAAATGCTTATGAATGACACACTCGAAAAAATTTTAGCGTTAAATGAAAGGCTAGCTGCAGCGGTTGGTCCCAAATCTGAAAGTGGGACTACTCAACTTGGAGGAGGCAAAAAATATAAAAAACGTGCGACAAAAAAGCGTAATCGTAAATATAAAAGAAAGTCTAATAAAAGGTTGTAGACAAATTTATGTTAAGAAAATGTAGAAACCCCACAAAATAATTGTTATTATTAAGTGGTAAAATATTTACATCATTTGATAAATATGTATATATCAAATGATAAGGCAGACCTATATGCGTTAAATGCAAAGAAAGGAAGAAACGCAACCATCTAATACTTAATTAAAAAGCGTAATGCAAGGAAAGGTTGCATATTGTTATGCGCGCCGCCGGAACCAGCAGACAATGTTTGGATATTTCCCATATTTTCGCGGTCGGTAGTGCAGGCGGAGGATTCGTATTCAAATACATCATCTCTGTCAAACGCATTCTCCTGATTATTGCGTTTTCTAATCAACCCGTGTGTGTGGCTAGGCATTTCATCTGAAATTAGCGTATGCGTTTCATATCCATCTTTAGCCCCTAGCGTTCGGTTTGTTAACCCCGCGCCTTGACCTGCGCCGACACATGTGCGCCCTCTTAAGTCCGGGAGGTTGAAACTTGCATCTGAACCGCCGTAGGTATATTCAATTGCGGTAAATAAATCAGGGTATGCGGTTCTTGAAACAGGGCTTCCGTCGCAATTTAGCCAACCGGCGGGTGCATTAATTGCTGCAGATTGAATAACCGTGCCGGCGGGAATAAGAACATAGTTGTCTAAATAGTAGTTGCCGGTAGCGTAGACGCTGCGAGAATTAACATCTTGACTAGTTGTAATATTGCCGGAGACATCTAGGCTACCGGTTAGAACTTGGTTCCCATATATGCGCGAGTTGCCGGAGACGGTTTGATTGCCGGAGACATCTAGGCTACCGCGAATAAATTCATTGCCATGAACATGGAGGTTACCGGACATGTCAAGGTTGCCGCCGAGGAATTCATTGCCATCTACGTGGAGGTCGCTATGAATGGAGAGGGATCCCAAAATGTCTAAATCCCCGCCAACGTTGAGGTTGTGTTCTACGCTGGTGTTGCCGGTGTACATAGGAAGGTTGGTATATTTTGCTAGGCGGTTATCGTAATATACAGTGCGGTTCATTGCAATGCGTTTTGCTTTTAAGTGGGACATTATATATATATAGTGTGATAAAAAAGTGTGGCTGTAAAACATGATTATAAATTGAGAGATAACGCCGTTGTGGCGGCGGATGTGGCTTTGTAGGTCATGCCGCGCTATAAATAAAGGGGATATTCTGGATAAGTCTTATAAATTCATTCCCATGTATTATGTGGCGTATTTTGGAAAAGCGTAACAACTTGTTAGTGTGGGGCATTTCAGACGTTGGTCTAATACATGTGTGGAAATATTTCCCCATATCCGTGGCATAACTTATAAAAAAGGTGTGAATGGTCTTTGAATATATGTGTTAAAATAACCTGGTCTGTCCATATATTGTTTGTGTTGACTAATGTGTCCAAGTAATTTTCATATAATTTGCAAAAGTCGTTAATTATGCTTTTATGTAATATATATGTTCCACTAATGTGATGATAATAGTTTTCAACCGTTACTAACCCCGGATTATAAGGTTGAGATGATGAATAAATGAATTTATGAGTCGGCAATTTATATAATTTATCTAGATTAGGAAATGGTGTTGATGGGGGAGGTTTGTTTCTATATAAACATATGCCGGCGTCAACCCAGCAAAAAAAATCGGTTAAGAATGGGTTTAATTCAAATGCTTTTTTAATTAAAAAAATTTTTTCGTTCCATATCAAATTAAGTTCTACGGATGGGCAATGAAGTTTATGTGTGAGCATTTTATCTTTATATTTATTTGTAATAAAGTCTGAAATATTGCATTCTACATAAAACGTGGGTAAATTTTGACGATATTTTTTAATAATTTCGATTGTGTCTTTATCGGAAAAAAACACATAAGGGCAATTTATTTTCAATGAAGTTTCAAACCAGTTTATATAATTATCATTATGTTTATTTTTAACTTTCCAAAATCCGGAAACGCATGTCATATGGTGTGATATCTGTGCATTCATTATATTTATAATCGGTTCACTCATTATATTTATATATATATATAATAAAATGCGTCGTTTGAAACGCGCGAAAGGTCTAAACCAAACAAATATGCCGTTTACAATATGTTCTGTGAAAGGACTTAAAGCCGGCTTTAAGCCGGTCGCGTAATATGTTCTGTAAAAGGGCTTAAAGCCGGCTTTAAGCCGGCCGCGTAATATGTTCTGTGAAAGGACTTAAAGCCGTTCAACCCGGCCACAATATTATATTTGAATATAATAGAATGAATTCAACTAGTAATCATGGCAATAATGGCCATAATAGCAATAGCAGTAATAATAGCAATAGCAGTAATAATAGCAATAGCAGTAATAATTGTCAAAATAATGTGAAAAAGCAAGAGCTAGACCACGCGGCAACCAATGTAGAGATGATTGCGCTAGTGGAAAAGAAGATTTATTTTTTTGAAGACATTATGCAAAAAACGTTGTTGCATGTTCAGCGAAATAAACTTCTGGATATTTTAGCTATTAGCGATGCGACTAGTTGCATCAACAATTTGCACGACATCAGCAAAAAAATCAAAGAAATCGGCGCGACACTGCATCAAGTCAGCAGCGACACTTTAATCAACAATTTGCAAATCATTAATAATGAACTTTCTTCCTTATTTAAAATCTATGGCACAACTACATTAGAGGACCTCTTGTGGATTTGTTTCGGCAACAACTATATCACCACTGTGGCGCCGAGCATCATTATAAGCGATCTGGATAAGTCCAAGTTTGAACTGTTGAAGAAATATTTTCATCCCACTAGCTATAAGGTAATTAATTCCAATTGTAAAGTAAAGGAAGAAAAAGACAAGAAACCTGGCAAGACCTCTACTGCGCCGACGAAGGAGGACTACCAATTGTATGAGCAGTCGGTTAATCTGGATTGTTACGACATCTCCACAAACACGGACAACTTTTATTTAAAAGTCTACGGGTTAAAAATGGTTATCGTTAATCCCGCGCAACACAAGGCGCTCCTCATTTCAGGCATAATGGATGACATCAATTTAGAGCTGATTAATAACCTTTACATAAAGACCCAAGCATTAATAACAGAAACAGAAACAGAAACAAGCCCAGATTATGGGCGGTTTATCGCGTCATTGATGCTGAAAGATGTGTTAATATGCAATTCCGTCAGTTTACACGATAAGTTCGCAGGAATGCAAAGCAACGTGAAAACAATCAAACAAAAAACGGTCGCCGCGGTGGTGAAAGAGTTCATTGCGAGCGACCTATTTATTAAAAGGAACACCATAATCCAGCTGTTGATAAATGTAGACAACTTTGAAAACCAATATTTGGCGTATTTGTTGTACGACCTGCTGTCCAATGATGTGAATGGAGTGGTGGATACGCAGGAGCAGACGGCCATGTTTGACAGTTTCACGTGGAACATTAAGTCTTACTTTCGCGACGCTATGAAGAACACCATCAAATACACAACGGAACTGTCCAACTTTGACACCGGTAAAATTCCGTTGGAGCAGCAGATATGCCTGCTAAAGGCGAACGAGCATGTGAAAGAGAAGGCGATGCAGAAGTTGAAAGAGATAAAAGCCAAGTCGGAGGATACTGGGTCTAAAGCGCGCCAATATTTGGACGGCCTGCTGAAAATCCCCTTCAACATTTATAAAATGGAGCCCATCCTGCTGTCCATACCGGAAATCTGCGGGCAGTTTAAAATAATCCGCGACACTTATGCCGCGCTTTATCCAACCGCCGACCTAACCATTCCGTATAAAGAGAAATATACCAGCATGGAATTGATTAAATATACGAATGATATCAAACGCATATCACGTGTAGAAAATGATAAGCTAGTGGCAAAACTGGCGAAAAAAACCAAGTCGGCCCTGTTGAACACGGCGCACAGCATTAACGCGTTTATTGTCCAGCATAGCATTAACGTGGACACGTTGCCTGTCGCACAACAAGATAAGCCGGCGTTATTGGCCAGCATTGCCGCATTTTTAAATACGTGTCCCGTAACCCATGTCTTTGGTCTAAATGTGCTATTGCTGGACACCATACTGGAGGGAGTGCCATTTAGCGCGGCAGTCGCGACGTCGGTTTCATTAAAAATGATGAAGGATATTGTGCAGGTGGATGATAAGTTCACAGGTATTCGTAAATATCTGGGGTCTGTGAAACACACGCTAGATGATGCCATACATGGCCACGACAAGGCGAAACAACAGATTGAGAGGATCATATGCCAGTGGATTAATGGGGAGCAAGATGGGCATTGTTTTGGGTTTGAAGGTCCGCCCGGCGTGGGGAAAACGTCGCTCGCGAAATATGGGTTGTCGCAGTGTTTAAAGGACGAGCATGGAATAAGCCGGCCGTTTTCAATGATACAAATCGGGGGCGACAGCAATGGTAGTTCGCTACATGGGCACAATTATACGTATGTCGGGTCAAATTGGGGGTCCATTGTGCAAATCCTGATGGACAAAAAATGCATGAACCCGATTATATTTATTGACGAGGTGGATAAAATCAGCAAGACGGAGCAGGGGCGCGAAATTGTCGGCATATTGACGCACATGCTGGACACCACGCAGAACGACTGTTTTCAGGACAAATATTTCAGCGGGGTTGACCTGGACTTGTCCAAGACGCTCTTCATATTATCGTATAACGACGTAGACGCGATTGATAAAGTGTTGCTGGATAGAATACATAGGATAAAGTTTTATAATCTGTCGTTAGAGGATAAACTGGTGATATGTAAGAAACACATTTTGCCCGATATTTATAAAAAGATGGGGCTAGAGGATATGATTTGCATTAATGATGATGTGATGAGGTTCATCATTGAGGAATACACGTGCGAGCCGGGGGTGCGCAAATTGAAAGAGCTGTTGTTTGAAATCGTGGGCGAAATCAATAAAATGGTGCTAACTACCATGACGTCGTATGATGAAACGAAACAAGCCATACCAATTATGCTGACAACAGAGATGATTAAAATGAATTATTTGAAGGACCGCAATGAAATCATTTGCACGATGGTGCATAGTGAGCCGATGGTGGGAACAATTAATGGCATGTATGCGACAGGAGGCGGAACAGGTGGGATTATTCCTATTCAATCGTGTTTTATGCCGGGGACCAAGTTTTTAGACCTGACGCTGACCGGGATGCAAGGGGCAGTAATGAAGGAGAGCATGACGGTGGCGCTGACATTGGCGTGGTCGTTAACGACGGCGGAGCAACAGACGGCGTTAAAAGAGTTGTATGGTGGAAAAAATGTGCAGAGTATTCACGTGCATTGCCCGGAAGGCGCAATACCAAAAGACGGGCCGTCCGCGGGCGGCGCAATTACGTGCGCGCTATATAGTTTGCTGAATAATAAGAAAATACGTAACGATGTGGCGATGACAGGGGAGATATCGCTGAATGGGCGTATTAGCGCGATAGGAGGGCTGGATTTGAAGATATACGGGAGTATTCGCGCGGGGGTGAAGACGATTATTTATCCGGCGGACAACCATAAGGATTATTTGAATTTCATTGAAAAATATGAGGGGAGCGAGATGTTAAAAGGAATAACATTTCATAAAGTCGCGCACATTAGCGAGGTGTTCGCAGTGGCATTGGAACAATAAGCGGTCTGTAACATAGGTTTAGCGTATTTTATAAGTTTTGCGCATTTATTGCGTTTTTTCATTGTGTAACCGGTCTTCAAAATGGGATTACAATGTAATATATTATTAAGTTTTTAATAAATGAATAATATATTATGAATACTCAAATCAAAGAAGAAGTTCAAAAAATTAATGGAGTATTAGAGAAGTTGAGTTTATATTCGCCGCTGATTGTCGTAACAGGGGTCTTCATGTCGGCGGTGTTTTCGTCTAACCTGTCTAAAGGCCTTACTTACTTGATGATTACAATAATGGCAGTGCTATTAAGGCACACTGCGATGAACCCATATAATTTCGTGAAGTCTTTAACAGAAGGGACTGTGTTAACGGGACCACAAACAGGAGGAAGAAAAAAAACGCGCAATATGACAGGAGGAGCAGTTGGTGATTGTGATATGGGTATAGGCAAATATGGGGATGATTCAACGCTTGGTTTATTCATATTGTCCTTTACTATGCTCTACATTTGCACGCCGATGTTTATAATCAATAGCATAAACTGGTATATATTGGTGTTATTCATATTTTACATTGTTGCGGATTATTATGTAAAGATGTATAACGAATGTTATGCGGGTAAAGCGGTGACCATATTCGCGAATGTGTTGGCTGGTGTGACGATAGGGACAATTACGAGTTTGTTAATATATACGTATCAAAATGATTGGTCGATGATTAATGTGACATCTAGTGGTAAACAGGTGTGCAGCGTGACTGCGGAGCAAACCTTTAAATGCGGGGTGTATAAAAATGGAGAGCTGATTGCGTCCACTGGTAAATAGACGTAAACTTATTCGTAAACTTAATCGTAAACTTATTCAAAGCTTTCATGATTTGTAATTAACCATTGTGTGAAGGTTTTCACTAGACGAGTTCTGTGAAAGCTTTCATTAAGTTGCTTCATATTTCCGCGAGAGTTGTATGCGATGGTGAAGTTTTTGAATGCGATGACTAGATTTAAAGATTTATATTTGGTTAAAAGCGCGTTATCAAAATTGGGTTTTTTTTTGCGCGCATTGACGTTGGTGTGAAATGTGAATAATATGCTTCTGAGAACATCTTTGCTGGTGATTGAGGCGGGTTTGATTTTGCTTAAAAATTGCGATGCATGCGCGGAGCAATCGGGGCAAGGTAGTGTTTTGCATATTTGAACGATAAAGCTGTAGATTTGTGGGCCTAGTTCTGCAAACTTTTCTTCCTTTATTTTTTCTGCGAGGCAATGAAATAAGGTCCAAATAGGTGGTCCCCAAACGTCTGGTGTCATTATTATAATAGCTATAATAAATAATATAATAAATAATATAAATAATTTATTATAATAATCCAAATAAAAGCATAAAGATAATTTGGGAGTATATAGATAATGGATGATTGCGCTAAAAAATATTTCGTGGAGGAGAACATTAATTTTTTCGCCGAATTAAAAAAATCAATGGATAAAGCATGTTTAAGCCTAGTTAACGTGTGCTTAATCACCAATGACGCATTAACCGAACACCACATTAAGTTGCCATGCAACCACACATTTAATTATGTTCCACTGTATCATGAAGTAAAGGTTCAAAAGTGCGTTAAAAACTCGGCAGAAACGTCTAAACTGCTAATCAATGAAATTAAGTGTCCATATTGCAGAAAAATACATAACATGATGTTGCCGTATTGTGAGAAGCTGTGCGATAAATGCCCTCCATTATATGGAGTGAACACGGACGACATAAAATTTAAAATCAATAATCGCTGCAATTATGTGAAATATGTGTATACGGATGGCACACAAATGCATTGTGATTTGACTGGAGATAACCTACATTACCATGAAGAACATAAGCAATATTATTGCTACAATCATTTGTATATGATTTGCAAAAAGAAGCAGAAGGAGGTTAAACATCAGGAGCAAATCGTGAAAATGAAAAAAACAAAGGAAGAACAGCAGTTGCTAAAGAATGAGCTAAAGAATGAGCAAAAGAATGTGCTAAAGGAGGCGAAAGCCGCCGCCAAACTGGCGCTGAAAGTCAAGCCTGTTAATCCATTGTCTACAACAATAACTGAGACCATTGATGAAACGAATGAAATAATTGAGGTGACTGCGCACGCGAATAGTTGCGCGCAAATATTAAAAACCGGTCCATTTAAAGGGGGAGCATGCAATAAGCCCATTTATAAAAAATATATGTGTAAACGTCATTTTAATCTGAGTAATGCAAAGCTATTGGATGCGGTGCCAAACGTTCCCGACACAACCGGGTCACCCATATAATACTAAACTGGTTATGCGGTCTGGTGATGATTTGAAACTATGCACGCCTCATGTTTAACGCAATTCTCTTTGAAATATGAAGCAGCCTGTTCTTCAATGTTATCATCCCGAATAAGGTCTAACAGGTAAATGCAAGCGGATAAGTCTTCTGTCGTAGTATTTTTGTTTGCGCGTTTCTCCATGAGATAAACTCTATTTATAATGGCGGCCTTAACATCATGCGTTAAAAGACCGATAGCCTGCGCCATCTCAAAGTTGAACGCAATTATTTTGCATGCGGCGGATTGTTTGCTCACGCTGTCTACGTGGTCGCTAATCCAATGCAATACAATATTTAATTCGGGGTAAGTATGTTTCATCAGTTCCTGATATTGTCGCCAGAAGTTGCATGGGAATGCGTTGATGCATGTTAACGCGTTATTTGCGAGGAGAACAGCACGCGGGTCTTCGCAGTCGCTCAACTTGTGGTAAGGTTGGTTACAGAATTCGCAAGGCATTGTTGTAGTTTAGAAGATATTAGTAAGTGTTGCATGCAATATGTAGTGTAAAATGCGTTCAATTTTTTGTTTTGATTGTTATGCGAATGATGTAATTAATATATTAATAAATAAATATATTAATAAATAAATATATTAATAAATATTTTAATAAATAATCTAAAAGTTATGCGAATAATAATATATACGTAAACCAAAAGAATGGAGACAAAAGAGGAGCTGATTAACCATATTAAAGAATGGATTAAGATAGACAACGAAATCAGTAAATTCAATTTAGAAATAAAGCAAAGGAAGAACAGGAAGAAAGAGCTAACGGTGTCGCTGGTGGAAACGATGAAGAAGAATACGATTGATTGCTTTGACATATCAGGTGGGTCGCTAATATACAAGAAGAGCAAGGTGAAAAAGCCGATTAACGCGAAGTCGCTTATGGAGGCTCTCACGAATTACTACAAAGACACGCCGCAAGTTGCGGACGACTTGACGAAGCATATCTTGAACAGTCGCGCCGAGGTGATTAAAGAGACAATATATCGCAAGATAGACAAGATTAAGCTACCGACCGTGGAATAATAATGTAAATAAAGGAAGAAACCAGTATAAAAAATATATGATAAATATAATTATGCAACCTGCTAATTATATTTTCAAGGGATTAAAACAGATGCGCACGGTGGAAGAAATGCAGTCCACTGATATGAATGAATTCCAAATAGAGAGCGTTGTTATTCTTCCTTTTTTTATAAACACAGAAACCGAGTTTCCCTTCTTGATGTATGGATTTCTCAAGGACACGATTGGAACCCAGACGGGTGTGCGCTTCATAACGAGCGACCCTATGCTAATCAATGATATTCAAGATGTTGCTACCGTGATAAACAAGAGCAATGCGATATTTAAAGACCTTTTAGAGCAAACCTTCAACTATTACGAGGTATCATTTAAAGGGTTGATTTGCAAGGGGGGGATATTGTTTGTGATGTATGATTTGAACGTGTCGTATATACAATTATTGAGCCGGAAGAAAAGCGGGTTTGTATTCGCAACAATCACAGAAATATTGAATGAACGCGCAATCAATGATGCGAGGATGCATGTGGATATTGGTGAATTCTTTTCTAATACGATGTCATTATGTCTGTTATATGATGCAAAAAAGGAAGAAAATGATGGATCAAGTCAGTTAAATCTGTTGGCTACGCCATGTGTGTTTTATTCGTGCACGCCTGGTGCGAAGGTGGAGTTTGACGCGCTGTTTGGAATGAACAAGACGGTTCTGACGGAGTATTCGGATGTGCCTTATTATTATTTCGGCAATTATGAGGATACGGTGGATATTGCGAAACATTTAGGGCGACTGCAAAATGTGCAGTATGGGGTGATAAAATACGTGGTGTTTTTGAATAAGCATACAGTGATATTAGATGAGCAAGGATATGACAATTGGAACGAGGATTATTATGATAGCGCCGTCATTTTGGAGGATGAGGTGATAAACGATAATAACAATAGGCAGATGATATTGGCGGTGAAACATCGGACGCAATATACAACCGTGTCGTATACGATGGTATAATTAATACGAATGTATAAATAATGAATGTGCTATGTAGTTATGCTATCGGGTTGAATTGTATTTATTCCTAATCGGTTGGATATAATATAAAGAGTGGATAATGTGAACAATATTAAATCGCACGAGCTTCTAATGAATAGCGGCATGTCTATTATTGTTTGACTGTATGTAATCCATAAAGAGGAGGATACCATATTCATAATAGAAAATATCAAGGAATATATATTCGTGGATTTTTTAGTGTATAATAAGTACATAAAAATAAATCTTCCTGATACTGAAATAGAAATCGCGGAATATGCGATGGCTAATTCGTTTGTCATGTGAATGAATAGTTATACTAATGGGTGTATGTTTATATTGTTTTGATGCTGGTGTTTGAAATGTGTAATATGTGCAAACAGGTAAAATATGTAATATAATATAATATAATATAATATAATATAATATAATATAATATATTATATTATATAACATAATGGATTCAAAAATAGTGCCAGGCATTTTATTATTTGTGCTCCTGTATTATGCATTTGTGCAGATATGCGCCTTTTATGGGCTGGACTCAACCGCCTATGGGATATACGTGACGTTTTATTTGTTTTTAGCCGCGTGCGTGATGGTGTTGCCGACGAATTACGAAGAGCTGTTCCCCGTCTAGATGCGCGAATAGTTGCGACACATTAATTATAGAAGCATAATGCAGCAATGTCCAATTGTCGTAATGTAATGTATTAACGAGTGAAATAAATATGATTGTGTTTTATCGGCTGAAAAACAAAGGCAACTGTGTAAATATCCATAATAATACAAGACAATCGTAGATAGAAATGTAATCCCAATGATTACAGATAATACTCCCTGTTTTGCAGTAACCATTTCATTATTCACAAGTATTTTCATGTAAAACAAATGTCCGCCATAAAGAACGACGCAATAAATCGCGATTTTGTCTACAATGGTTGTTAGACAATTATAGTGCGAATGATGCAATAAAGATGTGATTAACAGAGTACAAAATAGCGCTGCATATAAATAGTATTCGCAGTATAATGCAAGTAAAATATTAATTACAAAAACAAAACTGGAATAAAAACAAGTATTAAGATGGTCGCATTCGTTTGCGTTGTTAGAACAATTTATTATATCATTGGTGGAATGCATTATATAATAAATTTACATAAAATTTTATCGGGTGTAACCAAGGTTAGCCGCGCGAATATTGCGATTAGACCAATATATCATTTAAACCGTTGAATATTTCAACGGTCATTGACCAGAAGAATTAAACCGCTTTGTGCGGTTTAATTCTTCTTTGGTTTAAATTATGATTTAAAGAGAATAATATTATAATTGATACTGTAAAGTTAATGCAAAATATGGAACCTGACCTGTTGACTAATAGCCATGCGACCAATACAATGTGCGCATTTTCTTCCCTCGCGCTAAATCTTCAAGGGTTTAAAGAAGGTTCAAATATATTAACAAATAAAGGATACATCCCGATTGAAGATTTGCGAAAGGGTGATTTAGTAAGAACTGTCTTAAATGGGTTCAAGATGATAAATATGATAGGGAAAAGAGAAGATACATATGAGTTATCAAGTGAGCGCATCAAGAGCCAATTTTACAAATGTGTAAAAGAGAATTATCCAGACTTGTTTGAAGACTTGATAATAACCGGGTCGCATGCAATATTAGTGGACGACTTTGTGTCGGAAGAGCAAAGAGACAAGGTAAAAGAGGTTTTAGGAGATATCTATATAACAAATAACAAGTACCGTTTACCGGCCTGCGCGGATGACTTAGCATCGTTGTATGAAACGTCTGGGAAGCATACAATATACAATTTGGCATTAGATAATGATAATTATTATTCAAATTACGGGATATATGCGAACGGGTTGCTGGTGGAGACGTGTTCCAAGAGATATTTGAAGGAGTTATCCAATATGGAGTTGATTGAATAACTGCCGGTCTTTAAGCCGAAAAACATGTAATGTAAAAAATTGATTTAAAGGCAATAATATATAAATGATAATAACAATATAAAGACAACTATAACCCAAATAAATCAACCAATGGAAAAACGATTGAATGCCCGAATTGAGAAATATATTCGCGAGTTTAAGGGAAACATCGCATTAAAAACAGAGCAAGTAGGATTAGCAGGCAATGAGCATGCTGACCAATTAATGCAGTATATCTTTGATTATGACCGTTTAATCTTGGACAAGGACGACTTTATCAAGCGGAAGAGGGTGAAGAATGTGGTGCCGTTTTTAGAGAGGTGTTGCGCGAAAAGGGCGACGGATGAGCAGTGCACGAGGCGCAAGAAAGAAGGCTACGAGTTTTGTGGCACGCACACGAAAGGCATTCCACATGGGATAGTGTCGGCGAATGCGTGCGGAAGTGGTGCTGCAAGTGGTGAGAATAAGACGATAGAAGTGTGGGCGCAGGACATAAGCGGGATAATGTATTACATCGACAGAATGTGCAATGTGTATGCAGCGGAGGATGTAGTGGGTAACAAGTTAAATCCGCAGATAATAGCGTCATACAAGTGTGAATACGGAGTGTATAGCATAGTGTAGTGTAGTGGATATGAGTTGGGTCTGAATGGTGCAATTGTCACCTTGCTTATGAGAAATAATCTTATAAATTATTAAATATTTATAAGATTATATTATAATATAATGAGTAATTATCCTAATTATATAAAAATAACCGAGAAGGGTGGTTTTAATCGCTTAGAGAGAGAAGATAGGAGTGTTATAGTTGACACGCCAGACGATAATCCAGAATTGTTTTTATTAAAAAACAACAAAATGATTAGTTTAGGAAGATATAGTAGTGCTAAGATGAACGCAGGGGAAGCTACAAATCGGGTCGTAGACGCAAACTTAGTCTTACTTGGGAATTTTGGAACTCCACAAATAGACGATAATTTATATATTTTGGCCATGCCCCCGTCCCCGCCCCCGTCCCAAACTGGGGGAAATCTTAAACGTAAAACGAGACGTTATAAAAAGTTACGTTCAAGAGGTAATCGTTCAAGAGGTAATCGTTCAAGAGGTAATCGTTCAAAAAAACTATAAATTATATATTTTTTTATAAAGTCAGGCCGAAAGTGTGGTTCCGTAGAATATAAAAGTATATAATATAATATAAAAGTATATAAAAGATTATGTAACGATGTCGAGGAATATAGTGGGATATAAAAAAGTAATTAATGAAAATGTTGTGT
>Ga0114974_10001229_pt1 | contig 20328 bp, 16 predicted proteins | sample S_130206_EF_Meta_FD_87318 | JGI IMG/M metagenome (GOLD analysis project Ga0114974, IMG submission 87318) | Freshwater microbial communities from Lake Simoncouche, Canada to study carbon cycling - S_130206_EF_MetaG | ecosystem: Environmental > Aquatic > Freshwater > Lake | place: Lake... | reverse complement strand
TTGATTAAAAACAACGTAACGCAAACAAGCAAGCGATCGCCTTTGGGAGACGTTCCCATTCTGGGTGTTTTGTTTCGAAGCAGCGAATTTCAAAATGACCGCACCGAGCTCATGTTCCTGATTACACCACGCCTGGTCAAACCGCTGAATGGACCGTACAACCTGCCCACGGACCAGTGGTCGCCACCAACACGCACTGAATTTTTATTGGGGGGGGAGCTTGAATCCTCAAGCAAGCGTCCAAAGCAACAAGACAAGGCTGGGGAAGAAAAAAATACGATCAACCGTTTGACACCTCGTGATTAAGGAGCGAAAGTCATGAAACAGCAGCCCCATGCCAGTTTGGCACTTCTTTCAATTTCACTGATGGCGACCAGCCAGCTAGCAGGATGCATCAACCAAACCACACCTGCGCTGGATGCCACATTTGGCAACGCGGTGCGAGCCGCCCGACAAGCCCAAACACTCAAACCAGGCCCTCCGGAACAGAACGACCCAACGCAGGGACTTGACGCCAAGGCGGCGGTCAATTTGATAGAGCGATACCAGGACTCTTACAAATCGCCCCCGAAAACCTTTGAAGTTTTAAACCTGGGTGGCGCGGTTTCTGGGCAATAAACACCTCGCGCCAAACTGACCCGATTGATCATGAATTTAAAAGTATCCGTCATCTGTGCCTCAGAGGACACGCTTGTTGAACTGAACAAGCCCCATCCAGAGTTTTCGGGGATTGAATTAATATTTTCAACAGGTTCGGCATTGTCCCTGGTCAGTATTCTTCGCAGGCAGCAACCCGATGTCGTCATCATGGACATGCCTGCGCATGATGAGCAGGCGATGCTTTTGATTGAGTCGTCATTAAAACTAACACCGGCCACCCACATGGCCTTGGTCAGCCCTGATCAGACGAATGAACTGCTGACCCGAGCCATGCGAGCGGGTGTGCGTGAGGTACTGCCGGGACCTATCACAGCAGAGTCGCTCAAACTGGCCATCAGCCATGCCCAAGGACATCTGTCGATCGTCAAGGCCGGTGAAGTGATCGCCTTGATACCTGCTAAAGGCGGGGCTGGCGCCACGTTTCTTGCGGCCAATCTGGCCCATGCTTTGTCCAAACTTGGCAAGCGGGTGGCCGTGCTTGACCTTAATCTTTATTTTGGTGATTTGATATTATTTTTGGGGAGCCACAAGGTGGACTCCAATTTGTTTAATCTAGCCCGTCAGGGCGAGCGACTTGATGCGGCCTTGCTTGACTCCAGCATGATCAAAGTCAGTGAATATTTGCATGTTCTGGCCGCATCAGATGCGCCGGAACATGCCAACGAGATATCAACATCCGGGCTTGAGCGATTAATTGACCTAGCCCGCGACCACTACGACTTTGTCGTGCTTGACCTTAGCAGCATGCTGGATCAGGTCACAGTTAAGGCACTGGACTTTGCCGACAACATCTACTTGACCATGCAACTCAACCTGCCCTCTTTGCATGCCGCTAAACGAATAGTTTCTTTTTTCAGGGATCGGGGCTATCCGCCTGAAAAATTAGGCATTGTGGTCAACCGCTTTGAAAAAGGGGGGTACATCTCCCTGGATGATGTCGCGAAAACGACGCACTCAAAAATTGATCGAACCATTCAAAACAGCTACGAGGCCGTTAGTGCATCAGTCAACCAAGGTATTCCTATTCTTGAATTGAGCCCGCGAGATCCCGTTGCAAAGGCCTTGGTCAAATGGGCAGAAGAGCTCAGTCCATCTGCCGCCCCACCCCACAAAAACTGGTTGTTGGACATGATCAGGCACACACCATGACACAACAAGTCCAAGCACCTGCTGTGCAAGTATCGCCTGACGTCGGTCATTTCGATGGCAGATCACCACTGACGGCCACGCCGCAATACTACGAACTCAAGTCCAAGTTGCATCGTCAATTGCTGGGACGTATCGACCTTGAAGTGTTTGGCAGCATGCCACCGGAACGGCTCCGCAGCGAGTTAGGCGCACTCGTCAAAAAGCTGCTCGATGAGTCAGGCGTGGCGCTCAACACCACCGAACATCAAAAAATGGTGCAAGACATTCAGGACGAGGTGATGGGTTTGGGGCCGCTTGAGCCCTTGCTGGCTGATCCCACGGTATCGGATATTTTGGTGAATGGTCCAAAAAAAATATTTGTTGAGCGCCGGGGCCGACTCGAGCTCACCAATATTGTTTTCACTGATTCGGCTCATTTGATGAAAATCATCGACAAGATTGTTTCACGCGTGGGTCGGCGTGTTGATGAATCCAGCCCTATGGTTGATGCACGTCTACCCGACGGGTCACGGGTGAACGCCATCATTCCCCCCTTGGCGCTGGACGGCCCGGTGCTCTCCATCCGTCGGTTTTCTGCGGTTCCCTTGCGGGCTGAAGACTTGGTCAAAAGCAAAACAATCACCCCTGACTTGGCGCAATTATTGTCAGGCATGGTACGAGCCAAGATGAATATTCTGATTTCGGGGGGCACAGGCTCTGGAAAGACCACCCTGCTCAATGTGTTGTCCAGCGCTATTCCCTCCAACGAGCGGATCGTCACTATAGAGGACGCTGCTGAACTGCAATTGCAGCAGCCGCATGTGGTTCGCCTTGAAACACGCCCCCCCAATGTGGAGGGCAAGGGCGAAGTCAACCAGAGGGCCTTGGTCAGAAATAGTTTACGAATGCGGCCCGACCGCGTCATTTTGGGCGAGGTGCGTGGTGTGGAGGTGGTGGACATGCTTCAGGCCATGAATACTGGCCACGAAGGCTCAATGGCCACCGTGCACGCCAACTCAGCGCGTGACGCCTTGATGCGACTTGAAAACATGGCGTCCTTGGGAGGTATCTCCATTCCATCCAAAGCCATGCGCCAGCAAATCAGTTCAGCCATCATGGCCATCATTCAAATCGCCCGCTTGACCGACGGCCGACGCAAACTGATAAGTCTCCAAGAAGTGGTTGGTATGGAGGGCGAAACGATCACGATGCAGGAGATCTATACGTTTACCCAAAGTGGAACGGATAAGGATGGCACCGTGCTGGGACGGTTTCATGCCACCGGCGTGCGCCCCAACTTCATGGCAAGACTAAAAGCCTACGGCATCACGTTGCCAGACGAAACCTTCGATCAAAGCAGAACCTACGAGTGACTTCATGGGCTTGGGCTTTACCATTTTCATCGTCGTCGGCTTTTTGGCAGTGGTGCTGCTGCTCGAAGGAATTTACCTGGTTTGGACAGACACACGTAGTCCAGAGATCAGACGGATCAAGCAACGACTTCACTTGTTGGCCAATGAAAATATCCATGCTGATGCCATGGCCTCACTGTCCAAACAGCGCGTCTTAAGCACTTACCCGGCGCTCCAAAAACTGCTCCTCAAGTGGCAAAAGTTAATTCAATTTGACCGACTTCTAATGCAATCCGGCTACCCCAAAACGCTGGCCCATCTGTTAACCGTTTGTTTATTAATTGGCTTGATAGGCACGGTGATGGGATTGTTACTAGGCTTGTCATTTGGGGGGGGATTACTGATGGGATTGGTACTAGCTGTCACGCCTGTGCTTCGCTTGGTGCGGTTACGCTCAAAGCGCCTTCAAAAAATAGCATTTCAACTCCCCGATGCGCTTGATCTGATCAGTCGCTCATTACGCGCAGGGCATGGGTTTTCATCGGCCATGGCGATGGTCGCCAAAGAAGCGCAGGAGCCCATTGCGGGTGAATTCAAAATTACGATGGATGAGATCAACTTTGGCGTCTCAACCCAGAACGCGTTATCCAACCTCGCCACCCGCATTCCCGTCGATGATTTGCGTTTTTTCGTGGTGGCCGTCGTGATACAACTTCAGTCAGGGGGCAATCTGGCGGAGTTGCTAGGCATGCTTTCCTACTTGATCCGAGAGCGCTTCAAGCTATTCGGCAAGATACGCGTGCTGGCTGCTGAAGGAAAGATGTCGGCTTACATCCTCACAGGCCTTCCGTTTTTTGTGGCCGGCGCCACTGAATTGCTTAACCCCAAGTATCTCAATGTTTTGTTCACCGACCCTTTAGGCATCCAAATGGTTATGGGGGCCATGGGGTTGATGCTTTTTGGTGTGTTTGTTATGTGGCGAATTATTAACATTCGAGTCTAGAAAGGAGATCGCTTGTCATGCAGAACCTTATTCTCATCGTGATCTTCCTGACGGTTATGGGCTTGGTGCTGGGGCTTGGCATGTGGTTGAGCCGTCCGAACCTGGTCCATCAACGCGTGAGTGAACTGGCCGATGAACATTCAAAGCCTGAAGCCAGTGCCACTGAAACCCACGAATGGCGCGCCAAAGTACGCAAGATGGCCGCCCCCATGGCCTGGCTATCTACACCTGAAGAAGGCTGGGAGACCTCCAGCTTTCGGGTCCGCTTCATGCAAGCGGGGCTAAGGGGGGCGGCTTGGCCAGTCATTTTTTTCGGTTCCAAAACGTTTCTCGCCTTGCTGCTGCCAAGTCTTCTGCTCATTTTTGGCCAACTTATTGAGGCATCCTCATCCACAAGGATGGCTCTGTTCGCTGTCTTGTCTGCGACCTTGTTGGGCTACTACAGTCCTAATCTGGGCTTAAAAATGATGATCAGCCGCCGTCAGCGTGAACTGCAAGAGGCATTACCCGATGCCATTGATCTGATTACGGTGTGCGTGGAAGCGGGCTTGGGTCTGGACGCTGCCATGAACCGCGCAGGCGAAGAATTGGGCTTGAGAAGTCAAGCGCTGGCTGATGAACTCAAACTGGTCGCGCTTGAGCGCCGCGTGGGCTCCACCCGGGCCAGCGCGCTCAACAGTTTTGCCCTGCGCACCGGTGTCGACGATATTGCCACGTTCGTCACCCTGTTGATTCAAACTGAGCACCTGGGCACTAATGTGGCCGACTCGCTGCGAATTTTGTCTGACACGATGCGGGTTCGACGAACCATTCGCACCGAAGAGGCTGCCGCCAAAATCCCCTTGAAGCTGCTTTTTCCCCTTATTTTTTTCATGTTTCCTTCTCTGTTTTTGGTGCTATTGGGGCCTGTCGTGATCAACATTTCCCGCACCATGTTACCCACCTTGACTGCCGGAAATTAAGGTTCAATGGTTAACGTTATGAAACAAAAAGCACAAGGAGCGACCAGCGTTGAATTTGCTCTGACCAGTATGATTTTTTTACTGTCTTTTTTGGCGGTTTTTGATTTCAGCTATCTGTTTCTAGTTAATCTGACCCTTCAACACGCCGTACGAGAGGGTGCGCGCTATGCCGTCACCGGGCAATTCGATCCCGCGACACCGGGCTCGGCACAAGACCGCTGCGATGCCGCGATTGAACAAATCAAGGAGCAGTCCATGGGCTTCTTCGAGAAGGCCGCTTCAGTGGTTATTTTCAAAACCGTCAACTCCGATGGAAGCATCACGCCGGTACCCGCCAATTCCTGTGGTGCGGCCAATCAAATTATTGTCATCACGGTGAATTGCCAACTACCCTTGATAAGTCCCTTCATGCGAGTATTTTTTACAGACGGAAAATATGTCTTTTCTGTCAGCAGCACCATGAAAAACGAGGCGTTTTAATGCGTACATCCACGAGACTCAAACCTCCTGCGTCCGATGCTGGCCAGAGCATGATTGAATTGGCGCTCATATTGCCTTTTTTGCTTGTGTTGACCTTGGGGGTTGCCGATGTTGGCCGTGCGCTTCTTTTCAACAACATTCTGACCCATATGAGCCGCGAGGGCGCCAACCTCGCCTCTCGCACTTCACAAAGTCCAGCATTCATTATTAACACCCTGAACCAGACCGCAGCACCCCTTAATATGGCCACGCAAGGTATGGGCATCTTGTCGCGAGTCAAGGCGATTGACGGGGGATCTGGAACGGTCATCGCGGTGGTGTTTGAGCAGTACCGGGCCGTCAATGGGAAAACATCCCTGTTGAGCAAACTGTGGGTTTGTCCCAGTTGGGCGAGCAATGGTGTTTGTAACCTGCCCGCTGCAGCCAGCAGTCGGGTGGTCACATTGCCCTTTACGCTGGCCCTCGGCTTTGAGGTGAATGTCATGGAAACGATCTATGACTACACCCCGCTGACGAATTTCATCCTGAAAACTTCCCCCGAACTTTACGCCAGGACCTTCTTGTGAAGCCCGTTAAACATAATCGATCCGCGCGTTGGCAGACCGGGCAAATTTTGATTCTTACGGCCATATCCCTGATGGCACTGATTGGTTTTATAGGTTTGGCGATTGACTCAGGGTTGGCCTATGGCGTCAAGGCCAAACTGGAAAGTGCAGTCGATGCCGCCACCATTGCAGGCGCTCGCGCGCTGGCTGAAGGGGCTGATGACAGCGCGCGAATCTTGGCAGCGAAAACTGCGGCCAAAGACTATTTCAGTGCCAATTTTCCGGCCAGTTTTCTGGGTGCGACACCTGTGCCACTCACTGACGCCATGATAGAGGCCACCCACGAAGCCACGGGCTATTGGAAGATAACCGTCACGGGTACGGCCATGCTGCCTGTTACATTTCTGGGGTTTACGGGCAACTCAACGCTGACCGTCAAAGCCAGTGGTCAGTCCATTCGCCGCGACCTGGATATTATTTTGGTGCTCGACACCTCGGGCTCGCTCTCCTCGCCTTCCGGCACTTTTCCAGCACTCAAAGCGGCGGCGGTAAATTTTGTCAGTAAATTCAATGCGGGCTCCAACGGCGACCGGGTTGGGCTGGTGAGCTTTGCCGCAGGCGGCGTGATCGATGTGCCGATCATTAAGGACGGTAGTCGAGGGTTCAACAAGACCCAGGTGATCAACGCCATTAATGCGTTGAATGTGTCTGGCAGCACGGCTTCAGCGGAAGGCATGCGACTGGCCCTTAACGAAATCAATGGTGTGCCGGTCATCAATCGGTCCAGCCTGAGAATGATCGTTTTATTCAGTGACGGCGCGCCGAATGATGTGCCCGCTACGTTCACCAACGGCAGCACGCCCGTCACTGGCGACTTGTATTCAGAGACTTCATCACCTGGCACCTCGCGCGCCACGCGGGTTTTCAGGTACGACCGACGGGACACTCAGCTGGGCGATTACAGCAATATCGTCACTCTGCCCAGCACTGGCTTTAGCATCACAGGCACTGGCAATATTCCTTTGGCCAGCTTCAACAACATTCGCACACTATCAGGCTCCCCGGTCACCAACACGCGGTGCAACGTCAATAAGGCCGCGCGCAATATGCTGGAAAATGTGGCCAATACGGCGCGCAGCCAGAGCATCAAAATCCACACCATCGCACTGGGTGCAGCGGTCAACACACTGGAGATTAATTTTTGCTCTTATGCCGCCAATGAGGTGGGCAGCAGCATCCTGAAACGTCTGGCCAACACGGTAGATGCCAACACCTACAATTTGGCGCAACCTGCGGGACTGTACGTCTGGGCTGAAAATTCTGCTGAACTGGACAATGCTTTTTCCAGCATTGCCAGCGAAATTTTGCGCCTCAGCCGATAGCCATCAAGTGCAAGCGACTTGATGTGTCGATTTTCAAGAGAAGAAATGTCGGGGCATGGGGGGCGCCCGGTTGTCCCTGATCGAATTCATGAAAAGACAATAAACCACGATGCAGCGGGCAACAACAAGCAAGACTGGCACGGTTGACAAGGCCCCATGAATGTAGCGATAGATATTGAAAAAATCCGACGCCAACCCGGCAAACGCGAGCGCCGCAATAATGAGTGAAACTCGCGGAAAGTACCAATCTTTCACATAGCTGAAGTAGTAAACAATGGCCATGACACAAGCGAATGCGCCGCGCAACTGAAAGTAGCTCGACATATCTCCCATGTAGGCTGGAAGATTTAGCTCAGACTGCAGCGTGCCAGGATAGAAGAGAAGTCGTGCCAAAAAAAATAATAAGATAACAGACATCATGGCATGGCGTGATCTGAAGCCACGATCTACGCCCGATGGACGCATCTTCTTGCCCACCCCATTGAGCATGTCAATCTCTTCGGGGGTGATCACAGAATGAATCTTTTGATTTTCAGTCATAGCGACATTTTAAATGAATTACCCACTCGTGATGTTCAGTGATTAGTCGGTCTTCAAGCCCAAACTGGCGAGCGCTCCCAGACCCGCTTTTCTGCCGCTTGCGAAGCAGGCGGTAAGCAAGTACCCCCCGGTGGGTGCTTCCCAATCGAGCATTTCACCAGCGCAAAATACGCCCGGCAATTGCTCCAGCATCAAGGACGTATTCAGTGCCTCAAACAGTACGCCACCGGCCGTACTGATGGCCTCATCAACAGGTCGTGCCGCCACCAGTGTGACGGGCAAGGCCTTGATCATCGCTGCCAAGGCTTCTGGGTCGCTAATCAGTTCTTTGGAGAGTAATTCGTGCAGCATGGCCGCTTTAATGCCGTCAAGACTCAGACGGCTTTTAAGGTGACTGGACAGCGAGCGGGATCCTCGGGGGTGAAGCACCTCATTGCGCACTTTCTCAGCCGAATGATCAGGTAACAAATCAAGATGAAAAGTCGCCGCGCCATGTTTGATGATCTCGTCGCGCAGCAAACTCGATGCAGCGTAAATCAAGCTGCCTTCCACGCCAGCGGCTGTGGCCACAAATTCACCTTTGCGCTGGAATGTGACGCCTTCTGAGTTGGTGAATTGGATAGCCACTGATTTGAAAGGCTGTCCCGCAAAACGGCTGGAAAAATGCTCACTCCAGCCGCCTTGGGCGTCAAAGCCACAGTTGGTCGGAAGCAAGGGGGCTACAGAAACACCTTTGGCTTGCAGCCAGGGCACCCAAGCCCCGTTGGAGCCCAAACGCGCCCAACTGCCGCCACCCAGCGCCAGCACCACCGCATCGGCTTGCGCCTGCACGGGGCCTTGATCAGTGTCAAAAGTCAAATGGGTCGCCTGTGCATCTTCAGCCGACCAACCGGTCCAGCGATGGCGCATGTGAAATTGCACGCCAGCCCCGGTGCTGGGGTGGCGCAAGCGGTGCAGCCAGGCACGCAACAAGGGGGCGGCCTTCAGGTCACTGGGGAACACCCGGCCGGAGGTGCCGACAAAAGTGTCCACCCCCAGCGTTTTGGCCCATTCACACACTTGGGGACCGTCAAAACCTTGCAACAAGGTCTCAATTTGCTGACGGCGGGCGCCATAGCGCGAAGCAAAAATATCGACGGGTTCGGAGTGGGTCAAGTTCAACCCGCCTTTGCCGGCCAGCAAAAACTTGCGCCCCACCGACGGCATGGCGTCATACAGGTTCACTTCAACACCGGCGCTGCTCAGCACATCGGCGGCCATCAAACCGGCCGGACCACCGCCCACCACAATCACTTTTTTCATCGAGACATTCTTCATTGTTTTTTGCTTGTTTATTATGGGCTCAGACCACTTCGATCAGGCGGCCTTGGCCAGTTAAAAAGGCACATCGGACTTCTTCACCCGGATAGACCCCTTGCACACCGGAGCGGTACTGGCGCATTTTTTCGATCAGGTCGGGCTGGTTTTCAGGCGTATCAGCCGATTTATAGTCCAGCACCCACCACTGCCTTGCATTGTCGGTGCCTTTGCGCTGCACCAGACGGTCCAACCTAAAAAGCTGGCCTTTATGACTTAATTCGACCTCGTTGCCTTGCCAGGACAGCAGATCAGAATTCCAGGCCCAAGCGCCCTCACCTTGCAAAATTCTCAGCGCCATGTCGAGCGCTGGCTGGACTTGAGCCGGGGTGAGTACAAATTCACGGGCACAGGCCTGCACATCACTGGGTGCCGTGCGGCCCCATTCAAGCAGGCGGTGCAGGGCCTTGCCAACGCGGGCTTTAAGTGAATCTGGCTCGGCGCTTGAAGGCTCAGCCTCCAAATCCGCTACTGATTTGGTAGCTTTTTTAGCATATTGCACGGGCACTTCAGGCAGTTCTTTTATATAAAAAAACTTTTCGACTGAGTTAGTCTGATGAACAGCCTGATCGGGCACAGCGGGTGGCGTCTCCTGGGCGAGTTTGATCAAACGCTGCCACCAGCTTTTCTCAGCGACCCGGTAGGACTCGATGCTGGAAATGGCAAGGGTGTTGCGCGCGCGGGTCAGCGCCACGTACAAAGCATTAAGTTCTTCGCGCTGACGCTCCTGCCGCTCAGCGTCCAAGGCCCGCACCGCGCAGGCAGGCGGTTTGCTTTCGCTGGACAAAAATACAAACTTGAGCGGCCAAGCGGCCTCGCCCGGCCAGTCGATCAGCACGCCCATGGTGTCGGCATTGCGTTGTGGAGTGTCGGTGTCGAGTAAAAGCACGGTTTCGGCTTCCAGTCCTTTGGCGCCGTGAATGGTCAGCAAGCGTATGGCTTGTGCGTTGACCGTGGCCGGGGCAAGCACGCCCCCAGCTTTGAGGGCGCGCACAAAAGCGTAGGGTGTGGCGTAGCGCCCACCGCCCATTTGCAAGGAGACGCCCAACAGCGCGCGCAAGTTGGCCAATACGGCCTCGCGCTGATTCACCGGCGCTGCCGCGCCGAAGCGGGCCAACACGTCACCATCAGAGTAGATGGCCTGCAAGGCGTCATGGGGGGGCATCTGGTCAACCCAGCGCCGCCACTTCATCAATAGTGGCTCTATGGCACGACCATCAGGCGTTAGCAGCTCCTCTTTTTGGAGTAACACAAGCCACGGCACCGGTACCGTTTGCTGGGCCAGGGCGAGTTTGACCAGCGCCTCATCAGCCATGCCAAACAAGGGCGACTTGAGCACACGCGCCAGCGACAAGTCATGCTGTGCCGACACCAACACATCGAGCAAAGCGACGATGTCCTGCACTTCGCAGCAGTCGATGAGGGCTGTTTTTTCACCAATCTGAGCCGCCAGATTGAGCTTGCGCAACTCCAGTTGCAAAGGCATGAGGCCCGCTCGCTTGCGCGAAAGCACCATCACTTGCTGCGGCTTCAGTTCTGCGTCCTTCAGATGTTGGGCTATCCACTGGGCTGCTTGGCGAGCCTCCAGGGTGCGCAGGGTTTCTTCAGGAATTTCACGCGGGGTGGTAAGGCTGTCACGCCATTCGCCGTCTCTTGAATCGGCACCCTTGTCCATGCGGGGAATCGGCGGCAGGTGGCAGACTTGGCCCAACTCGGCGGAGCCTGTGGTGTGGGGGCGAAAACCTTCATAGCCATCATTGATTTGCGCCTCATCCATCGCGGCATTGACGCAATCAATGACGCCCGCGGCGTTGCGCCGTGTGTGGTCGCAACTCAGCAGGTCGCCGCCCAGCGTTTCACACACAAACGCTTTAGCGGCCCTGAACACCTGGGGCTCAGCGCGGCGAAATCGGTAAATGCTTTGCTTGGGGTCGCCCACCAGGAAAACACTGGGCGCTGTTCCGCCCGCCCCGGCGTAGCTGCTGAGCCACGAGCGCAAAGCCTGCCACTGCAGCGGGTTGGTGTCTTGAAACTCGTCAATCAGCAGGTGCTTGATGCGGGCATCCAAGCGTTCTTGCACCCAACCCGACAACTCGGGATCGCCCAGCATGACCAAGGCGGCGCGCTCGACGTCGTTCATGTCAACCCAACCGCGCTCATACTTTAGTTTTGAGTACTCACTAAGCAGCAAGCGGCTCAAGCGCGACATGCGCTGCTGGTAGGCCCAGGCCTCGTGTTGCAGACGTGCTGCTACCACCTGCAACACCAGGTCTTGCGCCTCCCTAACCCGCTCAATGCCGGCTATTTTTTCGCCAAATTTGCGTGGTGCGCCCTCTTTGGTCAGCAAGGCGTCCAAGGCGGCGGACATATCACCTTGGGTGAGCGCCACCTCTAACTCAACGCCTTTGGCTGAAAACGTTTTGGCGCTGGCACCACCCAAAGCTTTGGCCGCTTGCAGCAGGGTTTGCGCATGCGCTGGCTTGGTCTTTATAAAGTCATCGGGGTCAGCCAACCAGGCAAAGGTGGGGTACTGGTCGCAAAAATGCAGCACCGACTCAGCCACCACCCCTTGGGCATCGGCCAAGGCAAACTCGGTGCGTTTATCAAGTGCGGTTTGCAGGGCTTTCTCGGTTTGAGATCGTCCGTAAGCCAACACAACGGCTTCAAAATCTGCTTTCAGCGTCGTTGAGGCGTCATCCTCATCGGCCGCGCCGGCCACTAGGGCGGCATAAAAGCGGCGCCAAACCAGCGCTTTGGCAGGTGCGTCGTCTTCGAGCAGCTCGTAATTGGCGGGCAGTTCCATGAGCGTCAGCACGGACAGGGGCGCGCTGCGCAACAAAGCGGCAAACCAACTATGGAAGGTACGTACTTGGACTTGGCGCCCGTTCTCCAATATATTTTTGTATAAATTTGATAGCTGCTCTAGCAGAGCTGATGTTGCTTTCAGGTCATTTTTAATAACAACACCTCGGCTCTCAAGCTCTTTTAGCAGCACCTCAGGTGGGGCACTTGAAAAGTCTGAAAGCCACTGGTAAAGGCGCTCACGCATCTCGCTGGCGGCGCGTTTGGTGAAGGTGATGGCCAAAATCTCATGCGGCTGCAAGGTCAGCGTGCCACTCTGGGCGTCCACGCCATCAAGCAGCGCCCGCACGATGCGCGAGACCAGCATCCAGGTTTTCCCGGCACCGGCGCAGGCCTCGACCGCGACGCTGCGGCGCGGATCACATGCAATTTTATAAAAGGCCTCGGCACTGACCCATTGGCCGTTGTGCCTGTAAGCGGGTTGGCTGTTCATGGCTTAGTTCACTTCCCAGAAGTCTTTGCGGCACAGCCCGCGCGCGTTACAAAAATCACAGGCGGCGCCTTCGCCCAAAGCGGGCATCTCAGCCCCCTGCTCAATCCGCGCCATGTCCGAGCTGATGCTTTCAAGCAGCTGATCACGCAAAGCCACCACCTCAGGTTGTTCATAAGTTTTAGTGGCATCTTTGCCGACACCATCGCCCACATTGACATAGGCGGCGGCCAAGGTGTCATCCGTCAGGAGGGCGGCATAAAAAGCAAGCTGCGTGTCTTCCTGGGCGTCTTTGATGCGATCAGCCGTCTTGGTTTTGGCTTCGGTTTTGTAATCCATCACCAGTGCGCTCCCATCGGCCAGGTGGTCGATGCGGTCAATTTTGCCCACCAAGGTCAGGCGGCCCATCGGTGTCTCTTTCCACGCTTCGGCCTCCTCAAAGTTGGCGCCACTCGCCTCGTGCCCAACCAACCACGTCAAATAACCCGTGCGCACGCGAGGCCAAGTCGCCGCAAAGGGCAAGAACTCGCTGTCGGACAAACCCAGCGCCAGCGTGCCTTGCTCGGATGCTCTGTTTATCATAGCTTCTCTAACTTGACTGTCATGGCTTGGAGCCTGTTTAAGTTCTTCATGAAAAAATTTAAGCACACTGTGCAACCAGTTCCCAAAGTCACGCTTGCCCAACTCGGATTCCAACTCATCAGACGTTTGCAGTTTGAGTTGGCGCAGCGCAAAAAAGCGGTAGGGGCAGCGCCGCAGGTCTTCATAAGCGGTGCTACTGAGTCGGCTCACGGGCAAGTCCTGACCCTGTGGGCGCGGCATGGCGCCGGCCAGACGGTCAACCGGCCGCATGACCCGCGGATCAGCCGCCAATGCAGGGGCCAACTGAAGCTGCAGGGCCTGGACAAAACCACTGGCCATGAGTTGCTCGCCGCCTTCGCTCAGGCGCCAGATCAGGTCCACGCGAGGAAACTGCAGGCAGTAGTGCCAAGACGCCCGGGTGGCCTCGGCCAATTGCACGCGGGATGGCAAACCCAACAGCGCGCGCTGCTCGGGGGTCCACATGCCGGGCGGCTCTGGCGACACGAGCAAGCGCACTTCATCGCAGCCCGGCAGCACGACGGCGGCAAAGGTGCGGCCCAGCAACTGGCTCAAAGGCAAGATCACCACCTGGCCCCGGCTGGCATCGGCCGGGTATTGGGGCGAAAAAGTTTGGGCTTCCATGGTTTGCCCCAGCCAGGCCGTGAAGGCCGGCAGCGTCATGGGTGGGGTGAAGTCGGTAAACTCCAACTCGGCACCCTCATGCAAGCGCAAGGCGACCAGCAGGTCTTGCCCAGCCGGGTCCAACTGAAGCCCGGCCCATTGGCCTGAGGTTTGCAAAGCCGCACGCAAATCAGCCAACCAGCGCGTCAAGGGTCGGCTAGCTTGCAGGCGCGCCCGCAGGGCCTGAACCGCCTTGACCAAGTCGCTGTCCGATGGCACGGTGCGCCAGTCACGCACACCCAGGCGACGCCACAAAATTTCGGCGTCAATTAAGCCCTGAGCGGCGAAGGCCGGCGAGTTTTTCAACCAGTCCAACACACTGTCGGTGGAGGCATCCCACACCAACGCACGCAGCAAGCCCATCAGCGTGGCGGCCGCGCGCGTGGTTGAGAGCTTCCATCCGGTTTCATCCTGAATGGCCACACCCCGATCGCTCAACAGGGCGCTGACCCGACGCGTCAGCACCCGGTCTTGCGCCACCAGCCCCACCGGGCTGCGGCCTTCGGCCAAATGGGTCAACACGCAAGCGGCCGCCCGGTGCGCCTCGTCTTCAGCATCGATTGCCGCGTGAAAAGCCAGCGTGTCGGTTGCAGGCACCCAGCTCGCCATGTCATCAAGGGCGGGCACCAGTGGCAAGACCAGGGCCACATCGCCCAAAGCTGTTTTCAAGGCCTGCGTCATGGGCTCCGCCTGGAATCCGCTCAGCATCACCAGCAATTGGGGTTGGGCTGAAAATACAGGGTCTGAGGCATAACTGGAGTGCGCAACCCAAGCCAACGCCAATTGGGCAGTGGCCGCCTCCAATGCCAAAACGGGGGCAGCCATGCCGGTCACCAACTGACTAGCTAACTCTAGCCCCCAAGCGGCACGTTCATCCGGCGAAACTGACGCCGCCAGTCGAGCCAGGCTGTTGGCGGCCTCAAGCAAACGTGAAGCCAGGATGCTTTCGTGCGCATCAAGCCCGGCCCGGTTTAATAAGGACGAGGCCGTCAGGATGTCACGGGCAGCGTCTTGTCGCAGGTCATCTACCCCCAACTCACAAGCGCCCAGACTGCGGGTCCAGTTCATCGTGGTCTCAAAGCGAGGTAAAAAATACGCCTGCGCGTCCTGCCCGGAAGATATTTGCTCCTGAAGCCGAAGCCAGGCGCCCCTGGCGGCGCCGATGAGTTGGGCATAGGGCAGCAAAACAACCACCTGCGAAGGGTGGAGTTGGCGCTGCAAAAGCTCGCCATGAATTTGACGCATCAGGTCATCCCAGGCTTTTTCTGCGTGATGTTTTTTTTCTATTTCAGCCATAGGAGCATGTCATTTAATATGGGGGCTTGGTTTCTGTCACAATTTCCCCACTTTACCTTTACCGACCACTCTCTCAGGAAATAAATCATGGCCAGCGAACTTATCAAACATGTGTCCGACGCGTCTTTCGAAGCTGACGTCTTGCAATCAACTTTGCCCGTGTTGGTCGACTACTGGGCCGAATGGTGCGGTCCTTGCAAAATGATTGCCCCCATTTTGGATGACGTCTCCACTGCTTTTGAAGGCAAGCTCCAAGTGGCCAAGATGAATGTTGATGAAAACCGCGACATTCCCGCCAAGTTCGGCATCCGTGGCATTCCCACTTTGATGCTTTTTAAAGACGGAAAATTGGCTGCTACCAAAGTGGGCGCCATGAGCAAAGCTCAAATGACGGCGTTTATTGACGAGCAACTGGCCTGATAAGCCCTAAATACCGGGCACATCCCGGTGTTTATAGTAACTATTTACAGTTTTTTGGCAGGCACGGCTTCTTGCACGCCCTGTCAGGTTCTTTTTTCCTGTCATAATTCAAAAACTTTAGTGTCTCTTACCCTGAGACCATTCAAGTTCTCGGCTTAAAACCCTGAGGCAGAGGCTTAAATACCGCCTCACCCTAATACCTCCCCCTGCATTTCGTTCAACTCCCTTTCTGGGTCATTCCATGCACTTAAACGAACTCAAGGCACTGCATGTGTCCGAAGTCCTCAAACAAGCCGAAGAACTTGAAATTGAAAACACGGGCCGCATGCGCAAGCAAGAGCTCATGTTTGCGATCATCAAAAAGCGCGCCCGGACTGGCGAGCAGATCATTGCGGATGGCGTGCTTGAAATTTTGCCAGACGGTTTTGGCTTTTTGCGCAGCCCCGACACCAGTTACACCGCTTCGACGGATGATATTTACATCAGCCCCAGCCAGGTGCGTCGCTTCAATCTTCACACTGGTGACATGATTGAAGGTGAAGTCCGCACCCCTAAAGATGGCGAGCGCTACTTTGCCCTCAACAAGCTGGACAAAGTGAACGGCGGCGGCCCTGAAGAAAACAAACACAAGGTCATGTTCGAGAACTTGACGCCTCTGTTCCCCAACGAGCAGATGCGCCTGGAACGCGACAACATCAAGTCCGAAGAAAACATCACCAGCCGTGTCATCGACATCATCGCGCCGATTGGCAAAGGCCAGCGCGCCTTGCTGGTCGCACCGCCAAAAAGCGGTAAAACCGTGATGATGCAGCACATTGCGCACGCCATTTCGGCCAATTACCCGAATAGCCACATGATGGTGTTGCTGATTGACGAGCGCCCCGAGGAAGTGACCGAAATGCAGCGCACCGTGAAAGGCGAAGTGATCGCCTCCACGTTTGACGAACCCGCTGCACGTCACGTCCACGTTGCCGAAATGGTGATCGAGCGTGCCAAGCGTTTGGTCGAGTTGAAAAAAGACGTCGTGATTTTGCTGGACTCCATCACCCGTCTGGCGCGCGCCTACAACAACGTCGTGCCCTCATCCGGCAAAGTGTTGACGGGTGGCGTGGACTCCAATGCGCTGCAACGCCCCAAACGATTCCTGGGCGCTGCCCGCAATGTGGAAGAAGGCGGTTCACTGACCATCATCGCCACAGCGCTGGTCGACACCGGCAGCCGTATGGACGAGGTTATTTTTGAAGAATTCAAAGGAACCGGCAACAGTGAAATTCACCTGGACCGTCGCCTTTACGAAAAACGGGTGTTCCCCTCCATTCAACTCAACCGCAGCGGTACGCGCCGCGAAGAGTTGCTGCTGGCCCCTGAGATTCTGCAAAAAACCCGCATCCTGCGGCAATTTTTGTACAACATGGACGAAATCGAATCCATGGAAATGGTGCTCAAGCAAATGCGCGCTACCAAAACAAACGGCGAGTTCTTCGACATGATGCGTCGGGGCGGCTAAGCTATAATCGATGGTTTTACGCGACAAGTACGTTGGATTTTTTACTTAAGCAAAGGTTTGCTTAAGGGCTCAACGCGGCTAGCGCAACTGATGGAGAAGATATGAAAGAAGGCATTCACCCCAATTACCGCGAAGTTTGCTTCATGGACCTGTCCAATGGATTCAAATTCGTGACTCGCTCTTGCGCTAACGCCAAAGAGATGATCAAGATGGAAGACGGACGCGAATTGCCTCTGTACAAGCTGGACACCTCCAGCGAGTCACACCCGTTCTACACGGGCACACAAAAATCCGTGGACAACATGGGTGGACGTGTTGAGCGCTTCCGTAATCGTTTTGGCAAAACCAAAACAGTTGAAGTGGCTGCTGCCGAATAAGACGGCAAACGTTTCTTCCAAAAGGCAGCCCGGTTTACCGCGCTGCCTTTTTCTTTGGGCCAGCATGCTTTACCATGCCCTTTTTGGGTCCGATATTAATTATTCATCGTAACTACTCAGTGTGAATTACCCCACTCCTGCCATCGTTTCACAAGGTGCCGTCAGGCGCTTACCTCGGGTTGCGCTCCTGCTGTTTTGTCTTGCCTATGTGTTGCCCGGATTCGTTGGACGAGGCCCCTGGAAAGGTGCAGACATCACCGCATTTGGCTACATGGCAGAAATTGCCTTCGGCGCAAGCGACTGGCTCACCCCCAAGTTACTCGGCTTAGCCCCAGAGGTTGATGCCCTGCTCCCCTACTGGCTCGGGGCCTGGGCCATGAAAATAGCGCCGGCTTGGATGGCGCCCGATTTAGCCGCAAGAATTCCTTTTGTCTTACTGCTCACCCTTAGCTTGTTTGCCACTTGGTACGGCACCTATTATTTAGCCCGAAGCCCAGAGGCACAACCTGTGGCCTTTGCGTTTGGCGGAGAGGCCTTACCGCCTGACTATGCCCGTGCCTTGGCGGATGGTGGTCTGCTGGCGTTCATTGCCTGCCTGGGTTTGGCACAACTTTCACATGAAACAACGCCCGCATTGGCGCAACTTTGCTTTACCGCACTGACTTTCTATGCGCTCGCCGCCCTGCCCTACCGGACCGTGACGCCATGGTTGGCAGGCATTATTGGCCTAGCGGGTTTGGCCTTGTCTGGCGCACCCACCCTCGCCGCGCTGATCGGCGCAGGCAGTGCGGTCATTTACTTGCTGGTACGCGCACCAGAACCCGAATCCGCACGCAGCAAACTTTGGATGACGCTTGGACTATTGCTCGTGACTGGCGCGGTCATGGGGATGTCAAGCTGGCTTGATTTGTGGCGCTGGCGAATTGAATTCCCGGAAGCGACTGGACAAGAGTGGCGCAGTCTGGGGCGTCTGCTGATGTGGTTTACCTGGCCCGCTTGGCCCCTGGCCCTCTGGACCCTGTGGCGTTGGCGACATCAATTACTTCGTCAAGGCGTGCTGGGCAGGCATTTGGCGTTGCCACTATGGTTCGTCAGTTTGTCCTTGGTAGCCACATTCACCACCGCATCGGCTGACCGCTCACTTTTATTGTCTTTACCAGCGCTCGCCGCCTTGGCCGCCTTTTCCCTGCCGACGCTGGGACGCAGCGTGGCGGCCTTGATTGACTGGTTCACCTTACTGTTCTTTTCAGGCTGTGCCCTGATCATCTGGGTCGTTTGGATTGCGCTTCAAACTGGATTTCCTCAGCAACCGGCAGCCAACGTGGCACGATTGGCGCCTGGCTTCGAACACAGCTTCTCAATAGCTCCATTTTTAATAGCTGCCTCAGCAACGCTAGCTTGGGCTTGGCTCACAAAATGGCGCATAGGCAGGCACCGTGCTGCCATTTGGAAAAGTCTCGTTTTACCCGCAGGCGGTGCCGCCTTGTGTTGGCTGCTGCTGATGACCTTGTGGTTACCCTTGCTGGATTACGCGCGCAGCTACGGCCCCTTGGTGCAGCGCGTCGTTCGGGTGGTCAAGCTTGCCCCGTGTGTTGAAACGCAAGGATTAAGCCGCAGCCAGTTAGCCGCCCTGAAATTTCATGGCCACCTGTCGCTGACAAGCTCAGGATCAGCCACGCAATGTCCTTGGTTGATCGTTGACAAAAGGAATCTGGCGTCGCTTGACTTGACCATGATGCCCCTGCAGTGGGTGCTTGACGGCACGGTTCAGCACCCATCGGATCAGGCAGAGACTCTGATTCTCTACAAACGACTCACCCGCCCGGGTTTGTGAATCGCTATTCAAGCGAATCAGCAGGCTAAGAACGGGTGTCAGTGTGCCAATGGCCTGATGCGATTGGCTGGGAAAATAAGCGTAAAGGTTGAACCTTTGCCTGGCGCACTCTCAATCTTCAACTCAGCTCCGTGACGCTGAGCCACATGCTTCACGATCGCCAAGCCCAATCCCGTTCCGCCCGTATCGCGGGAACGGCTTCTATCGACCCGATAAAACCGCTCTGTCAGACGAGGAATATGCTCAGAGGTAATGCCTGGCCCGGTGTCTGCAACTGAGCAAGCCACTCGCCCATCGGGAAGATTCATCACCTGCACCGAAATCTCACCTGAAGTCGGTGTGTAGCGAATGGCATTGCTTACCAAATTACTCAAAGCACTGTGCAACTCACTGGGAGACCCGGCGATCTCTTTCTCCAAAGTCGCGTTGAAGGTGCACCTATGCAATTGGATTGACAAAGGATTAAGCGCTGCCGACAAGGCGCTTGCGTCTTGCTCAAGTTGTTGCATCAGCTTGGGCAAAGACACCCACTCGGTAGCGCCCGGTGGTGGACTCCCCTCAAGACGCGACAGCATGAGCAAGTCACTCACCAGTGACTGCATGCGGTCCGCTTGAACTGCCATTAAGTCAAGGTAACGCTCCCGCTCCTGATCGGACAAACGCAATGTTTGCAAGGTTTCTACAAATCCACCTAAAACCGTTAAGGGCGTCCGGATTTCATGAGATACATTGGCCACGAAATCACGTCGCATGGCCTCAGCTTGCTCAAGGGCCGTAACATCCCTGGACAGTAAAAGCAAGCGCCCGTCGCCGTAAGGGTGAAGTTGAACGGAGAGGTTAACAGGCATGGCAGGCGTGCTTTGCCTACCCGGCATCATCAATTCGGCACTGTAATTCTGGCTCGAGAAATAGCTTGCATAACCAGGGTCAC
>Ga0114974_10001227_pt1 | contig 20347 bp, 3 predicted proteins | sample S_130206_EF_Meta_FD_87318 | JGI IMG/M metagenome (GOLD analysis project Ga0114974, IMG submission 87318) | Freshwater microbial communities from Lake Simoncouche, Canada to study carbon cycling - S_130206_EF_MetaG | ecosystem: Environmental > Aquatic > Freshwater > Lake | place: Lake... | reverse complement strand
GCTATCCAATAAGATTGGGCAGGGAGTTGCTGAACAAGTAACGTTCATAATTATAAATTTGTAGTGTATGTAACGTATTGATACACAGGGGCTTGCACAAAAAGGAACATTATGTGCATCAATAGCTACAAAAGTAATGAAATTATTTTATTTTCAATGAGTTGTAATAAAGATTCCTACATAATATAGCAATAACTATATAGTTTTATTACCTAGGTCTAGCTTCTGCTGTTACTCTAATTCCAAGTTCTTTAGCAAGTTCAGGATCAATAATAGGTAAGAATTCTCTATTGAATTGAGAAGGTCCAGGAATAATATCTAAGAAGTATTTAATTGGATGTGCTTTATCCATCATCTCTTGATCATTAATTGTATATCCATATGTTTCTCTAGATAAATGTGTAACAGCTTTTTGAGCTCTACTTAATAAGCCTAATGCTGGAAACACACTACCCTTGGTAATGGCTTCTGCAGATGCAGGATTGTAGTAAAACGCAATCTCATCTGATATTTTATTAGTTAGCTTAGCCCAATACTTATATCTATTTCTAGTTAATTCATCAGCATCTTCTGGTGGCTCAGCAGCTTTTGCAGCTAAAATTAAAGTTAACATTGAGAATAACATACCTAACTCTTTCATTTGATTAGTTATCTCTTTCTTCATCATGTCATAGAACTCTTCATTAGTAATCTCTAACTGTTGACCAGTCTTCTTAAAGTGTTCTTCTCTTTTAGCTTCTAGTATCTCATCTAAGATTTTTAATCCTTTATCTGTTCCAAGTATTACATCTCTCATTCTAGCTATACCTGTAAAACCTACATGAGCCCACACCTTCATAAATGCTCTAGCTCTACCATATTCCCATTCGTCTAATTCAAAATTCTTTTGTATATCTAAAGTACGAAGACTTACTTGTTTAGGAATCCAGTTCTTAAACATCATAAATGACTTGAATAAACTATCTCTTCTATAATCAGCTTTATTATCTAAGCTCATTTGACCATTTGCATTTCTAGCATACTCAATAACCTTTGTACGATATTTAGCCAATTCCTCATCAGATACTCCTGGAATAACAACCTTATCGTTTTCTATCTTAGCAATCTTTGTTAAAGATTGTTTCTCTTGTAACTCTTCAACTCGTTTATCAAAGCTTTTATCTAATGCTCTTCTTTCTGCATAAGATTTACCTATCTTAGCTTCACGATCTTGTTTTCTTAAATATTGACGAATGTTTACAATCTTACCATCTATTACCATTGAGCTATTGTTAAATGTCATAGCATTAGCAAATTGTAACTTTTTCTCTGGAAATGAGTTAGTTACCATCATTATATCATTTAATGTCCAGGTACCTAACCAAGCCATATATGATTTGTTCTTAGCTAACTCTCTTCGTTTCTCTAAAGATACATCCTCATTCAAAGGAACAATTAAGTCTAATAATCCTTTCTCAACTGTAGATAATCCAATCCCAGTTGTAATCTTAACATTGTTCTTTTGAAAGTCTGAAAAAGATATTAAGTTACCTGCGTTAATAAATGCCTGCATATTAACACCTACATAGTTAGGAATAGCAACTAATAACTTTAAACCAACAGCCAACGCTTGTACAAGTTTATTAGTATTATCAATTACTTTCTTTGTGGATAATGTAGCTTTTTCTTTAGACTCACTATCTTTAGTAACCTTACCAGCAATCTTATTAATACTAACATTACCTAAAGAACCAAGGTTCTCATTCATGCCATATATATGATCATCTATAATAGTCATAATAATGTCAGCTGTTTTGTTATTCTTTTCATCTACCTTAGGAGCACCCCCCTCAATAATAACATCTCCTGTAGCTTCATCTACAAGCAATCTACCTTTAGCTTTCTCTACAGCTTGTATTGTAAGTAATGTATTTTCTAATGTTTTAGCATTCTCGTATTCTAATAATGCTTTTATCCATAACACTCCCACCTTATTTAAATCTCTAGATAACTGATGTACAGCTTTATCTGTTTTTTTAAAATAAGTAGGTACTTGTTTTCTAATCTGGTTTGTTTCAGGATCAATTTTTGAATAGCGTTGCTCTTCATTAATTCTCACTGTATACATATCTTTAAAGAAGTCTTTACCTTCTGCTAATAAATCAGAAGATTTCGATATCTTTTCCAAGGTCGTTGCTTCCATAAGTGGAAAGAAAGATGCACCTTCTTTTTCTAAGTATCCTAATTCTTTAGCTCTTTTGTTTAAAGCTGTAAAGAAACTCCATACTTTTTTAGCAGCAGGAGTCATCTTCTTATAGTCTTCAGATAAATGATCTTCTTCATTCATAGCTTGGTTATATAAATAACTAAACTGATAACTATCATATCCAGTAAAAGAAGGACTACTAAGATCTAAATTATTTTTTAATTGCTTAACTCTCCAATCAACATCTTTTTTATTTTGTTCAGGATCACTATTAAATTGTGTGCTTTGTAAAACTTCAGTTCCTTTTCTAATAGCCTCTTCTGCTAAAGCGTTGTATTTCTCAATATTAACATTATCTAATAAGAATTGTTTATTACCATTTTTCTTAGCTTCTCTTAACTCTTCCCAGAATTTAGGATCAATCTTTTTAATTAACTTAAGTGTTCCTTTTTCTTCTCTACCAATCATATCAAAAGCAGACTTACCAGAAGCAGCTGCCTCTTTCTCTAAGTCATTTAAAATTACCCCATACTCATCTGCCATTCTATTAAGCTTAATATTAAGTAAGCTCTTTGCTCTCATAATTAAATTAGAAGCTAACTTAATAAGTCTTGAAGGAAGTTTAGAAGCTTCTAAGAATGTCTTAGCTAATGTGGTAACCTCAACCTCAGGAGTTAGTATAATGTCTTTTGTTTCTTCTGTAGTAATCTCAGAGATAACACCTTGTTGTGCTACAAAAGATCTTCTTAAATTAGTTATCTTATTTAAGAATGCTCCTGTCTCACCATCAATTTTTCTTAACTCACCTAATATTTTACTCTCTTCGTCAGTTAGTTCTTCTTTATTTATATAGTCAAGATATACATCATCTATTGTAGCAAACTTCTCAGCACTATTTTCAAGTTCAATTAAGTCTCCTAGTCTATTAGATATTTCAAGTGGAGTGAGTGTATTATAATCTACATTTTCCATTTCTTTTAATATTCTATCAGCATTCTCAATAAATGTTCTACCTACACTAACTAAAGGTTCAAACTCTAACTTCATGTGTAACAATCTAATAGACTTCTCTATCTCGTTAAGTTGGATGTTCTTAATAAACTTCTCTTCTGGAGATACAGATCTTCTGTATAGTTTTTCGTACAACTTTCTTAATGAACTTAATAAGTTGTCTACTTTTTTGTTTTCAGTAGTTTCTGTATCTAAGGCCACAGGAAGTAGATATAGTTCTGTTTCTTTTACATTATTTATATCTCCTATTTCTACAGACTTTAAATTAAGTCCGCTCTTATTATCTCCTCTAACATTATACTTATAATTAGCAATGAATGGAACCATTCTTGTCTTTCTAAGTTGATTAGGTTTAATGCCTGTATTGTACATCATCTTAGTATATTCTCCCATTTGTTTCTTCCAAGATGATTTCTTATACCAAGGAATATCTTCTGTAAGATCTTTATTAATGCTAGTAAATTTCCAGTCTAGAATATCTAACTTAAAACTTTTACCATCATCTGTAGGCTCAACTGCCATGAAGTCAACAGTAGAAGCTAACATACCCTTTACACTTTTGTTAACTACTCTCTTCTCAAGTAAGAATCTTGTACCAGGTTTGTATTGACCGATTAACTTTTCAGCAAATGCTTTTAAGTTCTTCTGAATAGTAGGATTAAGAGTGGTATCAATCTGTACAGTTAATGGTGCAAGCTTACCATCAGTACCTCTTCTAGCATATCCATTCTCATCAACCAAAGCTTCTTTAATATAGTTCTCTATAAATTTGTGACCTGCATCTCCCCATTGTGCTTTTTGTCCATCTTCCAATTTCTCATCAGCACTTCTTTCAGCCATATTTTTTTGTTCATCAATCTTCTCAGTAACAGTTTTGTCCACCTCAACACCCTTGTAAGTGTAGTATCTTTTTTTAATAAGTTTACCTGACGCATCATATACAGCAGGGAAAGGTCCTTGTATATCATTGTGATCAGCCATTATCATGTTGAAAAAATTATCAACAGAATCATTTGATATTTGATAGTATACACCATCTGTAGCTATATCTGCCACTGTACCAATATCTTCAGAAGAAATTATTCTAGCTGCATCTTCAAACAATTGAATATTAGATTTCTCATACAATCCTCTAATGAATTCTAGAATAGAATCCCACCAAGACTGTACCATATTTCTAATATCTTCTTTTTCAAGTTCAGGAAAAGATTCTGTAACAGCTCCATCATTTAACATCACTTGAGCAATTAACTTATCTACAGCTTCTTTCTTTATCTTTCTAATATCAGGATTCCCATTAGCTAATTGATATGCCTTGTTGTCTTTATACAGCTCAAATGTATCTTTATATATTTTAAACCCACCTATTTTAGAAATAAGAGACGTAACTAATTGAGGATTAGTTTGTTCTAATATTGCAGTAGACATGTGAATAACTTCTTCAGTTAATGCACCTGCTTCTCTACCCTTAGCAATAGCTATTGTTTTTCTAACCAAATCAGCAACACCATTAATACCATCAACATTAATACCTGTAGATTCAGCATATTCATCTAAGCCCTGAATAGACACACCTATCTTAGCAGCTATTTGTTTTACTTTCTCTAGTTGATCTTCAGAAGCAATTACAGCAGGAGTTTCTGTTTGAAAGAATTCTCCTCTTTGTTCTTCTGTATATTCACCTCTAGTTTGTTCTTCGTAATTAATATCAAATGCATCTGATGTAAACTGTCTATCATATTCTGCCATGTACTCATCAACTAGCTCATCAGAAGGACTAATATAATACATAGTCTTATCTGTTACACTAGGAGTGATAATCATTTCACCAAATTCATCATTCACTTTCTTAGCAGCAAGGGCAGCATTTTTACTATCAACAATTTTCAACATATCTCTTTGGTCAAGGACATATCGAAAACCATCTTCTGTACCCATAGCCATTTCTCTAGCTTTATCAATTATATCAAACTTAATATCTAATAAACATTTAGCCATTATCCACAGTTATTATTGTTATTGTTATCAATTGCAGGTTTATCTCCTGGTTTAATTTGGGACTTCGAAGGTACAGCTTTTTCTTTAGGTTTATTAAAAAATCTATCCTTAAAATTTTCTACTCTTATTTTTTCATTCACCTCAATGAAACCATTATTAATCTTAGATTTCTGTGGTGTATCGTAGAACTCATTAGCATTCACTCCATCTCCCCAAGCATTGATTGCTTGGTATACGTAGCTAAAGCCTCCTTTGTATCCTGGAATGGTAAAGTTTTTACCATCTTTAAGAACAACCTTCTTAAACAATCCTTTTTTCATGAATGAATAATCACCTGCTTTCATCATTTCTGATTTAGACATTCCTTCAGGAACATCTTCCCAGGTATAAACAATTACATCATTCTTTGCTTCTTTAGATAAGTTACTAATTTTTACCAGTTCAGGAAGCATACCCTCTTTGATTGCATCATCTATACCAGGACCAAACTTCATGTTATTGTTATATTCATACTGATTAGTGAAGTAATTCATCTTACCCTTTGCTTTCTTATGAGGAACAATATCATCAAAGTTCCAGTAGTTTCTTTCAAAAGCATTAATATCTCTAAACACAGGTAATTTAGTATTTCCTTCTAGACCAAACAATATGTCATTGTAGATTCTTCTAATATCTTCATAAGGAAGAGCAGAAGTAAATGATATACGTGATTCATTCAATCCTGATTGTAATACAGCTAAGTTAACAAGTCTATCATATAATTCACTTTTACCTTGACCTTTTAAGTATTCTTTTAATTCCTTGAATGCGTAGATTAATTGGTTTTGATCGTAAAGCTTATTATCTTTATTCTTAATATATAAGTTGTTTACATTCTTCTTGTTATTATCTGCAAAGTCTGCACGTAATAACTTAACAACATGGTTACCAGCTAAAGGATGTGTTTCATTAATTGTATCAATGAACTCTGTCATTTGTCTAGCTACGTTACTGTTACCTAATAATACACTCTCAATCTCTCTGTTTAAACCTTCTGTTTGTACAGAGAAATCAAACAATGCTGCTACAGCTCTTTGAGATGTCTTAACAAAGTCTCTATCATTCATACCTACATATGGTCTCAATACATCTTCTAATACATCTCTAACAGCTCCTTGATCAGCTTTTAATAACTTAGAGATTGCATTTCTAGCATTGATAATAGCCAATCTAAGTTTACCTAAGAATGAGTTATTCAATAATCCATCTGCAGAAGAAATGATTGTACCTCTAGCTTTCTCCAATTGTTCTCCTTTCTTAAATACTAAAAATGGATCATTGAAGTTAGACGTATCAAAGTTAACACCTTGAGTTAAGATAAAACTTTGTTCACCCATCTTAGCATACTTAAAGAATTCTCTTAAGATGAATTGTTGCTCTGCATTCTTTTTAGGAGTAAAAGTCTTTTTACCTACATTGTTTTTTAATTCTTCTTCTGAAGGTAATGTATCAAACTTGCTACCATCTCCATTATACTTTCTCAACATATCTGATGCGATATCATCAATGAACAACCAGCTATATCCTTCATTCTCAACAGCTTGTAAGTAATCACGAACAATTGGTTGGTTCATGAAATAGGCTACTGTATTAATAGGCACACCCATCTTAACTAAGAATAACCAAGTGGATGCTGTATTAGGACTAGCTCCCATTTGCATAATCCAAGGACCTTTTGCAATATCCACATATCCATCGATAAACATACCTATAGTGTTAGATATATAATCTCCTTTAGCATCTTTAATACCAGATAATGAAGGAACCTCTTTACCATCAACCATTATCTTATTATACTCTTGGAAGTTGATGTTTGTATTATTACTATACCAAGCTCTTTCATCTTTATCAAATGTACTAATCTTATCTAGATTAAGATAGACAGGTTGTCTTTGGTTAAGAGAGTGACTTGTTTGGTTTACAGCAGCAATACCAAGTGCACTCTTACCAGATGTAAACGCTTGTCTCAACTTAGACATAAAGTCTCTACTTAACATATTGCCTACAGCTTTGAAGTTAAACTGAGTTTCTCCTAGCATATCCACAATCTCTCCTGATAATTTTTTAAGATCTTCTGCAGAGTTAGGTTTAACTAGGTTAGCAAAGTTCTCCTCACTAGAGATTAATTTCTCCAATGATTCAATGTAAGCGTTCTCTAATGACTTCTTATAATCATCTACATTGTTAAATGTATCTCTAGCAGCTTTACCTATTCCTTTGTAAGGCATAAGTTTAACTTCACCAGTCTTCTCATTAACAATAACATTCTTTAAATATACAGATAACTTATCAATATCAAAGTCAGATCCAGCCTTCTTAACTAAAGCAGATGGGATAACAATGCTATCTCCAAACTCTTCTGGTAAGAATCCAGCTATCTCAAATACGTCAATTGAGTTTTGTTTCTGTGTAGGGATACGAAAACCAACACCATTTAATACACCTGATTTATTTAATTCTTTAATTAATTGAGCATCAGACTTACTGCTCTTAAACCATCTTGCTACCATCACTTGACATACACGCTCACCATTTTTGTTTGTATAAAACTTAAGAACGTCAGATGTAAATCCTTTACCTTTAGCTTTTATTCTATTCTCTTCTAACAATGTAGAAGGAATCTGTACCTTCTGACCACCACTAATCTTTGGTGAAATCACCTCACTATCAGCAATTGAATATAATACATTTCTAATTTGCTTATAAGCAGAAGTAGCTTCAATAATAGTATCTCCAGATCTGTATCCTTTTAGAGCTTCTAAGATATTGATATTCATTTCTCTTTCACTTAGAGCTTCTTGTAATGTATCTGCCACTTTATTGATGTCACCAATTACATAGTCTCCGTTCACCACCTTAATGTCAAATCTCTTAAGAAGAGACTCAACACCTATCTCTAATAATTCTTCTAGTAACAATTGATTATTTCTAATCTCTTTATATAATTTAGATGCTGCTTCCTTGTCTTCTGTATTATTCCATGCTTCTAAACGAACATTGATATCTTTCTCATCTTTCATAAAGTCTACAGGTACACCAGCTTCCATGAAGTCTAATGTAACAAGCTTGGTCATTTGAGAACCTCTAGTTACCAAAGAAATGTCTTTTGAAGGTACATCTGACTGTACACTCATAATAGAAAATGGAACATTAGTTACACCAGTCTCATAAGATGGAGTGCTATTGAAAGCACCATTCTCGTCATATAAATCAAAAGCCCCAGTGTTACCAACTTTTCTGCCAGTAGCATAAACAGCATAATCAATATCCTCAGCTTGCATTTTATCATATAACTTGATTGCATTTGATTTAGGATTAATCTCACTTAATACTCTGTAAGACAATGGATAAAGTGCAAACTTATCTAATACAACATCATTAAATTTATTGTTATTAGCTTTATTACCAGATACAATAGGTTTAAGTGGAGTGTACGTACGCTTGATCTTAGGATTACCTTTCTCTAGAATAGCTAATTCACTTTTAGATAATTCTCCTTTTTTAGCTCTCTTCTCCCAAGCCATGTCATATTTGTATTGAGCTTCCTGTTGATCATCCCATTGATTAGCTCTAATCTTAAAGTTACGATGAGCCTTAAGAGTAATCATACCACCACCATCTGTTTCTTCAAAGCTACCGTAATCTTCTAAATCACTAGTAGAGAAGACATCATTAAGTACAATAGTTTTGAAATAGTCTCTATTAAAATCTGTACGAGCATTATCTCCTTCTTCAAAACCTTTATTATATGTAACATCCATTGCTGAGTTAATCTCAGCAGAACCGTACATAATAGCTTGTCTTGGAGAGTTAAAGTTTTTAATACGCTTTAATTCATCCTTATATTGATATGGATCAGAGTAGATTAACTTATGCATCTCAATGTTATTGATAGCAAAGTTAGCTGCTAATGTATTCATTTCATTAGTTAACTCGCTGTCTGTCAACACTGTATCTGAGAAAGAAAGTCCTTCTGTTACCCAGTTCTTTTGAACACGTTTAACAGCACCAAATGTTTCTAAAGAATTCTTAACCTTTTCTGCTTCACCTTTAATAAATGCAGTTACAGCATCATTAATTTCACCACCATAAGCTTCTAAAGCTTTAGCTGCTGTATCATAAGAAAGAACATCATTGTTTAACTTATCTCCAAGGATATCCTTAAAGAAACGTAATTCATTTGGTTCTCTTCCTTCTGCAACAGGACGGTCAGTTTGTTTAGCTAAGTTAAACTCATCTATAAAGTAACCTCTGAATATGTTATGAATAACATCAAAGTTATCTAATATATCACTAGTAGCAACAGCATTACCTGTATAAGTCATCCATTCCATAGAGGCATCTCCAGGAACTAAGTTCATATAGTAACCAGATAAATTAAGATTTATCTCTTGTAATAATCTTTCTTTGTAGCTTAACTTAGAAGATTGTTTTTGCTTACCTGTTTCAGCATTTACAGTACCATCAGCATAAGCTGTTTTCATTAAGTTCTCAAATCCTTCAATACGATTACCTGACTCTTTATCAAACATCTTATATAAGATGACAGAGTTCTTAGCAAATGTATCATTAAGAAGATAGTCGTACTGAGTATTTTTTAAATCGTTTAAGTTATCAATTTGAGATAACATATCAAATAAATCACTACCAGCATTTACACCAATGAATGTTTGTGTACGTTCACCTTTAACATTATAGTACGTACTGCTAAACTCTGGGTTTTCAGACTTAGCCTTTACCTCAGATAGTTCTCTTAAACGCTTATTAATATTAAGAGTCTTACCTGTAATAGATGCAACCTTTTGACCTTCAGCAATACTTGCTCTAATACCTTTTACAGCTTCTGCAAATTTAGCTTGGTCTAATCCAGCTACAGCTTCTAATTTAGTTTTGTCAAATATGATACCTAACTCACCTAAGAACTCAACCATCTTTGGTATACTAGTTAAATCTATATCTTTGGCCTCACCTGTATTTCCAACAAATGATTTACCATCTTTTGCCTTGATAAAGTATTTGCTACCCTTCTCAAGACTTAACTTAATAGCATTAACAAATTCATTCTCAGACTGTCTAGCAGCTGATGTGAAGTTAGAATCACCCACAACAATATCTCCATTGTCTAGAATATAAACATTCTTTACATCAGGAGCTTGTTTCTTAAATGTATTCCAAAATGCAGATATCAATTGAATATCATGGATATTATTTAAATCAGCAATATCTTGATTCTTAGTAAGACGAGAATATAATTTGTTATACTTAGCATCGTTCTTTGCCATAAGTCTCACATTATCAATCATTTCAGTTACATTACGAGACTTATGAACATTGTTCATTACTCCCATAAACACTTCACTAAAAGGAATTAACTTGTAACCACCTATAGAAGATTTTCTTTCTGTACCAGATGCATCCACTTGAGGAAGACTAGCTAATAGCAATTTGATTGCTCCGTTAGTCTTCTTCATTATATCTATCTTATTACCATCTGCATATTCATTACTACCCTTACCATTATTATTTTCATCATTTGCAACCAATACATCATCTTCACTAAACTCAATATTATAAGGTTTAAGATAGTCTTGGTGAGTAGCCACAAGGTTATCCCAATTATCTAATATGCTTTGATACAATGCATTAAACTTACTAGGATCTTTACCAGCTTGCTCTAAAGCATAAACCTTATCAGCAATAAGATCTCCCATTTCATCTTCCAAGTTATCATAAAACTCTTTCTTGCTTATTGTACCTGTGATATTAAATAAACTATCATTGTTCTCAAATATATTCTTAACAGCAGTGTAGGTCATGTGTTGCATGATATCTTCAATCTGCTCACCTGAGAATCCAACTAAGCTATATTCTGTATCTTCATCACCAGATGCATCCTCAATATCAATAAACCCTTTAGTAGCAAATGCTAATGCACTCTCTGCAGGGATAAAGTCTTTATAATATCCGTTACCTATTCTTTTAAATAACTCTTCTGTATTGCTTACAGCCTTTGGTCCTGTAAAGAAAGACTTGATGAACTCAGCAAGATCTACAAAGAACTTCTTAATCAAACTCATTCCTTTTGTAGGTTGAAGTTTCTTTTGTACAAAGTCTCTAAACTCTTCAGCTAACTCTTCTTTGATTTCAAAGTCAGTAGCTTCTGAGTATTTGATAGTCTTACCAGTAGCTCTATCTACAAAAGAACCAGATCTTTCTCTGAACTCTGCATTGATAGCAGCTGTTTCTTCTGGAGTTAACATCATCTTCTTAACTGCCTCAAACACTTCATGATACACTGTACCTGCTTCAGCATTCTCAGATAAGTAGATAGCACCATCTTTTAACATACCCCAAGCTTGTCTACCATTAGTAGCATCAATCATATTCTTCACTCTGTATACAGGAAGATTAGGGAAGTTAGCTTTTAACCACTTCTCTACCTGACTCCAGTTTTCGCCTACAGTCTTATTTATTTGATCTTGAAGAGCTACTCTAAACTCAGAGCTTCTCTTAGTACCACCATTCTTTCTCTTCTCTTCTAATCTATCTTGTAAAGATTTAGCAGCAGGGTTACCACTTTCTAAAGCAGCTAGTTCTGCATTTTTAGTAGATAATATACCATCTTTGAAATAACCAAAATTAAATTTAGTTGGTATTTTACCTTCAAGATACTCTGGATAATTGTCTAACATATCAGACTCAATTGTATCCAAATTAACTTTTCTTTCAGAAGAAATTTCTCCAAATTCAGATTTAGGAAATGCTAAAATGAATACACCAAACTGATTTCTATGAGGAGACTTACCATCTAATAAATTATTCATTAAGTCTAGCAACCCTTTTTTACTAGTTAAACCTACTGTTCCTTGTAAAGCAGTTCCTAAACTATATTTAAACTGTGTATCATATATGTTTTTAGCTACATCATCTCCAGTAACATGTGCACCATATATCATATCATCAGGAAGAGCTTCAATTTGTTTTTTTAACTCAGCTTTCTTAGATTCTATATCAGAAACAGGAGCTCCTAATGCAGCTAACTCTGCGTCATATTTAGCATTGATAGCTTTAACTCCAGCTACTGTAATATCCCCTGATTTATATTTATCTAACTCTTCTTGTCTTCTCTTTTCTATATCAGCTTTCTTATCAGCAACTGCAGGAGTTTCTAAAGTAATTAGTTCTCCAGTAGTATTATTAAATCCAAACTCTTCTTGAAGTCTTTTATTTAGGTAAGCAAATGTTTGTGGAGCTTTTGTAGCAAGAGCAGCTAATCCAGTACCAAATCCACCTTTAGGTAAAACAATAGTCTTTCCTTCTGTTGTTGCTTTTTCTTTAGCTTTTTTAATATCAGAATCTATAACTGCTTTATTATCAGCAAGTTGATCATCTGACATAAATGCTTCTTCTGTATTTTTTGGTAATAACTTTGTAGAGATACCAATAGCATTAGGCTCATCTCTAATTATAGCTTGTCCACCTTTACCTGTTCTAGTATTATTATCTCCAAATAAAAATAATTTATTAGAATTAGCTTTAAGTAATTCTGGTGTATAGTTTTCAGAAATAACTTCTATATCAGAAACTACAGGAACTGTTTCTGTTGCAGCAACTGGAGCTTCAGCTTTTAACTGAGCTTCAATCTTACCTTTTATAATACCATCAATAATACCTGTAGCAATAGTGTTACCTTCTTCTTCTGTAGCATCTTCAGTAATCTTACCAACTTTCATCAACTTAGTAATCATTCCTTCTAATGTAATCTCAGGTACAGAAACTTTAAATCCTTTAGTACCCTCAGAGGATTTAAACTCATCTAAGTTAGTTACTGTAAAAGATACATCACCTGCACCAGCCACATCTGTTGTGTTCTCCGCACCAGTTAAATTGAATTTAGTGGTTGCTGGAGCAACAGGAGCTACAGGAGTTGGTTCAGCTTTCTTAGTTGCTGGAGCTTCTACTGCCTGTATTTTGTTTACTACAGTGAAATAGATACCTTGTCTATTTACATCATTGGCATCAACCAATGGTCTGATTTGAGTAGTTAAAGGGATTGACTTAGCATCTCTTGGACTACCATCAGGATTTTTATTACTTAATAAGAACGTTTGATAGTTCTTCCAAGTTCTTGTTTGAATCTTCTCTCCAGATATAGAAACTACTTCTGTGTAAGCTTTGTTCCACTCTCCAGTTTTACCACCAGAGATTAATGTAGAGTTAGCATTGTTCCATAGCTTTTGGATGTCTCCAATGATAGCATCTTTATTTAATTGTAAATCAGAAGGCTTAAATGAATATCTAATAGTTTCATCCTTAGACATAATTAATTCAAACTTCTTACCTACCTTCTCAAAGAATATGCTATTATAACCAGCAGGTTTTCTATTACCTTGTTGGTCTTGAGGAGTTCCCCAATAAGAAACTGATTTCAACCAATTGAATAATAACTTAGACTCATTTGCTTTTAAGTTACCATCTCTAACCATATTGTTAGATAATGTATAAATAGCTTCATATATTAAAGCTGCTTCTTTTGCATCAATTCTTCTATTATTTAAAGGAACAATACCATTTGCTGTATATAACAAAGGCACACCCTTTACACCATTATATGTAACAGAACCATTTACTACAGCACCATCTGTTGTAGGAATAGCAATCACTCGTTTAGTTCTTAATTTCTCAGCAGTGATTAATCCTGAATCTTCTACACCCACTGTAGCAGATTTATCTCTTACAGGTTTACCCTTATCGTTAAGATTACTTACATATTCAGGAATACCAAAAGATGCTCTGAACTGATATAAATCTAATGTAGGATTATCCAATGTAGCTTGTCTCCAGCTTTTATAATTAGCTGTACGTGCAGCAATTGATTCTTTTCTTTCTTTGCTAGCTTTGGCATCTCTAAACATAGATTCACCATTAGACCAAGTTAGTTCTTTAGGGAACACTTGATAAATAGCTGCTTCTAAAGGATCAACTCCTTTAGATAAAGGTTTACCATCTACCCCTACTAATTTCTTTTTACCAGTCTTAGGATCTACTTCAACAATTACCATTGCAATTGTCTCATTAGGATCTATGTTTGCAGTTGCAAGACCTTTATCTTTTAACCATTGAGTTAAACCTGGTAATACTTTATCTTGATTTTTAGATGTTACAACAATACCACGTAAGTTTTCTCTATTAGGAAAGTCATAGAAATTAGCACCAAACTTATTAGCACGAACATGATGTTCTGCTAATGGTTCTTTTTGAGAGAAGTCTTTTGTTGGAGCAGTTGTAGAATCTACAACCTCCTCATCAGTCTTCTTAGCTGCTGGTTCATATTCTTTTAATTGAGGTTCTTCTTCTGCAGTTTGAGGTTCCTCTACAGGAATAGCATTTTGAATACTCTCATCATCTGATGTCTCAATAAGTTCTTGTTCTAAAGTCGCTTCTTGTAAAGCTGCTTCTTCTTCAGCCGCTTGCTTTAAATAATCCTTAGACTTCTTATCAAACTCTTTTTGTATCTCATCAGTTAACTCACTGTTACCCAATGAGTTAGCGTATTCTAAAGCATCCACATCTTCAGGTACAGTAATTCCAGCAAACTTCTTTTTACTCATTGCAGAAGCAATTGCAGCATCAAGAATTTGTTTTATACCTGTAGAAGATTGATCTTCAGAAACTTGATAATCTTTAAATTCATTAGGAGTCATGAATGTTACACTACCATCTGGTAACTTTACTTCATACTCTCCACCTAGAGTTTGAGACAATACAGTGATAGTAGGAGAAGAAATTAACTTACTACCTACTCTTACAAATGGTTGTTTTAAAGAATACTCTTTACCAATCTCCAATTGCATTTCTGTAATAACAGGTTTTTTCTTTCCTTCAACTTTTTCTTCTTGTATAACTGTAACAGGAGTTTGTGCACTAAGACCAAACTCATATTCAGGTTCTACCTTATAGTTACTTGGATTAGTTTTAATATCATCATATTCTTGCATGAATAACTTTCTGCGTAAAGACATTTCTATTACGTCAGATAAGTTAGTCTTTAATTCATCTTTGATTGTAGAATTTACATCAAGACTATTGATTTGCTCAATAGCCGCATCTGTAGCTTCTTTGTTTGGTTTAAGATCTTTAATTATACTTTCTAATACATCACTAGTATTAACACCTGCAGCAACTAATGAATCATTTACTTGAGGAATACGTAGGTCATAATTAGCTATCTTAGAAGTAGCATATGCCATCTTATCAATAACCTCTGGAGTGTATAACCTTTCACCTTCTTTATTAGTCACACCTGAATATCTTAAATCAAGAGATTTATATAAATCATTTGTGTAACTAGCTGCTTGCTCAAGAGTATTAAGTCTTTGTAAATACGTTTCAACAGTATCATTAACGTTAGCAAGCCCTTGTTCTTTAAGTTGACTTAATCCCCCTTCTGTCATCCCATCTCTTTTCAACTCTTTGATATCATCAGCAATCATATCAAATCTACCATACTTAATACGAGTAGCTAGATAGTTATGCATAATATCAACATCAAGATCTTTTGCTTCTTGTTTATCTCCTTGAATTACAGCAGATTGTTGTTGTTCTTGTAATACTACAGCTCTATTTAATGATGCAAGTTTATCTTGATATGCAGCTTTAAATGAAGGAGAACCATTTAACATATTTAAGAACTTCTGAGTATTACTTTGTAAAGCTTTACCTTCTTTATAAATTCCTCTAGCTTGCATTGCTGCTCCAGTAATACCACCAAGTATCATACCTTCAATACCTTCTTTAGATACCAAAGCTCCTTTACCTTCACCTCTCTCATCCTCTCCAACTAAACCATATAAAAATCCATCTGTCCAAGCACTTACATTATCTCCTCTAAATGCTTTGTTGTAATAATTTTGTGTACCTACTTGTAATGCAAATTGCAATCCTTCTTGCATTCCCTCTTTAGGATCAAACATGTATTGTGTAACTCCACCTATTCTATCTTTAAGTTTACCAAATTTAGTAGTTGGTTTAACTCCCACATATTTACCATCTTTTAAAGCAATCTCATCTACCTTACCTAATAAACTATTAGCAGCTTGTTTATCTGCAGAATAAGAAGAACCTAATAATCTAGGTAATTGTACATATTCTGTAGCTCCTAATATTGCAAGGTTACCAAAGAAAGATGCTTTACCAACTTTTTCTGATTGTTGATTAATTTGTTCTAATGCAGCTCCAGATGGTTCAACACCATTCTCTTCTTTATATTTATTAATTAATCCTTCTCTGTATTCTTTAGATGTACTTAACGCTTCAAAAGATGCTTCACCTGCAGAAGAATATGCAGCAATTGCTGTTCTTCTACCTACATCATTAAACTTAGCAAACGCATTAGTTGACTTAGCTAATTCACCTAACTTAGAAGACTTAGCAGCTAAATCAGCAATAGATGATATTTCTTTTTCTAATAGTGTTGCAGCTTCAACATTCTTACCAACACTAAAAGCCCTTGATGTATTTCTCAACAAAGGTGTAAATAACTTAAATGATTGAGCAGACTCTAATGCTGTTGCAGCTTTACCAATAGCAGCACCTGCTCTTAATAAACCAGCATTAGCAATATTACCGCTCACCATAGCACCTACAGCAAATCCAGCATTCTTAATTAACTTATCAAATAAGAAATTAGTTTTAAGCCAGTTGTCTGTAGAATACCAAGATGCTTTCTTTTCAGCATCTGTATAATAGTTAGGTAGAAAGGTTTGATCTACTTCTGTATTCCATTCATCCAATGCTCTTAATCCTTCATTGTCCCATATATCTGCAAGTCTTCCAGTGAATGGAGACTTAGCAATACCGTATAATGTACCAAATCCACCAGCTACAGTGGTACCAACTAAATTCAAACCTTTAACTAAACCATTCACCGCTTTATCAGTTACACTCTGTCCATAAGCTTTTTGATCTTCTACATCTATAACAAATGGATTAAACTCACTATATCTTCTATTATCATATAATTCTTTTGCAGAAGCAGTTGCTGCTAATTCAGTAGTGACTGGACCTTTTCCAAAAAAAGCATCCAATGGGTCCAATTTAGGACCAGCTAATGTAGGACGAGATGGACCACCTTCACTACCACGAACTAAAGGATTATCTAATCTAATAGCATCATCCTGTGTGTTAAGCAGTGCAGGTTTAAGGTCTTTACCAAAGTCAGGCATAATTAATAATCTAAAGTTGAAAAATCAAAGTTTGGATAACTTTGTTTTAATATAGCTAATAAAGAATCATCCGTTAATCCGTTTAATGTAGAAAGTCCTTGCTCATATCCAAATCTTTGTTTTTGGTCTTTTCCAGCAATTATAAAGTTTTGATATCTACCATCTTTCTTACGCACATTAATCATAGGAATAAATAAATTAGGATCAGAAACATCACTATCTAAATCTGCAGTAACTTGTAATCTATTTATTCCAGGGAAGTCACCAAATTGTTTTTGCATTATTGATTTAGTTGCATCACCAGTTACATTTGTGTTACCTCTACCTAAACCAAGTCTCATTGAATCTTCAGTTTTATTATCAACATATCCAGCACCAAACACTGTGTTAACCATAGCAGGTGTAAGTTTCATTTTTTGAATGTTCTTAGGATCTTTTTCATTCTTTAACCACACTTCATAGCTATTACCAGCATTATGAATAAATACTTTTGTATCTTTTCTATTTTCCCCAGAAAGAAAACTAGATGCTGTGCCTGTATCAAAGTTTCCATCAGCAGCAAGGTTTTGAAGACTTCTAGAAGTTATCATTGCACTTAAGTTAGAAAGAGCCATTGGAGGAGGTGAACCATCTTTGGCACCTACAACTGCTTTAATTCTAGGAATAAAATCTTTAACAATAGGTGCAAGATTTTCTTGATATTTATCCTCAACCTTTTTACTATAAGAATTATATTGTTTACTAACCTCATTAAGTAAAGGTCTAATTAATTTACCACCTGCTATATCAGCTCCACCAGCACGCTTAGCTAGTTCAATTTGAAAAGGTTTTCCTGTAGTAGGATCTGTATAATCTAAACGTATTTTACCAAGAACTGCTTCATCTATAGACAACTTAGCTTTTCCTTCTTGAAGATCTCTAAGTAGTTGTGCACCTGTTAATTTAAATGTACCACCATTGGCTGTTTTCATATTAACTCCCATAGTTTCAAGAGCCTTCATATCAGGAGTAGATATTATTTCTTTAACAGAAGCATTTTTAATTTGATCATTCTTTTGTTTAATAGAAGTTGCATAAGCTTCTTTCTTTAAATAATCTTGAACTGTACCTAATAATTTAGCAGGAACTTGTGTAGCTTTTGAACCATTAATTCTATAATCACTAATTGCTTGTTCAACCTCACTATTAGTATATCCAGAATCTTTCATTTGATTTTTTAATCCACCAAGTTCTGAATCAAGTCCATCAATATAATCAAGCATCATTGGAATAGCCTGATTGGTTTGTGTTGTAGGATCTCCTAAATATTCCCATGGCATTTTATCTCCATCACCATATAGCTCAGATTTCTTAAGAGCAACTTCCATTGTCTTAAGATCTAATTCTTTTTGTCTAAATTGATTACTAATTGCATCTTGAGCAGATTGTCTATTTTCAGTAGTCCATTTAAGTTTTTGTTCTTCTTTCCATTGTCTCACCTTTTCATAAGGACTATCTTTATATTTAACTTCTTCATTCTGCCAAGAGAAAGCATTAGCATATTGACTAACAAATCCTTTTTTATATAAAGAAGCTTTTACAGCATTTGGATTATCATTAATGCTTTTTAAATCTGCATCGAATTCTTCAGTTAAAGTACCAGGTTTATCTACACTTCCTAGTTGTTTTTCATAATACGCAATTCTATCATCTACTTCTTGAGACTTATTAGGATCACCTAATACTAATTTCTTTTGACCTCTAAGAAATTCAATTTGACTAGCTGCATATTTTACTTGAGTGTCATAGTCCTTTTTAGCAATACCTGCTAATTGTTCTGAGCTTACATTTTTAAATTGATATTTACCATTAATGCCTAATTGATTTAAGTCATCTGGATCTAGCACTGCAGAAATAGCTGTAGAAATTTGTCCTTCAGTAACACCTTCAATCTTATTTTCTTGCATTACTTGTGCAAGTTTCTTTTGATTAATAACACCATTCTCTATTACAAAAGGAATTTCTACATCTCTTAATTTAGGATGTAAAGTTTTAATAGCTTCCATTACCTTTTTATTAACATCTCTATATGGAGTGTATCTACCATTAAATTTTTGACCAGCCTTAGTACTGCTTAACCAAGCATTAGCTTGTTCATTGAAATCATCAATATTAGCCACAGAAGACTTTCCTTCAGAAATAGCTTTTTCCATTTCAGCAGCTTGTTTTCTATACCAAGCAGTAGAAGAAACAGCATTTTGAACTGTAGGGTCTTTGACAATTTGAGTAGCCATACCACCTACAGAGTTAACTAATTGATTATTAGAGAAGTCTCCAGCAGCTACAGTTTTTAACCTGCTGCCTAACTCATTAAGTTTTGATTGTAAATATTGCTTATCTGCATCATTAGCAACATCCATTCCAGCAATGTTGTCTATTTGTCCTTGAATTTTCTGTACACCCTGGTCATACTTCTCCTGTTTGTACATACCTACCTTTACCATTGCATCAACTGGAAGTTGCTGGATATAGGGGTTAAATTGCGATATTTGATCTGTAAATGAAGCCATAGTATTTGAATTAACAAATGTAATTTAAATTATTATATATACCAAGAGAATTAACTACTTTAGTTAATCTGGTATAACTGAGTTAGTTATAGAGATTTTAGAGCTTTAACAATAGAGCCATTTCTACTAGTTTTAGAAGTGCTGGTTTTTTCTTTACTTCCTGTAACATTACCAACATTATCTTTACTTACAATCTTTTCATAATAATCCTTTATTCTAGACTTATCTATTTCAGTTAAAGAATCTACACCAATACCTTCTGGTATATTAAATTTATAAGGATTATTAGTATTGTAAGCCTGTCCATTAGGTCCAAATCTAAAGTTGTACATATTCTCCAT